>Ga0247765_1000641_pt1 | contig 24952 bp, 22 predicted proteins | sample UWRJL106311C6_FD_179949 | JGI IMG/M metagenome (GOLD analysis project Ga0247765, IMG submission 179949) | Plant litter microbial communities from Arlington Agricultural Research Station in Wisconsin, United States - UWRJ-L106-311C-6 | ecosystem: Environmental > Terrestrial > Plant litter >...
CAGAGGCCGAAGGCCGAGGTGCCGAGGCGCTAAAGCGCTGTGGCGTTCTTAGTGTGGTAGAATACGAGGTTTTATTGCAGGGCCTTGTTGTGCTGTGCAGCGGGCTGCACAGCATTGTTATGCTGCTACACAACATTATGCTGCTGTACAGCACAAGTGCTATACAGTGTGTTTATTCCCAATAATATAACTGGTTGCATAAATGTGTAGCCCTCGTTAAGATGAATCTAACGGTACTAGTTGCATGATTTTTAATATGTAAAGTAAGGTATATTCATTTAAGTTTAGAAATTAAATGAATATGACCCCCTGTTTTTTAAGTAGGCCCTTTTTTTTATATGGGCGAAAAATAAATATGCCTCATATTCATTTGAGAATACTAGGTAGGGGGATACTGATTCTAATGAATACAAACCGCAGACACGTTAACATCACCACCATCCCACTTTCTTGCGCTCCCTGTCCCGTTTAGCTATCTTCTAGTCCACCTCATTCGGTTCCACTCTCCCCCTCAGGACATGCCGGCCGCTTGCTCACGGAAACACACAGCCCATTCCGTACCTCCAAATCCGCACCTCCGCACTCGGCTTCCGTCACACATTCGGATATCATCTGATCCAGCTTCGTCCCCTCGGCGCACTTTGGCTGCAAATTTAAAGAAACACAGCCCACCCTCGGAAAGAATTTCGTCCCACCAGTGAATCCTCCAAAGGGAAACGCTGAGTTCCATCAATCAACGCCGCATGCGTTGAGGGACCCATGCTACATGATAGTATCCTTTGCCGCCAAGTTTTCAGCCTGATGCATCGACAAGAAGTTGTCCTCGCGATAGCGTAGTAAGAGTCGATGATGGAGGATACTGAAAGACTTGCGTGTTAGAGCAGACTCAATTTACCACGATCTTCAACGCCCAGCAATGGCTCAGACCCTGCTCGGTGTCCAATTCAACGGCCAGCTGCGCAGAGTCGAGTTGCATCTTGAAGGCTATTTTTTTGGTGTTGAAGGATTCTAGGTATGCCTGAGAGATAGACGTGGGAACGGGAGTGGTAAGCTGCTCGACGTATGACCCAGGAGACCGCTGTGTTTCTAGTTTCCACTCGGAGCTGAGAGTTGATCGTCGGCTCGAGCTTGACAACCAGGTCGAATGCGTGAGCTCCGCGAACCGCGTGAGCCCAAGGCCAATCGCTGCAGCGTTTTGTAGCTCCGTGTAGTTCCCAGAGGGCTTGTGTCGCTCGGATGTTCCATACTCGTCAATAGCATTTGTCCAGAATTCTTCCTCGTTGTACTTTAAGCTGGTCGCCAACGCACACGCCCGCAACGCAATCTCGCCGAAGAGAGCATGTCGATCCGAAGTCCTCGTATTCTGCACATAGTCTTCGAGTATGGTGATATCCTCATTCAGCCAGCTTTTGTTGCGGTCTTCGAGCAGCCTACGCATTCCATACGCAACGTCCCAGTGTTGATCCCAGGCCTCGCTGCATTCGAATATCGTGTCCCACATCACTTCATACAAGCTTTTCTCATAGTTCACTCCTATCAATTCCGCGACCGAGGGTCCATTCTCGGATTCCTCTGCTAATCCAAGCAAGCCGTAGATTTTGTCAATGTCCCTGGTACTGCTGCTGCTGGGAAAGTTGGAAACCAACTGGGCGAGTGATATCTTCCCACCTCGCTTTCGAAGTTCGCCAATGTTGAAGAAGAAAAACGAGTTGCCGGGTTGCCATTTGTAGAACGCCATCTGCGTGAACAGAGTTTCAAAATCGATGGAGGCTCTGCCATACACGACGAGAGCGAAAGTGGGGATGACAACCTCCTGTATGATCCAGACGCGTGTCCAGTATGGCAGACGCAGAATGAAACTCCCCGCCTCTTTCGAATACTGGCCGTTCTGAAGTGTTCTTAGCATCTCCTCTCCGGCGGAGTCCTGCCCGAGCCAGATCAGGGCCTCGCCCGCATTTGCATATATCCTGCCCATGCGTGGCACTTGCTGCGATTTCTCCTGCACATCCTCTTGGTTCAGGCACAGAGAGTCGATCCAGAGGAAAATGTCGAATCTTCTTTGTTCCCACATGCTGTCGAGAAAGCCGAGGAGATTTGCATGCAATGGGCGAAGATAAGTATCTGCGGCAGTGTCGCCGAGAGAGATAGCCCCGGCTGGCGTAGCATCTCCCCAGAGGTAGGACAACGCATGGTACCGCGGGGCTTCAGCTTCCTCAAAATGGAAAATCGTGCCGACGACTTTGCCGGCTTTCTTTTCCGGAAGAATTTTTACCAGACGGATCGTGGATTTGGTACGAAGCGGAGTGTATATGTAGGGTTGTGCATTCTTGGATACGCGGCTGTTGCAAAGCGAAGCCTCGCCGTCATCCATTGCTGCGTGTTCAGCCCTCCCTGATGTCGCGGCTTGGAGCGGAGTGGTAGAGGAATCTCCTGAGGCCTTAGGGAAAAGAAGATTGATTGAATTGATAATTCCCACTCTATTTTGATTTTGGTATGGCCCTGTGCGCTGACTCATCGTGTTAACCCTAGCCCTAACACAGTTCAACGCTATCACGACATGAAGCTGCTCCCGATGTGGTGTAGCGTCGAGTGCTTATTCGCCCGCTTCGCCTACACAGTCTTTTCGCCCATCTTGGCGCCATTTCTCGCCACCTGCCAAACCACCCCTAGCCGAGTGTGTGTTTACGACCCTTCAACCAGTAGCCATTCCGCCGAGACGCGCAACCTCGAACAAGCTAAAGCGCTGTATACCACCTCCCAACCCCGAAGTGCCAGTCCCAGAAAGCGGTCTCGGCTAGGCGGAGCGACGAACATGTCGTCTCATCTATCGTCGACAACGACGACAACAATATCGACTGGGATGATCATCAACGCTGTGATCAGAGTCAGCCTGATAGTGGAATTGGTGAACAACCATCGCCAAGCCGAGGGAGGTCCAGGAAGCGGCAAGGGGAAGAAGAGGCTCATGTTCTCGCCATGACCACCGTAACAGATAAGAGGCAGCGTCTCCTTAGTATCGTACTTGCTAAGAAACCGCCGGAGATGCTCATCCAGAGATCTGTGAGGCCTAATTTCACCCCGGTAAGGACACAAGATCTAAGTCTCTGGTATTCTGTTGTGAAGTTAGCAGAGCCGGATACCCGCGGTTCTGGTTGGTCTGATGCTGCTTTTAGTAGAGATAGAAGAGACAGAACTTCCTGACCCTCGAGGCCCAAGAATCGACGAGGACTCCGGCCTTGGCAAGGTCGGGCATATCGACGCCCAGGTACTGGACAATGGCGGCTGCTCGTGGGCCTCGCAGAGCCGGGGCTGGTCGACAAGGGATATATACCAAATTCCCTCTCCCAGCTGAGTGTGGCGGCGCAATCGAATACGAGTCGACGGATGACTGTAGCGCGTTGCTGATGTGTGATGACGACGTCGAGTTTAACGAGTACGACGCCCGCGGCCTGTTCATGAACTGGTTTCGCGACAACGCCACGACGATCCGGAAAAAGCACAAGCAGAAGTTCGGCAACAGCCCCGTGCACGCCTTCACTGGCACTTAACAGACAGCTCAAAGGACATGTTCAAGATATTTGAGAAAACCGGCGAAAAGACAGCTGTCGGCTTCAAAAGCGGCGCGTCCGGTTGTCGGTAATGTGCATCAAAGCACCACCCACCTGTATTAGGTCCCTCATCCGGTTCGCACTTGCGACAGGTATGTGAACAAGAATGAGAAAGACCTGACGTGAAGAAGACCATCTTCTTCCGCAGCGTTACTCTTTCGGCTACTTCAACATTAAGTCTGTCCGCGGAGACAAAGGAAAGGATATTCTGATCAAGATTGATGAAGAAGAACCATGTCAAGCCCTGATTCAGGCTGGCGGGAACTGACTTTGGTTGCGCTTGCTTCGTTTTCTCTGGACATGCAATATCAATAACGTTCGTTAACACCAGCTAATGGCATATGTTGTTACCTCATCAGCGAAAATGCAAAGACGGTCCGGATGTTGACTTTTCGTTCATAATGTAACAGAAGTGTGGTATGTTGTAATTTTTTTTCCTGATATCAATCCTTGCTCTCACATCGGCGGGGAAGGTTGGGGTTATATCGCTCCGTAGCCTAGATCCTCTGCTATTGGGGGGAGGGGGACTCATCAAAGTCAACTGAATCCTCATCCATCATCTTTGTACTGATCCCCAAATCCTACGCTTGTGCGGTGTCTCAGAGGATACACTCTGGATAAACCACAAGCGCAAACAGCTCCTGACTCTGCGTGAAACAGCCTGCTACTTATGTGACCCGACCCGTAGGATCCGCCGAAATAGGGACTTACCCTTCCACCGTGTAAAAGTCACCCATATTGGGTATCTCAGACACCCCATAATCCGCGATAATGCTCACCCCGAAAAAGGAATATCAGTACTGAATAAAGGAGTAGCTTACGCCGTTTAGCAGCCTGGAAATTAATTGACTAGATCCATTGCGGGGCCTTGCCCGTTGCACGCAGCATCTCCCTCAACAGCGCCTCGAAAATATCGGTTTTGAGAACAGCACCAAACCTATTGCAATTGAAGCTTGTCAGACAGTCACTTTCACTTCGAATTCAATGCTAACACATGACTTACCCATGACATTTAACAGCTGCCACCAATTTCCTAACCAGAGACGGTATCCCCTCGGTCCTGATAGCGCCAATCTGCAGCTGCGCTTGTATGCGGCCCCACGCCTGCACGGGCGTGACTTCGTCTTGGAGAGCAAAGCTTGTCGAGAGCGTGACGAGCCGATCGAGGATGGCGCTGGGCGCATTGTCGAGTGCTTCGGTGAGCAGTGCCGAGTTGGAATCCGCATCGGGTGAGGGCGGCAGCGGCGAGAAGGCAAGAACGTAGGATGATGTAGTCAAGGCGTGCCCGTTTGCCTGGTCTGGGTTGTCGGGGTCTCCATGGATATGGCCTAAGCAGGGGGCCTCGAGACTGTTGGTGGGGGGTTAAAAATGACTTTTTAGTCGACAGGTCTCTTTAGTTAAGGTAGGGATGCTTACGCCAGCACAAACTCCATCCCCGTAGCGGTCAGGCTGGCATCACATGGCTGGTCATTCCTGCGTGCGACCACAGTTTCGAGCGGCGGCGGTGCGAGAGCCGATGGGTAGTAGTCTTGGTCCGTATGTGCAGCCGAGGCAATACTCGATTGGGCATCAAGTAGGATGTTACGTCCTCGGCCAATTGCTGGGGGGCTACCTGTGGATGGCGTGGAGCCTTGCAGGATACCTGTGTGTGTCCCGGGACTCGCAGAAAAGCTATTGGGTGAAAGATGCATGTCGTCGGACTCCCCACCCATCCAAGCGCCATTCCACCGCCCAGCCGACATGTCCTCCCACGACGGTTCGACCGCATAGGCTTGGTCGCATTTCTGTGCGTCGACAAGATTGTGGAGCCGTTGATTTTCGCGCACTAGGTCAAGCTCTCGACTGCGAAGGCGGGTCACTTCCCTCTCTAGTGCCCTTACGTACTGGTCTTTGCGTAGACGATATGTCCTGGGTTTAATTTAATTGTTGAGAAATGGACTGATAGCGGGGGAGGGGGACAAGGACAGCGAAATGGTGCCGGGACTGGACCAAACGTACTGCTGCGCCCGTCGCACCTGAGCTCGTCTCTTCTCAGGTTGGTCTTCCTTCGGCCCTGCCACCCACAACATAGGTCAGAACTCTGCACCCATCTTATCACTAGGAGGCCGCGTGATAGGAGAACAACGAACCTCCTTGCGGGCGGAAGATGCGGAAAACGTCCCCAGGCATCGGCACAAGTGCAGGTCACAATTCCGATCGATTGCGAAAAAACAGAAGATCGGTGATGCGATTAGATAAAAAGTCATCAATTAAGAAGTGCTCATTAGGACTAATGGAGGCTTTTTCCCCCATTAGGATCTCAAGATCTGTCATGGATGTGGATGCGTCCTTTCTGCCGATCTGCCGCCCGAATGGTTTCATCCAATGCCTGGACCTGCAGGAACCGGGAACTGAGCCGCAGGTCGGCAAGGGGGTGGTGCCATGACGAATTAGGAAATCGTGTTTCCATCATCTGAATTTCCCTATTCGGCAGCCGCCCCCTCATCCTTGATACGACACAGGGGTGGGGCACGGGACATGCACCTCAATTCTTCCTGGAACCCGGAAATTTCGCAACACCTACAAAACAGGGTCATTTATTAAGTCTTTAAAAAACGGGGTAGGTTAAACTGAAAACAGAGATTTTGATATCGTGAGCATGCGACGATCCTGCAGCTGCAGCGTATTGAGGTCTAAACTAGAGGGCCTCAGGGCTTGTTTCAACCTCCTAGAGCAACCCATCAATATATCACATTTTGGAGCATTGAAAAAAATCCAGGATATAAAAGTTGCGGATGGGCTCACTGGTTGCACGCACTTTCATCTCTCCTCCTTACCTCGCATCAGCCGATCCCAGCTTCACTCACTCATTCAAACGACGGCTGGTCTGTCCTTCTAGTATTGCAACATGTTCTTCATCTCGCGTCCCCTCTTGGCGTCTCTGGCGCCGAAATTGATCGTCTTTGCATTGCAAGTTGCCAGCAGCGCGGCTTCTCGATGCCAAGCCGGACGTCCACCTCAAGCTGGCACGCGGCCTAGCACTACTGGTGCGGTAGGAAAGGCAATCTACTTCATCACCAACGATAATGCCAACGCTGTGGTTGCGCTGCCGATTGGAGCCGATGGCCGGCTCTCCGCTGGCAGTATGACTCCCACGGGTGGAGCTGGCTCGGTGGCGCTGAACGCCAAAAAGCAACCGGCGACCCCTGACGCGCTGGTGAGCCAGTCAGCTTTGGCAATTGCCGGAAATGTGAGAGAGTTTTCCAGTCCAGCAGATATCCCCCATACTGACACGAATCACCACTTGCAGTTCATCTTCGCTGTCAACGCGGGCTCCAACACGCTCAGCATGCTCTCCATCTCGCCCTCGGACCCCACCCGCCTCTCCCTCGTCGGCCAGCCCGTTGCCGTGCCGGGCGAGTTCCCCAACACGGTTGCAGCATCTCTCGAGAACGGTCTCGCCTGCGTCGGGACATCGGGCGCCCGCGCTGGCATCGCATGCAGCAGCTTCTCCGCCGCACGCGGGCTCTCCCCGATGGACGCCCTCCGGCCCTTCGACCTCGGCCAGACCACGCCACCCGTCGGGCCCACCAACACCGTCTCCCAGACCTTCTTCTCGGCCGACGGCGCCCTTCTCTTTGCCACGGTCAAGGGCGACCCGCCCACCAACAAGACCGGCTTCCTCTCCGCTTTCCCTGTGCAGCGCCCTAGCAACCGCGCAGGCGCAGTGTCCGTCTCCAGCACGGAGCAGCGCAGCATCCCCAGCGGCACTGCCGTGCTCTTTGGATCCCAGGCCATCCCCGCCAAGTCCGCCGTCTTCGCCACGGATGCTTCTTTCGGCGCCGCCATCCTCTCGGTCGATGCCGCCACCGGCAAAGCTACCACCATCGCGAAAGGTGCTGTCGACGGCCAGGTCGCCACGTGCTGGGTGACCATCTCGGCGGCGACGGGCACGGCCTTTGTCACGGACGTGGCCAAGAACCGAGTTGTCGAGATGAGCCTCGAGGATGCGAGCGTGCTGGGCGTGCTGGACCTGAGCGTGGGCGCAGCGGCGACCGGGGATCCCGGGCTGATTGATTTGCGCGCTGCCGGGAATTACATCTACGCGCTGTCGCCGGGAAATGGGACGGCACCGGGGGGTATCGCTGTGGTTGAGGTTTCGCGTGGCTCGGGGCGCGGGTCGACGACGGTGCTGCGGCAGAGGTTTGGGCTGGATGGGATGGCCGGGCGGAATTCCATGGGCATGGTGGTGCTTGAGTGATATTGATGGATAGTATGTATATGTGTGATTACCAGATCAGAATTTCCTGTTTTGGCTTTGGCAATTTTTAAAAGTGTCTAGGGGGGGTTCTTTCTACCTGTATATATATATTATGTATATATATATATATATATACACCTTATATGTATGCTTGGCTCCTGTCTCGCACACACCTCAACGGGACCTCTTTAGCCAAAAGGGGGCCCGGCGAGGTAGTTGTAAGGCCAAGGTTGCATTCTGCGCGCTGGGTCCCTACATGTACTGGAGTACTACCGAGATTGTTGGGCGATTGACCTCAATTTGAACATGAAGCTTGCAACCTCGATGAGAAAATCATGGACGACATCTCTTTGGTGGAAACATGCCTACAGAGAGAGACCATGGATGCTTGGCGCTTGAACTATAAATAAAGCCTGCTTCGCCGAGTTCCTGTGTAGGTACATGTAGTTGCACCTCATCATCAGCTAGTAGACCACAAGATACCTTCTCATCCACGACCACTATCACCCCAAGATGCGTCACTTTTCTTCTCTCGCACTCCTCTGTGCCCCCTACGCCGCAACATGCCAAATGACTGGCATGCTTGGAGATGCCATGGCTATCATGAACAACCCCCCCGGTGCCATGTATACCGCCATGTTGAAGGGCGGACCAGGCAGCATGGTCATGGGCCAGGTTGTTGCCATGTCCGGGCCTGGAGGCAAGGGCGTCATGTTCAATCTTACGCTAATGGGGCTGCCGATGATGGGGGGCCCGTACAGTACGTCCAGACACACTGCCCCTAAAAATAATAATACTCAACTAACACACACGCCTAGGTTATCACCTCCACGATCAGCCCGTGGCCATGAACGGTGATTGCGGCAGCACCATGGCGCACCTGGACCCTTACCAACGTGGTCAAGCCACCGCCTGCAACATGGCCATGCCCGCTACATGCGAGGTTGGCGATCTGTCTGGGAAGCATGGGAAGATAGAGGGCATGTCGGTTGACATGAGGTAAAAACAGCCTACCTTACCTACTCTGTCCTTGCTTGCTTTCAATGGCTAACAATTGAACCATCTCGCATTCAAGTTTCACTGACATGTATGCCTCTCTTGTTCCGGGTATTGGCGCCTTCTTTGGCAATCGGAGCATTGTTATTCACGATGCAAACTCGATGCGCCTTGCTTGCGCCAACTTTACCATGGCTGGGATGATGCCCATGGGCATGGATGGGAAACCGGGCCGGGGGTAAATCTTAGCCTCAAGCTACATAAGACACTCGCCGAACGGATTGCTTTGTTTTTAGTCTTATTCTTGTTAAATGTAGTCTCTCCTACCTATTTAACCCGGTGGCACATCAGCCAATAAAAACCACTTTGCGGCCTCGCCATAGCTGACTAGAATCGTGACCATCAGGGGAGGCCGTAGATGTGGTGGTGGGGAAGGACGATGAACTCGTTTAGCTAGTGCTCCATTCGACCAATGGCAGCAGAGGATGGATGGCATTCATTTACTTCAAGTCGACTGATCAGACTGGAAAATATACTTCAACAAGGTCGCTGGGAATTTCTGGAAACAGGGCTTCAAAGGGTTCGATTCTCAAAGTCTGCAGTTTCCACAAGGCAGGATGACTTTTGGGTGACGAGCTTGAACAAGTAGTGTTGGGCCCACCTGTCTGCCACGCTGAAGTTGAACCTGAAACAACTCTGTTGTTCAAGATCGATGACTTGAGCCAGCTACTACTGGGGGGCTGCCTGCCAGCGTCATTATGCCAGTGTTTGTTACGCGAGGAAAATGCCTGAAAAAAAAACTGGTAGTCGCATTACATGTCATTTGCACTTGCTTTGCTATAATATTAGCATCGATCGAACCGAAGATGTCCGTGGAGGACGGAAATTTGAGTCTTTCTTTTCTTAAAAACTGGTTGGTCGTTATCCGAGCATGAAGTGGCCGCGATGGTTAAGAAAGAGTTCTCCAGTCTTGCACAATACAGAGGGAGTCAATCCGGAGATAACGTAGCCCCCAGAGCCCTGGTGAGCTGGAGATGTCAGCGGAATGTCCCGCCAACTTATCCCCTCCAGTCTATCTAATAGGGTGGCATGTGTCGTCAGCAGCCTGATCGCACAGCTCCTCTCCTCGGCAGAAGCTATAACCTTGCGGAGTAGGACCCTGCATCTTGACGCTGGTGATGGCGATCGAAGCGGCCACGCTACGATGCAGTCACAGACCGGGCACATACACACCCAAGTGGTCAATGCCGAGGGTCGGGTGGTCCGACTGCTCAGGGTCTTGTGTCATGCTCAAGTGATTTGGCAGTTGCCCGCTCTCTTTGTGTTGTCCTGGGAGTTCAAATTCGCGTTGTGAAGAAAGGAAAGCAGTTTAGTTCAACCTCTTTTCCCCTCCTCTTGCCACGGTTGTTACCAGAACAGACTCACCGCTGAGCCCATCCGCAACTAGTGTTGCTATAGTGATTGTCTTTGTTTCAGCGGCGAGTACGGTCTGGCCTGTTAAGAAAAAAAAAAAGTAATGTGGTGATAGCTTCACAACAGGGGTGCTGTCTAGAAGCCTAGCGCCAGTAAGTAAGAGTCACCGCCGTTGTTTCTGCCTATTCAACGCCAGAGATTTCAAAAAGATGGACGATGGAATACCTTTTCAGTAGGAGCTCTTTTGAGTCGTGAAATCATCTTGAGTTGCCTTTCTCCAATAAGTACGAATATATAAAGTTGAAACCCAAAATTCAACCTCTGTCACTGCACCATGCCACAGTCCAAGTGCTGCCGAAGCGCATCCAGCACACAAACGGTCCACCACCGACCGGCACCATGTATAAACCTGAAGCATCGGTGTCACGGCCTGCTCCTGGACACCATGGTGATAGGTAAAGATAGATTGCAGGAAAGGACTGCCAAAGGCTGTAAGAGGACAAGAGCACTGAATGAGGACTAGCTCAACGGGTCTGTTTTGGTAGCTCGGATGTGGATTGGCGTCAATTTCAGGGGGTTCTGGGTTACACGGAAAACTAACATACATCAAACGCGATGAAAGTTAGGGCCGCTAGGAAGCCCAATGGTATAGGTCCTAGCGTAAAAAAACTGTGACATTAACAAGCATAGTCCCTGAAGCCGGTCTCGTCAAACCAAGTACCATCACTGCTTTACACGCAGTGCTATAAGAAGCTGGAAAGTCAGAAAGAGAGCAGCGATCGCTATGCTGAGAAGGTTATGGTATATATTGGGAAACTTACGCGTTTCTGATCCGAGTATGCATACTCGAGAGAAACAAGGAGTGATAGCGAGTGTAATAAAGGTAAATAGAACTTACGAGCCATAGCCGAATAAAAATGGAAAATGAAGACTATGCCGCCCCAGCGTGCAACTTTATCGGTGCAATAAGTGTGTTAAAATATGAGCTCCAGTGCTGGGACTGCACTGTGAAATAGGTAGCCCCAGCTGTCTCGCGGCCGAAGATAATAAGTAGAATAAAATAGACGCAGTACTGCAGGTTCTCCATTGCGCGCCTCTACCGGTAAACATTGCGAGAATCGGGATTACCCATATTAGATATCCTCTGTAGCATTCCTTTTATAAGGCAGAGAATCCTACAACTAGCACCTGCACACATAGAGGAATTGGCAAAACTCTGAACGGCTCCTCCGGAAATCCTGTAGGAGAATATATAGGGGTTTATGTAAACTAACTACAGCTCGGAGGTCGGCAACGCCCCTGACGCAGGCTTATCTGACCTTTGGTTACATGCCCCGCTGCACTACTTTGACTCCGGCCTACTGAATCTGCTTCATCACAGCCTCCATGTCTGTCATGTCCCAAACATCAGCGTATTTGCCGTTAACAAGATGATACAGCGTGAACTGCGTTGTTGCAACCTTCCGGCCCGTCGGTGCAATTCCCTGGAAGACACCAAGGTGCGTGCCCGATACGCGGAAGTGCAGCGACAAGTAATCGCCATCGATTGCGAAGTGGCGGATCTCCCATTTCCAGTCCGGGAAGCCTTCCACCAGCGGCTTGAACTGCGCGGTAACTTTCGGGGTCGGCCAGGGCTCGTCGTTAATGTTGAGGGTTGGTGTTGTGTAAAACTTCTCCATAGCCTCAAAGTTATGCGCGTTGCAGTGGTCAATGTAGGACTGGTAAAGCAGACGGCGTTCGTCGTCAGCAGCTGTCTCGGGGAAGACAGAGGGCGCCTGCTGGGATGCCATGACTGTTGCTGCCGGTCTTGGCGACTGTAGGCCACTGTCAGAAGACGATATATTTTCGGCTTGTCGGTTGGGTTGTGAATAGCTGAGGGTGTTGCAGATTGTTAGATGTCGGCTAGCGATGCGCCTCCTCTTAAACCATGGCACGAGTGATAACTCTACCTTGTGCATCAGCCCGCGCGGTTCCTCCCACGCAGCCGCATGCTGTTGGAGACGGCATGCACTTACTAATTCAATGTGATGCTGAGCGAGGGTTGGTCAGCTACCTTGGCAATGCAGCCCAAACTGCCCCTCCTTCACATCCCAGCAAGTCGCTTGTGAAGATGCAGCTCGCACCAAGCAGAGAGGAATGGCGCTGACTAAGCTCCTGATGGCTGACAAATACTGCTCTAACTTATCAAACGCCCATCGTACCCGCAGTACACCCTTTCACTGACGCAGAGAACCTTCCCAGATGCCTCAGAGTTAGACACGGGCTCATCTAAGTGGTTGTTCCGGAAGGGAGAGCGAGTCCTACCACTCTCGGGTTGTTTCCAAAACTCACCGCAAACTTGGCCGCCCGTGCCTCAACTTTCACATATTGACATCCACCCTTCCCCGCTCATGCATCCATCCCACCACTTGACCACTTTAGGGGTGAAATTGTGGGGGTTCCGATCCCGTCGGGCCCGGACCCGAGACTGAGGAAAGAAAGGGACCGGAATGTCCACTTGTAGCTCTACCCCTTCCTTCTCTTCTTCTTCTTCTTCTTCTTCCTGCCTCTTGTCTTTCTTGTAATGTAAATCGGTCTGAGAAATTTGGAATAGCCATCCGGGGATGCTGATACGGGGCGAATTTGTACACATATTTTTCGACGTGGGTGGCCACGGTAACAGGGGCGGCGAAGAGGGGCGGGAAAAGAGGGGTGAGAATGCAGTAGAGTGTTCGTTGGTGCAGGTGGGGATATGTACTAGCTCTTTTAATATGTGCTCTTGGTCTGGGTCAGAAGGGTTTGCAAACTTGTTAATCTGAGACAGAGCATCTCCATCTCCATATCCTGACTGCGTACCCCCCGCATGGTTCGTCCGTCCCTGAGAGGCCACAGATTCAGACTTAATCCCCGGCTTCTCCAGCAACAATCTCCTCTCTTTTTGGTCTCCCACTCACATTTCCACCTGCGCCTTCTAGCGCGGGACATTCATCGCCGCGGTAAAACTCCTCGAAGTTGGACCAATTCTCCAGCCTTTTTCCTCTTCATCAGGGATATTTCCCTCTCCCTCCCCGGGGCGATATCTCCCGTGGGTAAGAGATAAAGCCATGGCGTGGTAGCCTAGGTTCATGGCATTGGCGTTGCGTAAATGGATTGAGGAAATCTCGGCGTTTCCGTCGGGGTCGGGCTGAGACAAAAGGGAGGAGAGAAAGTTGGTGTACCGTAGGTATTCCCGGGCTCGGCGGACGGGGTCGATCCGTGAGGGGCGGGACGTGGTCATTTTCCTCAGTGTATCTATCATGGTCATGGTCTTGAGTGTCACTATCATCGTCATCGTCATCCCAAAATATAGTCATGGATGCAACAGCCATAGAGATAACAACTCTAACTTCTATCATGCTTAGACATCAGAGTTGTTATCGCTACGGCCACTGGTGTTATCCCATGCAGCGCCGGTGTGTCACTGTAGGCATTGGTCTCAGCGTTTACGTTACTAAATGCCGGTATTACTGTACAACAAATGGAAAAAGGAAACAGGTTGCGGTAAATACAAGTACAAGTATCATGTCGTTTTGAAGCCAGTCATTATACATGTACTGGCAGCGCGTCCTTTTTGCTGGCGTTATTCAATGCCGTGCCGTTTTGTCGGGCTATCTCTTATATGTATCATCTCCTTACTCCGTACGATCGGGTTGTGGTAGCTTGCTTGGCGATCCATGTCCTGTTTCGGTGAGGGGCGACTGGCTGTCATCGTTTCCTCGCATTTGGAAACGTTGCTGCCTTGGACTGTTTCTTAGCACATGTCGGGCACAGGTCAAAAATAAAATGGTATAGCTACATGTACCTGCCCGCGGCGGGGGTCCTCCTTCGCGCTAACGAAGAAACGCCAAGATGACCGACCGGAAACCATGTAGCGAATACCACGAGCCCTGGAGAAGACGCCGCCGAATGGCAAAAGCTCTCATTCCGACTTCATCGACTAACACAAATCTTTTTAGTTTCAGCAAATTATCCAGCGCAGATTTTTTTGGCGCATTTGGCTTCGGGCTTCATGTCCCATGTATTGTTGTCGTGTTTTGAGAAACAGTGCAACGGGCGGACAATCCAGAATTATTCAATGTTTCTGGCTTAAAATCCTGTGGATTGACAAAGGTTTCAGTCTGTACAGTGCAACAGGAAAAGAACAACGGTCGCCATGGTATTTTGGATGCGTTTTGTCTCTAATTGAGCTGTGGGAGACAGAGGACTGCTCGCTGCAATTAATGCGAAGCGAGCGTGACGTACGTTGGCAGCGCGCATGCGACGCCCGGCCGAGCCCACCCACCGGAGTCACAGGGTCAACAACGGTGGCACAGTGGTGGAAACGTTATGGTGTCGCCGATCAGCAAACGCTTTCAGCTCAACCCCACCAGCACGAGATTTCCCACGCACAACCACACCTGATCATCATAACACACCATCAACAGCATCAACAAGCGTCAAAAGTTGCGCAAGGCACTCGAAGAGCCGCGTGTGGAGATTTTAAGACACTAAGCACGCTACGAGGAGGCAGGTAGAAGTGCCACACAGAAGACGAGACATCAGGCCACGGACCTCGCATGTTTTTATTCCAGGGCTCTCCAACACTCCCATACCTTTGCTGCTGCCCCGTACACATACAACCCAGTCCAAGTTTAGTTTCTAACACCCTGGTAGGTGTGGCTATGAACAAAAGCCCTGTTATACCGCCCTGAAATGCACGAATACCTATTTTCGTAATCAGGGTAAAATCTATCACCATTAGTCAGGACGAAGAGTCTGTTTTCGAAGGAGTGTCGCCATTATCTGATGTATTGTCGGTGTAGATATCATAACTGTCCAGCAGCTGTTCTGATTCATGCCCCCTGAAACCAGGCAGGGGAAGAGATGTCTTTCTAAAGCTGATACCGATGTGTCACCCGCCTTGTAATAAACGAGGCGGCTCAAGCCAAGTCCTTTGGCGAGGTTAACTCAAACGGAGTGGTATAGAAGGGACATGTATTCGTCCAGGATTCCAGCAGCCTGATCAGTTCAACAACAGGCCGATCGCCATCCGTAGCACCATGTGCCATCCTCAGACAAATTATTTCTTCAATGACTTTTCTCGCCTCGCTCGTGCGACCCGTCCTCCACAGGGCAAGCGCTAGATGATGCATAGCTTCCTGGGTTTCCCAGTGATCCCCTCCCTGTCCATCTTTTTTCATTAATGTGATCGCTTCCTCCCAAACAGCAACAGCCTCACTGGTCCTGCCTAGCTTGTCTAGCGTGACAGCCAGCCTATGCATCGACCAAAGGGTGTAGGGATGTGACTTTCCTAGCACCGCCGTTCTTCCCTCAATGACTTTGCGGCATAGAGACTCGGCCTCAGAAAATCGGCTCTGGCAGATATATATGTTCACCAAGATCTGGTATGCCCTCAGCATCTCTCTGGTGAGATCGCCAGGTGCCACTTGCTGCTGCTGCTTGGCAAGGGTGCCTAATACTATCTTCTCAGCTTCATCCCACTCGCCCAGCTGCCTGAGGGTGACTGCAAGATTTAAACTGGCCATGAGGGTGTAGTAGTCCGTGTCACCCAATAGCTGGGCTCTCATATTAAACACTTCTATTTTAAGTGCCTTGGACTCGTGCAGCTTGCCCGCCGAGGTCAAAGTGCTCGCCAAGTTGGCCTTGGAAGCGAGCGTTCGCAGGTCGTCATGCCCATAGAGTTGCTGCTTGGTTTCCAAGTCTTTGCGCTGAATCGACTCGGCCCGCTCGAACCAGCCTCTCTCGCGGTACAATCCGCTGAGCATTTCGAATGTGCCGGCGAGCCCGTCTTCTTCTTCTACGAGATTGTTGATCTCGCCTACTGCTCGTGCCAGCAGGGGCTCGGCCTCCTTCCACCTTCCTGCGCAATAGTAGAGACCACCCAGGGCATTCCAGATTGCGGCTTTCCTCTCTGTGCCATTGAGAGAAACGAGGTATCCCATCGGCGGAAGATGTGGTACGAGGTGCTGCCAAAATCGTGTGTTGCAATCCTCGGACAAGATGCGGTACGACGCAGCTGCGAGGAAGGCGGCGTGAGTGGCATTCCAGGGCCGCTCCGCCGAGACGGTGACTGGGTGCTGCTTGGCTCGCCACTGGACCATTATGTGCATGGTAACTCTAAAACCCTGTCCGCCGTCATCCTGAAAATGGTCCACAAGCCCGAAGCGCCAGAGCGGGGCGAGGGTCTCGAAGTAGGGGATTCGGTCCCACCTGCCGCTCGCGTTGATCTGGATGCAGTCGAAAAGCCACTCGGGCAACTCGTTCTCCAGCTTCCGATTAGCTGCCTCGCCGGCTAGACCCTCGGCAGCGAGACGGAATAAATCCTCGTGGACCCCTCCGACAGCGTTGAGATGGGCGAGCAGGACGAACAAGTCCACCGAGCGGAGGTGAGGAAACAGCTGTTTGATGGCCTCTAGGCTTGTGTCCCACACAGTTGCTCTGTTTTGGTCGTGCCAAGCGTCGCCGCCTTTGAGGAGAATCAGGTCCTTGTGTTCGCTCTTGAGTATTTGCACGTATTCCTCCAACAGCTCACGGGGGCTGGGAAAGCCCGAGAAAAGTTTTTGTCGGCCACCCAGATAGGATCCCGCGATGTGAACCCAGAGCGGATGATGACCTACGCTGTTGCATACCTCAAGACTGAGCTCGTAAACGTCCTTGTCTAGCGGAAGGTTCGTCTCTGGGCCTATCCCCAAGTGTCGCAAGAGAAGCGAAACTGCTTCGGCGGGTTCCATGCTGCCGACCTCTATCTGCTTGCTGCCTCCGGGCCCGAACAAAAACTCGCTGCATTGTCTATCTCGGCTCGTGACGATGATGCTGCCACGTGTACTTTCGCTGTGGGGGATAACTTGTCGTATTCCGGTTTTGAGGTCATCGGCGTTGTCGATGATGACGAGCCACTCTCCGTGGGCCTCACCCCGTCCCCGAAGCCAGGAGAGGACAGGTACGACTGCCGGGTCATCGCCAAGTGGCGTCTCGACGATCCGTTGTGGGTCTAGCGTCTCGGTTATGAGGTTCAAATCGCGAGCGCATCGCCAAAAGCTCGACCGTATCGTCGCCTCGGTTCTTGCGTCGATCCACAGGATAACTTCGTATCGGTATTTGTAGACTTTGGCATACTGCAGAGCTAGCTCGGTTTTTCCGGTGCCACCAAGACCGTTGATGACGACTGTAAGCGGACTCTCTCTCGACAGCGGCAATAAACTCGAGGCAAGAGCGTCTTCGAGAGTTCTTCGGGGAGTGTATGACCACCGCTTCGCCGTCCTCTCAAGGCCTGAATATACCGAAGGCGCATCTGCCACGCCAATCGCCACGAGTTTAGTCACCTGCCGTACAAGATTATAGGGGTAGCTTGAGGTTTGAGATGGGTACTCACCTGCGACCGTGGTCTCTAGCAGCTCTACAAGCTTTCCTTGTATCATTCTGTAGTTAGAATCCCTCTTATTGAACTTATTCAGCCCTTCATGATCGGCATCTAGTCCAATGTTATTTGCACTCGAAGGGCCTGCCGTGGCAGACTGCTCGTTGACGAGCTGCAAGCACAAAGTCAGCACTGAGTGGAATACCTTCTTCCTAATGGGGTCCACTCCCAATGCAAGGGTATCGTACCATGTAACTAAATAGCCCCCAAAGCTTCACCATCTTTCGTTTCTCGTAGAAGTTGACGACTCTAGTGCGGTGTGGCAATGCCGCCTCAAACAGATGATGCATCTCGTTCAGCTCTGGCCTGTCCTGAGTAAGGGCCGCGACCATGGACGGTGATGCCCAGAAGCCGACCAGGCAACGAACCCGAGCCCATATTACCCCCATCCAGGAATGGGCAGATCCGCGGTGTGGTGTTCCTAGAAACACAAGAGCTCTGACTCTTTTGTGTACTACAGTTGAATGCGACTCAGCAAGGATCTTGGCTTTGATTAGGGCCTGTGGCAAGCGCGAATTGTTCGTTAGAACGACAGTATTGGTAGAGCGCAGATAGCACCCTAAAAGGGAGTGGTCAAGTGTCACTTGCCTCTTTTACTAAGAGACCACCATAGCTGTACCCAACAAAGATGATTCTCCTTCTCGGATTCTGGTTGCTCCAGGTGTCAGCCAAAAGCCATAATTAAAACTATAACGCAGGCGGGATTCTTGCCTTTCTCAAAATCGAGGCCACTGCTTCATATAGCTCCCGGCCAAGTCGGCTGCGGCGCTCCCCGTCATTCGCATCTCTTTCCCAGAACGAGTTGTAGTGATAAAAGTAGATATTCAAGTGTCGATAGAGGCCGGAGGGAACGTCTTGGCGGAAGAAATCGGTAACCCAGTTGACAGAAGTTGAGCAATTTAAAAATGCAGTGTTATTATTGGCATGCTTCTTCGAAACCATGTTTTCATGTTCCCAGGCAGTTTCCGGATCCGACCCGAGGCCATGAACGAAGACGATGCTTTTTTGTTATCCTCATCTTAGTGCCCAGGCATTAATAGCAGACGCCATGCACTTACTCCACTCCATTCTCTGTAGGGCTAGGATTATTATTACAAGCAGGTATGAGGCCGAATCGGGGCCGACCTGGAAGGGGTGGTACCGAGCTTGACGACGGTGTTTGGATCGCGGCCAAAAAAACAACGAAGAGGACAGCAGCGATCATGAATGCGAAACCTAGGTGGCTTCGGACAGACATTATGCACCGATAGGATAGCGCAAGGGGGTAAGAGATCCGGGAAGCTTGATGGCTAGTGGCAATACGACAAAGCGCGATGAAAAAAATGAAAAAGAAGAAATGACGGGGCGAGGGACGAAAAAGGGGGGAGGGCACCAACCCCCCAAAAGTGGGAGAACGGAAAAGAACGCGCTGGCCGCACTCTGCAGCCCTGATATGCAGGCGTTCAGCCAATACAAAGGTTTGTTTTCTTTTCCGTTCAAACACGATCGCTCCACCTTGCCAACCATAAGCCTGCCGCCACCAATAAAACTTTCCATCAACCGTATGGACAACAAGATTGGGTGGTTGCTTGAGGGGTTAGTGTGGAGACTGATCGAGCCTGCCCGCTGCCTAGGCAGGCACCCAGACAAGGTAGCAAGCTGTGGGCACAACAGCACAATCTGTATCATCAGGCTTGGCTACTCGTCAGAGAGACTTTCGGGCTCGCTCTCCATCTGGGTTCGAATCTCCGCAAAAATTTCCATCATTTTTCGCTCAGTTTCTGCACGTTATCTTCATTATAGGGGGGTTTGAGAGTGTTTGGAGCCGTGTGGGCACCGTGGAAAATCCTGTAACCGTGCTGGCACTGTGTTGGTGCCATGCTGGCGGTCAGATTGGCCCAATTTTAAGCCATCTGGGTCGTGGCTTTCAGAGTTGTGAATAGCTTCATCAGCCGGCAAACCAGCCAGCCAGGCCTTTTGTTGCCGACCAAGCTAATCGTCACCCGCCAGCCGAGTCGTCGCCGGCCATCAAAAGGGTAGTCGTCGCCGACCCTGGGCTCACAGGTACCTACTTGACCCATACGGCCAGTAGGCGCTGCCTTGACGCCTGTTCAGTAGATATTCTAGGGGCCCCTTCGCGTTGCCCTTGGTTTTGCCGTGCCGGCGTACCACCTCTTCCTTTTGTCTAATCGGTTCAAATAGTTTTAATTTCTCAACATGCTGTTTGACCCTGCTCATATGTAACGAGGAACCTCACATTCCGCATCCAGTCCCTTTAGTGTGGGATATCGAACTCCCCAATGAAACCCCAGACTGCACAATGCCGTTTGTTGAGTCTGCTCCGAGGCGCCAACGCACGTGTCCATGAGATAATTGTGCCTTTACGCAACCTTAGCGTCGGGACTCACAACCAAAGCCTGTGACTTGCTGTCTCAAAGCCGAGGCTTACCGAGGGTGCCGGAACGTGTGGAGAGACGAGACGCCAAAGACATACGTCCAGGGTATGTCACCCACAATGCCGTATGTCTGCAAGGCTGGAAGCTGCCAATAATTAAACTGCTGCCTCATGTCCGGAGAAAAACCAAAAGCGCTCGACTTCCACGTGAACGTCAGCCTTCTTCTATGTCTTGACAACTGTTTTGGATGTGCTGTAATGGACGCGCTGTGGGCCAGGTTGCGTGTATTGTCTCGATCGCTTGGACTATCTGGAACCTGCTGTGACTAGATTGCTTGCGGTCGCCTGATCGTGATGGATTGGTGCCCTGGCATCCGCGGTGATCGTATTTGCAAAGTCTGAATGCGCGTTCCGACGTGCCTTCCATCCTGATAAGTGCGTGTGCCAGGATATCTGGTATCAATTCAATCTGCTCGCAACGTAGTTGACATTGCCTCAGTCCCTGACTTTTGCCGGTAAGAGTGTCCATGTTCGATTCCTGTGCGTGGCTTTCCTTCTTCCATCCAGCGTCAGGGTGTCCCACTTTATTGTGTTTCAGACAATAAAGTAGGTCCTTAACTCTTTCTTTTCCGATAAAGTAGGCTTGCGCATCGCACCTGGCTCGTCTTAATGACATTCCCTTTTTGTGACAGAAGGAAGGTGTTGACTTTTTTCTCCTGCGCCCACCCATCCCGCCGAGAATCTCCGCTTGCCGACGCACTTGCCATCAATTACCTCCCCAACAGTCTAGCGCACCGGTTACGATAGCGTGGGCGATGGCGTTGGCGACGGTCTTCGGCTGCGTGTTGTGTCGGATTGACGAATGCCGGGGGTTTGACATTTCGCATTCTCCCATGCAAAAACAAGGCAGCAAGATACACACATGTCACGCGCTGTCAGGGTGGGTTTTTGTTGTAGGTGGGTAATGCGGCAGAGACTCCACGATGGAGATTAATTCACAAAAACACTACCTTGGGAGAAGAGGTGCAAAAATTTATCGCCTTGTCTATGCGTTTCGTTGGGATTCTGTCCCGTGGCCATCCCCCTTGCAGTAGCCCACAGCCGCTTACTGCGTTGAGATTTTTGCGTTTCTCAAGGCGTCAGTCTGTCACCAGTTTGACTGGGATCATTGTTGTGTGGGTCTGCCATGTGAATCATTGTGTGAACAATGCTTGGCTCATGCAATCACATGGCCGCCGCACCAGTATACGGTAAATCCAACGTGCTGTCAATTCAACATGAGGCTCACCTTACCGGCACTTCAGACAATGGGCTTGGGGACGGCGCCGTGCTGTGATCTGTCTGGGGTTGACAACATCGGGTGGCACGACATTAAAATAGTCACGGCACAAAAGTTCCTTCGTCGCTAACGACAGCTGCGCGTCGGTCATACACAGCCAATGGCTAGTTGTGGCACCAAAAAATAATATAACTCGCCACGGTATGCCACACGTTGCCCAAAAACTACCACAGCACGTGTCAAGTGGTGTCAGATCATGTCACCCAATGCTACGACGCATGTCGCATTGCGCGTCGTGGGTCATTGTAACCGATCACGGCACCAAAAAGACACGATGGTACGCGTGTCTTCTCTCTTTAAATTGCCGCAAGCATGGGTAAGATGTCACACGGCTTGTGGTGGGAATGGCGAGGGTAAGTAATCGGAAATATCCGAATCGTATCATCCCAGCACCGCATGGGGACCTCGTCTTAGCTCAGGGCATAACGATTGTGGCTTTTGTTCTCTGTGTGTCCCTGCCTTTCTTGCCCACGCACTTTGTTGCTATCATGAACTTTACCGGCAATGACTTGGAGAAGTGTCAAAGGCTAGGTTGTCTTGAGCGCTTCCTTTGCTCTCTTCCTAGAGAGGCCGTCCCTGCGGCATTTCCTTGCAAGCTGCAAGTGGCGAGTGCTGCATAAACCACGCCATTACTGAGTTCCCACAGGAGGTTAGAAGTGGCCAGTCCGAACCTCAGCAAAGATGATAGGCATAGCGCCTTAGAGGGCAGTTAAATACGAACTGTGGAATACAAATTATGAGTGAGATGCAGACTATTAAGATCTTTGGGAATGTTCGGTATCGCAATGTCGTAGCTGCCGGGGTCCTCCTTGCCGGATATGGCCGCTTGATGGACTTCGGCCGAATCCCAAAGCGACGAGCTGGACGAGCGGCCACACCAACCCCACCATAAGTTATCTAAAAGCATGCCATATCATCACAAGTCGCCTAACATATCGTCGTCCAGATCTGAGTCCAGAAGAGATAAACGCATGACCAAGCACTCTGTTCCCGGTATCCTGGCTAGGCATGTCAATCTCCGCAATCAAGCGCGCGCAAGATTATCAGGGAGATCCCCTTGCCAGTCTAATGCTTCAAAACCTCTGTGACCGCCCCGCATCCCACTCTGTACTCCGTAAACCATGAAACGGGACGAGCCACCGCGCCGCACCGGGATCGCCACGACAGCTCCATTGCAACACGGCATCTTCTCAAGTCCGGTGGACCAGGACATGTTTGCATCCCCTTTCCTTGTTGAAGTCGCTGGCCGCGATCCCCAGTCTCGTAGTCACATCACCCCCTTGGATAGTGAGGATGCGATTTGTTCGGCTGCAAATGGGGTTATTACCTGCGTCGTCCGGAGTCGGGGGCCCACTTTATTGTCCGTAAAAACCATAAAGTGGTCCTCTAATCCCCCGGTTTATGGTTCCGTCCGGACCATAAAGCGGACTCGCCGCCCCGCCTTATTGTTCCGGGCCACACCATAAAGCGGACCTGCGACCCGGTTTATTGTTCCGAATGCCATAAACTGGATTCGCAGCCCGCTTTATTGCGCCAGCAACCATAAAGTGGACTTGCATCCCCCACCTTATTATTCTGGATACAATAAAGTGGCGCGCAGCCCACCTTATTGTCCTGGACGTGATAAATTGGGTCTGCTACCTGCGCCGCTGTCCTGGATGTTGTGCACGAAGGCAACCTGCTGCATGTCGTATCGGCTATCGATGCGAGGGGATGTCGTCTTTGGACCTTGGCTGATGTTGGCACCCATGCAGCAGCAGCGGTGCAATCCGTCGGAATACAGGCCGAGTTGGGGAGTCTCAACCCATCCCGCGCGGCGATATATAAGAGGCGTCCCACTTGCTGGAGGGCTTCAATGGAAACAGAACTGCCATTAGGAGTCACTCTATTATATCCCGGCTGTACGGGGTGAGCTCGAGACCTGCTGCGCCGACATATCCATGCGGCAAAGGAGACGTATGTGAAGGCTTGCGTCGAGCCCGACAAGCTTGCATCTCCAATCCAGTCTTGAGTTTGCTGAAATGTATCGCCCCGCCAGGTCCTCGGGTCGCTGCGTCATGCACTGGAAATCGCTGCATTGTTGCACGCTGTCCAGTCGGGCAGTTGGATGTTGCATGGTGCAGAAACAACGCGCCGCGTCCCCTGTTCAAGACACGTTGTAAGCTCTATTTCCTTGAATTGCTGCCACGCCTGCTGTCACACGGGGCAGGCGCGTGTCATTTCTTTTCGTGGCAGCCAAAGAGAAAAGGTTGCGAAGTAGACGAAAGACACGTCCACCACGCGCGTGGTTCCTCGTGATGTTTTTTGGTGCAATGAGCAGCCGCGCGCCACGACACCCTCCTCGACGCCACGCGCATGTCATGTCATTGCAAGTTTTTGATGCCACGATAGCCACGCACCATGACAGCCGCGCCACGGCAGCCTCGTCAGTGCCATACCACGCCCGACCAGCGCACAGCCAGCCACGGCAGAACGGACACGCTATGCATGGACGCTGTGGCACTTCCCACCATGGCAAATGCCTACAGTGGATGCTGCCACAGCCACGCTCTGGGTAGCGCGTCAAAAAAAAAAGTTGGCGGGCATCTCGGCGCAGGTTTTTAGATGCACAAAGTAGGCGTTGGCGACGGCGGCGGTGACGCCATCGCTGGGCCTAGGAGATTAGTTGCACATGCAAACGTGCATGGGATCCAACGTTGGAGGGGCTCGGCGGGTGGTTTCGCCCGATTTCTGGTGAAGGTAGAAAAGGACTGGATCCCTGGGAAGCCAGTGAGGTCCGGCATCTGTGCTGGCTCACTGAGTGTGGGGCTGACTGTATTGGATGGAAGTAGGGGAATTTTAGTGCTTGGGGCTGTTGCTCCCGGATCCAGGTTCTCCAGGCTTTAAGTTCTCTAGCTACTGCAAAGACTTCAGCGTCAGCGCTTAGTCATCGCTTGAACTGAGACGATATATTTAATTAATTTTTCAAGACAGGCAGCGTCTTTTCACTCTTTTATAACAAGTAGCACTTGTATTAGCTGTCTGGATAGCTTAAACGTCGAAATAGCTGACGGTTCATCATCACCCACACGACATGACCTCGACAAGCCTCCATCCCGGGCTGACATGGTTTACTTTGCACATGGACCAGTACCAGACGGGTCTAAATGTCAACCCCGTCCCGAATCTCAACTGATGCAAACCATGCCCTAGGTTTTCAGCCCCGGTGCTCCCTCCAGGCACCTCCCTAACAAAAAGCTCAGGAATACGAAAACAACCCGCATTAGCCTCAGCAACAGCTGCAATTCCTTCGCACACATGAGAAGACTTGGCATGTCATGGTCGAGGTCAGGGCGAATCGCAGCCATGGGACAAATTGACCAGTGAGGGCGTGGCGGCACTGCGGCATAGTACGGTGGGGCTGGACGGCATTGTGTGGCGAACACAGTGCCATGGCCGATCCTATGCGCGGGTCGATGGTGGGGGCGATGACTAATGCAATGAGTGAGTCGATGCAAGTGCTTGACAAATATATGCGTAGGTCAATTGCATGTAAAAAAATAAAAAT
>Ga0247765_1000642_pt1 | contig 24949 bp, 26 predicted proteins | sample UWRJL106311C6_FD_179949 | JGI IMG/M metagenome (GOLD analysis project Ga0247765, IMG submission 179949) | Plant litter microbial communities from Arlington Agricultural Research Station in Wisconsin, United States - UWRJ-L106-311C-6 | ecosystem: Environmental > Terrestrial > Plant litter >...
CTTTCCTAAAGATTTCTAACAGTACCTCATTCACCTGTGATTTTGGCCCTGACACATTGTATCAACGACTATTCCATCCCTGGTTAGGAATTCACACGCTAACCTTTATTATCCCGGTGGAGGTGTACGCGGTACAACCTCGACCGCCACCTGGCAAACAACAGCGGTATCGTGACTATTGTACATTATTAAGTTTACACCATTTTACTTGCCGTTGCCAGAGGAAACATGAAGAGAAATATTCCCAGCCGTTGAATCTTGTTCTTTTCCTCCTCGCGCAGTTTCGCGTTCTCGTTCGTCCTTCGTCACTAAGTTCGCAATATCTAGCCGTAACCCAGGGCCCAGTCCGTGTATGTTGTGTGCCCCCAACCCAGGCAAGAAAAAAAAAATATGTGCCTTCCCTTCTCAAACAGACCGTCCGCACGATGGAGAAATTTTTCGTATCCAGCAGAGCCAGAAAAAACTGGCGGAGAAAACATGACAACGCAAGTGACAGTACAGAATAACAACACACTTGCTTGCTAAAACCTGAGCCCACAAGTCCTGAATTTATTCTTCTTACCATCCGCTTCCCACGGAAGCAAAATGAAACCCCAACATGTTTATAAACCAAAACGCCATTTCATGAGGGTATTGTCGTCCAACAGGGCATTCTCCACCGCCCCGCACCGCATTGGATAATGTTCCTCTCTCCGCCCGACCCTGACAACCATATCCAAGTGAAAAGGTAAAACGTGATTAAAAAGTGACAGCCTCCCAGAACCTAGGGAGTATCATGTGGTAAATATGGAAGTGAGGGGATAGGGAAGATCGACATTAACCCTCCCAGCAACCAGATCCCTCCTCGAACCTTCGTCTATGAAGCACCCAACGCCAGCAAACAGGGCAAGCGTGGGTGGCAAGAAAGTGAGCGATCGTCAGTAACCCCAGGCCTTCGGATCGCCATTAGATAGGATGATATGTAGTGTAGCGGCGCGCCTCACGCCGGGGCAAGCGCTTGAAGCGGATTGGACTTTCGAATGCAACCGCAGTAGTCTTCGCGATTATGGGCGCAATCCTTCCTCTACCGACGTGGTGTAGCACCGGAGGCGGGCGTTGTTGTGGTTGTGCGAGGGTGAGCTTGGATCTGCCCTTTGTTGTTGGAAACAATGCAGCGGAAGAGTGAGAATTAAAAATGCCGTATTCTATCAATGTTGTGCAAAGTGAAGGTGGTTCGCAGCCTGGGCTCGAGTCGGGATGCATCACGATTGCTTTATTCCGAGTGGTGGTCTTCCGAGCCCGTTTCTGATGGTGTTTCGCCCTGGTTCCGGTGTACCTTCTTGTGCCGACGGAGGTTTGACACGACAGAAAAGTGCCTGCCGCAACCTTCAACTTCACAGGAGAATGCTGTATCCGATGCCTGGTCAGAGAGTAATCAGGAGAAATGAAGAGGCAGATATTACTCACGTTTTTCGCCAGTATGGCTATACATGTGTGTTTGCAATGAACTTGGTCGGGTAAAACGCTTGTCGCAAACCTTGCACTTGTGTTTCTTCTGGGTCCCGGTGGAGACCTTCGAGCTAAAGGAGCTCATCATGGATTGCGGCGCTGGTGGTTGGCTGGACATCAAGCCGTGTGGTCGGGGGAGGGTCCGGCCGGAGAGTGACTCGATGTCGGAACCCGTTGTCGAGTAGTCGCTAACTGAGCCGTCGACCGAGCCTCCGTAGTACCCGCTAAAACCAGCCGAGGAAATGCTTGAATTGGTCGAGTGTGTCGAGGGAAACCCATAAGAATCGCCCGAGCCTCGCCCACGGTTGCGCACATCATATATATTCCGCGGTGTGTCTTGGCTCATAGAAAGCATGCCGTGACTTGCTTCGAGCGCATCCTGAAAGGTGCGTCTATCGTCTGGCTGCAGACCTCTGCGATCAAAGTTAGACAATGAGATGCCCGGCAGCCGTACGCCACCATCCTCGGCCGAATGACCAAGGTCCACAAAACTGGACGCTACTGACTGCTGTGAGTACCTCCTCGAGCTGTCTTCGGGTGCCAGGGCGAAGGCCCCGCGAAGGGGAGCTGGTGCGTATCCCATCTGGTCGTATGCCGCTTGCGACGTTGTGTAAGTCGGGTTGACCGGTGAGGCGGTTGTTGTGTAAGCCGCCGTGTCGTAGGCGGACGAGGCTGGTGGCTGTTGCAGCCTGTTGAGACTTAGGACTTCTTGGGACATAGGGAGCAAGTCCTGTTGCCTATAGACGTCCGCCATGGGAGGGCTACCTGCCGACGCAGCCGTTACTGGAATTGAGGCGTAAGAGGCCATCGAGGCGCTGCTACCGGCTCTACTGCTGCTGTGTTGTGTGTGCTTGGGGAGCGCGCTGAGATTGAGATGTGGGAGGACGGCGCCCTCTTGACTGTTGCCGAAGATACTTTGGCTCCCACTCTGGTGGCTAGATCCAGTGGTTGGTGATGATGAGACCCAAGGGTTGGTGAAATGAGGCTGGTGGTGGTGGTGGTGGTGGCTCGAGTAGGAAGACATGTGGTCGAAACTCAAGGGTCCGAAGCGGTGCTGGTTTGACTCTATGGTCATCGTCATCATGGGATGCTGTGTGAGGGTTGAGGCGTGGTCCGTTCCGGAGTGACCGACTGTAGACGTGAATCTGTGGTGAGCCGGATTGATGGTAGTATGGTATGGCAATAGAGCTTGAGACGTTGTTTTGGTGCTGATCAGATGTGAGATCCCTCTAGCTGGGTCAGACTTGTGAGAAGATCGGACCACGTCGAGGAGGAGGGATCAGCGTCCTTAAGTGTGTCGTCGAGGGTCTGACAAGATGGCATGCGGAAACACCCTGGGCCTGGGAGGATGGGGGTGTAGAGTACAGCACTGGAGGCTGCACGCTAGGACCAATCGGTTCGCTGGCCAGCACTGGGTCGTCTGAACGTTAATCCTCTTGGTTCGGCCAAACGGAGTGGGGTACGGACAGCGACAGCCAAGACAGGGGGCGGCAAGTACCTCAGCGAACCTCTCTGACGACTCCCGGGCAGACTGATCGACGCTGGAGGCGTTCCGTCTAGGGGAGTGGGGTGGGGGAGGACAAGGGGTTGGGAAGGGAGCCGGGCGAACGAGAAGACGTGGAGGAGTGTGGATGCAGCAACTCTGCAGAGGACACGCCCTCCCTCTCAGTGGCGGGCGGAAGCGGTCAAGATCGGCAGCCGATGACTTGTGAAGAGATCCCGCCGAGTTCGATGCGGACCGGGGAGCATCTGAGATGGGAGGCTGCTGTGGAGGTGGACGTAGCAAAAGCCGGCAGGGCGAAAACAAGGTAGGGCAGGGCAGGCCCGGCTAGCGCCTGCTGCGAGAGCACGAGTGAGTCCGAACAGGGACGTGCTTGGTGACGATCCGGAGAATTAACGGTCAAATTTTGCAGTATAATTGCGCGACGGTGTTAACTCGCGGCTTAGCAGCAGAATCGCGGCAACGGTGCACGGTGCTGAGAACGTTTTTGTTTATCAGAGTCCAAGACCAGGGCGGAGAATGAAAGCTGAGGGGAGACAGTTTACGACACGGGGACGAGACGGCTCATTTGCAAACAGCTCTAGGGAGACGGTCTTTGGGTAGGTCACCGAGCATTTAACAGCGAGCAAGTGCTCTCCGCCGACCCACAGCAGCTGCCCTATGAGGTCAACAGAGGGCAGACACCACCCCTCCTAAGGACCTAAGGGACCGTATCGGTAATGGTGAGAAGGTAGGTATGTAAGCCGGCCGTCGCGGGAGACCGGGTCACAGGGGTCCGGAGGCAAAAGACGGTTAACATGGGAGGGGGAGCCCTGAAGGTGGCTCGCTGGAATGGGGTCCGGTTTTGCCTGCCCAATAATTCCGCCATTCTCGTTTCGATGCTCAATAGGGCTGCGAAAGCGACTGTTGCGGAGAGGGACTCGGTCAATACGTAGGCCAGGTACACAAGCCGGTACAGGGCAGTCGTGGGTCATGTCGTGGCCGAAGGCGCACCGTTCCAACTGGGATTGGATGAGAAGAGTCTGGGCGGGCGGGTCTCCCTGGTGTTGCCCTGGCCGTCCCGGCTAGCAAACGCCACTGATGTGCGGAGGGTGATCATGCAGGGACTCAAAGCCCGTTTCCATTTTTTTCAAGCTCTCGGCCAAATTCGAGGTGTGGCTGACCTAGCATCGACAGGGCAAGGACAGAAGAGAAAGAAGCATATTAGACTTGACCATAAGCAGAACTGGCTTGGACGTAATAACATGTCATGGGGTACAGGGGTGAGAGAGCTCTGTATCTGCTCCGCGGAGTATCTGGAGCGGCAGCATTGGTTGTGCGGACAGCTTGGCAAACATACCTGCGCAGCTGTGTGCGTCTGGGATCGAATTCTTTCGGAATGGCATTTTATTGACTGTCCACCACAAAGCCGAATCTTTCCTTCGTAGGAAAGTGCTACACGCAAGCTTTTACGGACTAACCGTAAATAGCAAGGGCTACCTGCACGAAGCTGAAATGGGGATCGTAGCATCCGCCTCAAAAACCGGGATGCGAAGTACAGGTACATTCACCGACCCCAGCCCAACGACTCACGAATGATGAGCCGGAAAGCAAGGAAATACACAACATCACTTTCAATTCTGCTAAGATATCATCTCGGTGGTCGAAAAATCCCGATCCTCATGGAATCCTCTAAGGCCGATGAAATGCATGCGGTTTTCATCCTTCCAGGTGCCTAGGCGAGCTTGGTTGATGTGTCGTTTCCCACTGGGTGGCAGCGTTGGAAACGGACGGTGTGGGGTCAACTGCCGCCGTTTGAGGCAGGGGCTGGGGGCTGCCAGTGGGGTGCACTGGCTGCTTGTGACGTCTCCGTTTGACACCGCAACGCAATGGGAAGGCACGCCGTCCGCAAAAAAGCCCGATCTGGCTCTGGACCAGAGAACGGGCGCCCAAAAGAGAAAGCGCAAAGGGCCGTGGGCGACCGAATGATGTCGGGCGGCAAAACTGTTTGGCTCGGGGCCACAACTCAGCGACGTTGCTGCCACATTTGGCCGCTGCGTTGTGACGAAAGACAGGACGAAACGGGCCAGCATGCCATGGTCCAACCTGTTCGAGATGGGACGAGAGCGGAGCTTGACAGGCCTGTCTCGCATCTGGCATCCACAACACGGGGCCTCGATGGCTTCAAAACAAGGACTGCACCCAACTATGACGCTCGCTAGTGCTCTCGCTGACGACAGATGAGACGAACCGACTACATACTTCCCACCCCAAACCGTTGGACTGACGTATTTTCCGCAGCACCCTCACAACTCCTTCACTCCCTCCTCCAATTGGAGCTCGCCAAGACCGACAACGGAATTCTCAGAGTCCTCATCGCTAGCCGCAACACCGACACCTGGGGCCAGCATCACAGCCTCCGCACTGTCGTAACTGCCAAGAAGAATTATCCGGGCCAACGGAGTAGTTACTTTTGTTCTCATCGTCGTCGTTTGCACATTTTCCGCAACAGCCTCTTGAACCAGTTATGACCACCGCCATCGGCGATACGTAATGTGCTGCTGGCGGGGTCACGCTGCCCCGGAAATAATCAACGATTCGGACGCAAGTGAAGTCAACGGACGCGTTCACAGCCACCATGCGGGGGTACTGCAACATAGCCCCACAGTTTTCCCTGTTGGCCAACGCACAACCAATGACGGCACATTACGGTGACTAGGCTTCCGAGCGGGCGTTGACCCTCGTTGAGTGAAAAGAGGCAATCTTGTGCTGGTGAGTGCCACCTAGTGAGCGAGCCAGCCCAGCGAGATGGCTCAGAGCCTGAGACCTGGAGCTCCGACCCCCTTCACGCGGAACGCCTCGATTGATAACTACCTGGGCAGGCAATCAGCGTCTGTCTGATGTAGGGTCCAAGTTCGAGACCACGGCTTCTACTCTGCTGAACACCACTTGTCTACATGATAACGCCTTGAGAAATCTGGCTTTCATGCAGACTAGCTTGCCACAAGAGTGACACCGTGTGCAGTTTCGTGCAGTAGTGTAGTCTGCACTGGTTGCTTCGTACTTCGTACTGCGTACTCCTTTCCGATGGAGATGCCCCGTGCCATTGGTGGCGTTTTCTCATCGAGAAACGGTTGCTCGTTCCCCCAAACTCTGCTCTAGTTGGATCATAAACTGACGACTGCCTTGGCTTCACGGGAGAAATCCACTCTACCAGCACCAGCTTTCTACCGACTCAGACAAACGACATCTCGCTCATCGTGGTTTTCACTGTAACCCCAATTCCGTAAATTGCTCGACCAAGGGTTTGTTTATGCCGCTGCACACCAGCTTGCACACCATCTGCTGGTTGACCGAAACGGGCACTCGAAACAAATCTTTCTGCTAGGGTCCCCGGTCAGGTCGGCGACGTCGAGCATCTCGCCTGCCATCGGGCTCTTGTCCCGCAGGAAAAAGCAACTTTGAGCACGTGGAGCTCTGGATACAGAGCTTTGACAGAGGAAAAGCTGCTGGGAACCCAACCTCGAGTTAATTACGCCGAGGGCAAGCATTTTTGTTGCAACATCCTGGAGATGTTCGGTCCCGAAGGGACCTACGGAGTTTGCCATTGCACAATGCAGGGCCCTGGTTCTCTAGTGGTCCTGAGTAGAAAGCAGGCGCTCACTCGATGGTTGTCGAATTGTGATATCGAGACGCGAGACCTCAACTACGCATGCTTTGCAGGCACAAGGCTCGCTGATCAGGGACCGCCGCCTAACGGCTAACTGGGAAATAGCGGGCATATGTAGGCTCGATTGGCTAGGGTTCGATCTCTCCGATGAGGCTCCCTACGATCACAGGTTTTGATGCGGAGCACAAGCCCCGAGAGATTCCCGAGATAACGGCCTTGAAGATCGGCGCCAGATTACCAGCAGAGGCTCAAGTGTTGAAGACAACAACAGCCGTCGTTGAGGGAGTATCGATGCAACGGTGCCAGAACCCCGCTGCCAAACCACTGCCATGGCTCACACGCCAAGAGAACTCAAAGTTTGCTGGGCTTGTGTGTTGATACGAGATTCTCATCAAAAGCGGTTGAGAGAACGAGATTGAAAAGGGGCCACAGCGGAGGAATTGGAGAGTTGTTGCTGACAAGAACAGCCGTGGGCTGGGATGGAGCAGACAGGGGGGTGTTACAGATCTGACAGGGTGCGTCCAAAAGGACAAGAGTGTGACGCTAACTCAGTTCCCCTGTCGAAAAAACTGGGCCAGTGAGGATGCCGAGCCGCTGTCCGGTCCTTGCCGGTAGCCTCGTCTGGGGGCCGCTTCAGCTCCCCCAACCCGTGCCCTGGGCTTCGATCGTGTCCGTTTAATTAGAGCGAGAAAGAGCCGTGAGGGAGTTCCCGCGGAGAGAGTGGACGATATCATGAATCCATACAGTTGCTTCACATCGGACACATCAATGCCATCGGAAGGGACGCCAGGCCACTCGTCGGGATGTCTATGCAAGGCGTGAAAAGCCAGGTCAATCCAGAACCCCCGAGCTTGATGACTTGTTAAGACATTGGCGGCCGCCAACAAACCTCTTCGGGAGACGTGAGCTACGCTACTTGAGCATACTGCGCAAGACAGGAGACGGTAGTGTGGGCTATGTGGGATATCCTGACGGCAGTTGACGGCATACAACTTGAGCTAGGCGCTCGAGCTCGAAACGGCCTCGCAGTGCAGGACTCGGCTCCTTGTTGAGCAATGATTTTCACTGCAGGTCGAAGGGCACGGCATCAAGATAACTAGTGTACCCCTCACTTACACTGGATTACAACTCTGCGCACCCGATGGGTCTCGTATACCAACTACAATTCGTCAATTGGTCCTTGTGACCACGCCTTGGCAGAAGTTTGGTGTTTGGCAAGAGATCATAGCCTTGATCTTGTCCTCCGGCATCGCAACGGACTCCCTCTTGAACTGTGGACTCCACGACGGAAGAGTCCGCTCATCCCGTGCGGACGAGCTAACTAGTGTGCGCTAACGACAATTGTTCTTTTTCGCGGGGGTCGAATCGGGGTTACAGCACTAACTATTTGCGTGCCTATTCCATTCACGGCTTAACTAACTTGTCCCGTTGCGGCGCTTGCAGTAATCCGTAGTTATTGGAGCTTGATCTCTTGAGCGAAGGCTTGTCGCGTCATCACGAAGGAAGCAAGCGCAAACGACGCGACCCCCTGGCAGGCCGAGTGGGATGCGGAACCTGCCGTCCAATAACAAGGCATGTCTTGCAGCGGAAATCGGCCCTTTGGTTGCAATGGCGACAGCACAGCCCAATGATGGCAGAGCAGGCGACCATTTTTCAGCACTATTTGGGGGGCTTGCAGCATAGTCACTGCCAGACCAAAATCGAGACGATAGCTTGCTTGGCCATCAAGGTTGTTCTTATTGCTTAGCTTTCAGCCCGGGTCGAGCCAAGAGCCGGCATTGGCAGTGCGACGCCAGAGACGGAGTCGCATCATGATCGACACGCCTTGCGTCTGTCAGATCTGTTGTGCAGATTTTTGTTTCTTGCCCCTTGGATCTCGCGCATTCCTCGGCGGCTCTCCCCTGTGTAGGTTTTTAGGGTTCTTGTTTTGTTTCGTCTTCTCCCACTCGGTCGGTTGTCAGGGTTGAACTACACTAGAATTCCTGTCAAGGCATTGCACTGCCTCTGGGCATTGTTTCTGTGAGACAAGCAGCAGGGCTGGTGTAGCTGAGGCGCAAACGGCCCGAGTTGCAAGACACACAATAAGCAAGACAGCGATGTGTTGTTGTTGGGGTTGTCTGTCTTATTCACCGTTGACGTCGCTGTGGAGGTGGACCTCAGTGCTGTTGGTCAGGCGGATCGCCTTACCCAAGGGTCTGTTCCCGGTACCCCTGAAAGGCTGGAGCCCTGGACTGAAGCCCTGGTGGTTGTCCCGACCCCAATCACAACATCTGGCCGAACCTCTCTGTCCGACGAGCCACACTCTCGGGCAGGCCCGACCGTCAACGGCTTCATACATCGGCCTCGCACTGCCGTGATGTTGATGGGCAGTCGGCCGCTTGGCATTCGGCTTGAAATTTCCGAAGCTGTTCACGGTACCGCCAGTAGTTGCACTCACTTGGTATCACTCGCTGTCGACTGATACATCCAAGACTAAGAGCGCTTCAACCATGTAGTTATTCTCCCCACGCTCTAGACTCGCTGCGTTCCAGTCGCTGACGGCACCGGTCTATTTAGGCGTCAGGGTGTAGGATGGGCTGCGAGTACACTCGAAGCGGGAGCGGCGCTCGTGGTCTGCGTCAAGGCACGGACTCTTGGTCGTGATCATGCGACCGGAAGGGAAGTCTCTATGTTGAGAGCCGGTAGGACACGGCTTTCTCGTCGTCTCGCTGCCTTCCTTCTCCCTGCCTGCCGGCACAAGCTACCGCTACACACTACGTTCCAAGTACACATCGGGCGTGCCCTACCCTCCCACCCCCCCATATTCTCTACGCTCGACAGGACAGGAAGGTCGATAAACTTGAAAGACGGTTGGGTAGTGGGTGTGGCGACTGGCGGTGTGAGGGCAACTGTCACTGGTTGGCTTTCCTACATCACCTTGGTGCCTTCGTCCTCTCTGCTGGCAGCACCGGCATTAAGTGGGGGATGCAGAAGCAAAGAGAAGTATGGTCCGATATTTGAGACAGCGCGCAGGTTCTCGGCCTCTCTGCCAGGCCACTCGTCAGAATTTGTCATGGCGGGGGGTGGTTGGGTTCACGACCAAGTCCGGTTTGGGACACGCACAGCAGCAGAGGCCATTCAGGGACGTTTCTTCCCGGCTCAAAGCAGGAATACAACGTCGACAGCAGGACAGCCAAGGCTGGTGATGCTCAGTCACGTACCCCTCGCATCGCTTGGGGGTGGACAAACGCCATTCCCATCGTTGCCGTCTCCCCGCGTCGTCCTCTCCAGTCTCCCGTCATGATGCATCACACCCTTCTTTCCTCCACCTGCACTCTCTCTGGCGAGCTTTTTCTTCCTGTGGGCAACTCCTTGGCCGCGTCATACCAACCTATGAGGCCTATTGTACGCCCCCCGACGCTACTGTGCGTGCGGCAGCTCCAGCACACCTGTCGTCTCTTTCTTCCGCCCCCTTTCCTGCTTCTGCTGTGGAGAGAGGGGGTTTGAACGGTTCAATGTGACGAAAGTCAGACAGGTTGCTGTCTGGCAGCGGCCGAAAACTGCCGGGACTGCCTGCGCAAGAAATTTTCAGTCTCACCAGTCTGCGTTGCAGTAAGGTGCTGCATCTACAAGCATTCCCATCCCATCCTCGTCCCCACCTCTCGGCTCTCGGTGTTTTTTTTTCCTTTCTTTTGTTTCTCATTTCTGTTTTGTTGAGCTGTTTTCTTGCCCCATACCCTCCTTCTTCTCTAGCACTCCTTGCTGGCCAGGGCACCCAGTCTCAGAGACCGCATACTCTCGGCATCCGATTCCGCAGGATATGATTCGCTGCAACTTTCACCGTCTGTCGCATGCCACCTGTCCTGTCGGCAGCAGTGGCCGGCGTCAAGTCCGGCCATGGCTAAGGATCACGTATGCCCGAAGAGCGCCCGCGTCTGGTCTGACAGTCCGTGATCCATCAGGCTGGCTGGCTGGCCCAGCCACAGCTGCGCTGCGCTGACAGGGGAGGGGGAGTTGGTTGCAGTGCCGCACCGCTAGCAGCCCCAGCAGTCTTGTGAGTGAGCTGACGAGTGGACGGGGTTTCAACCCGACTGTACTCATTGGTCTACTTGAGCCAAGACAAGCAGAATTTCCTCCCTCCTTGTCTGCGTTTGTCTCTGTCTAGCCTCTCAATCCGTCGTCTTGGATGCTGCTTTGGTCAAAGACAGTCAGATGGTCGGTCACTGTTCTAGGAAGTCCTGGGATGGGGGCGTGAGAGCAGTGGTCGGGTCTGTCCGAATCTGCCTCTCCGCTCCATCGGAACTGCGACTGGGCGGATAGCTAGGCTGGGCTGGCACATATTCGTCGTCGTCATCCTCACCCACTGTGCTACTCCACTAGGCTTGCCTTACATTGCTTTCTCCTGCCTCGCCATGCCCTAGAAGTCAGCTGCTCTGTCGTATTCTTCGGGTAGAGAAGTCGATCCCGCACGGCTGTCACACTGGTTCGTTGTGCTGCATCGTTTGTCCAGTGTTGCTCCTTAGATACCGAGAGGGTTCGATGCGGAATTTGCGGGGTTCCGGATGGCGTCCTGGGTAAAATGCTCGCCTTGGGACTGCAAAGGCCGTAACCAGGGGCCGAAGGTTCAAAGCAAGGTACCAAGATGGCCTGCCCTCCTTGGTGGTATTTGGCTATTTAACCTGCTAGAGAGACAGGCAGCAAGTCAGTTTCCAGAGAGTCCAAGGGTCTTTCTGGCATTGATCCCAGCTGTATGGTAGAAAAGTATGCCTGGCTGTTTATGTGATCGATGGACTGACTGGGTCTCTTTGGGTTATCCAGGAGCCTCGGGTTACCAGCTCTGTGTGTTCTCATGTCTATCGGTCTATCTGCGCTGGCTGGCTATCTATACCGCGTGTCTGCCCACCTGCCCTTCCATTATCATTCATCTATCTGTTCACTTGCATATCTGTCTGTGTTCTCATCAACTCGTCTGTCCGCCCGTCCACAACGGTTCAAGGAAAAAAAACTCCCCGCGAGTCCAAAACCAATCCCGGCGAGCTGACAAAGCTGAGAGTGCCGCAGGTATGAAGGTGTTCAAAATCTACCTATCTACCTACCTACCTACCTAGGCCAGGTGCAAACCAACGAAGGCGCCTCGTGGTATTGAGTTGAAGATGAAGAAGGGAGGGTGGAATTCCGATCTTTGATACCGTTGCCATGGGTCAGGCCGGGCCTCCGGATAACGTCGATCAAATGTTCATTGCTTTCCCTTGCTTTCTTTAACTTGCCTAATTCCGACCAGCAGCCCCCCCCCGCTCCCTCGGAGGACTTGTATATCGGTAGAGAGGGAAGCCTAACACCCAGCAAGACTTCTGATGCCAGAGACGCCCCCTCGAGTTCAGACGCATGGACAGTTTGTCTGCATGAGCAATGGACGAGGAACAGGGATGTTGCTACCAAGAATGTCACAACAATAGTTATCACGGGCAGCCGAATGATACCCCGAACACCATCAAACATTCCAGAGCGGACACATGTTTTTTTGACATAGACCATGACATCACATTATCCGACTTGTCAACAAACAGAAAGCCATGACGCGGTAACCATCCCAAATCACACGTTCCAGGGACACAAGGTAATATATCTACTGCTTGTTTGCATCGCATCTACTTAATATACATCCAATCAATCACTGTCCGTCCTCCACCACGGGTCCAAGATTATCCCCATGACCTGTTGCTACAGCAGCAAAGGCACCAAGATAAGTCTAGATTCCAGGACACCCATCATTGCCTGACAATAAAAGGGGTTTGGTTGTTGAGGCGCCGAGCAGAGCAACCTCGTGGGTTCGGGGTGGCCATCCCGACCGTAAATAGACAAGGTAAAGTTAAACATTATGAATAGAACAAAATTGTCATAAAGTCGTCCGCCATGGAGAGAAGGAAGGGACGTGACGAGTCTTTGTGTATCGTCATGAGCGAAGAGAAAAGAAAAGGAGGTGGGAAAAATGTGGCCAAACATCTCCCAATCATCGTACACACACCACGCAGAGGGCGTGTCTGATTAACACATAATCCATCTCTTCCGTCATTTTCGAGGGTCACAGCTGCCAGCCCTTTTCGTCCTGCACTAGAAAGCCTCATATCGATCTCGATTTTGCCCCGAATTTCCCAAACGCCGTAAGAAGTGGTATATCCGCCTTTTTATCCCACCCTGTAAAACAAACGCCAATGATGCACACCAGCCCTCACCGTCCTAATACCGACCCCATACTACACCCGTGGGGCACCCGGTCGTCCCTTGGCTAAACTCTCGAGCAACTCGTGCGGCGGAATTCGCTGCAGGCCATTGCCCCGGTCATACATGGAAGTGGGTGCCGGGATGTAGCCCTCGCGCTTCTTTCGTAACCTGTCAAGAAGCATGCCGGCGACAACAATGAGTAGTATCAGGCCCAACGAGATAGCCAGGCCGATCAACACGATGAACACAAGTGACATTCTGCCACCGCTCGACGTGAAGAAGTTGTTGCGCTCGGTAAAAACGCGAGAGATCAAGCCGGCCGAGTTCCCACTGTTGGTGGTGAGGGCGTAGGGTCGGAAGTCTTTGCCATCAAAGACAACAGCAGATGCAGTCCCGAAGCCCGGAAGCACAATGGACCCGGTAAGCAACAGAGACTCGTCAGTACCCATGGTGGGAGCGGCGTCATGGGACGAGGTAAGTGAGAATATCTGGAGACCGCGAATGTCGGTGCCGGCTCCCAAGGGCTGCCCAACCGAGATCCAGTTGGATCCAGAGGATCTCATGAGGTATACCGTCCCGTTTGCCGAGGTTCCAGACACCCAAACGTCAGTACCATCGCTTGTGCCGACGGTTACCACCTTGACCGGGCCAGGCAGCTGTTGCGATCCTGGGTAGCTGTCCCAAGTTTGGGCGCCGGCATCGTACCTGGCAAGGAATGTAGAGATGGTACGGTTGACAGTGAGGTTGCCACCAGCGACGAGAAGGCTATCGGTAGTCCAGATCATCGACGATACCTCTCCGTTGAGGTTCTGACCAGCCTGGTTCCATTGAGACGAGGCAGTGCTGAATATGCACACACCAGGGCACCCAAGTGAACCCGCCGACCTGAAGGATCCACCGACGTACACGTCACCAGTGCTTCCACGCACCGCAATGGTCGAGACGCTTGCACCGCCACCTGTGAGAGCTGGGGGTTGTGCGTTGAACGACCTGCTCGCCAAATTGTATGTGACAAGACCGCTGGCGCGGCCTCTGTTGATTGATCCTGTCACATTACCTCCAGCGAACAGAATGTCGCCCTGAACAGCCAAGGCCGCGAACGTGGAGTTGGAGTCAACCTGGGAACCGAGACCGGATATTTCATCGTTTTGGCTGCCGTCGAGTATTGCCAAGTTGTTGATAATTGTGCCATTGGTGGTCGTTGTGGTGAAGTGTCCGCCCAGGATGGTTAGGTTCCTTCCGCCATTAGTATCGAATACACCGGCGCGAACGCTGCTAGTGGCGCCTGAGGACAAGCCGTCCGCGCGTTTCGACAGAGTTCCGGAGCTGGAGGAGTTCGCAGGACCTTCAATCTTGATAGGGAAACGGCCTAGAGCGCCGCCCACGGTCGCCACACCGCTGGCGCTCAGGGTGGAGGAGACGAGAGACCCGGCGTATAGTGCGTTGATCCCAGGAACACCAAGGATCGAAGAGGAGAGAAGGCCGTCGACCGACTCTACTGCTAGGTTGAGATTCCGCAGCCAGTTGCCTTGAGAAGGAACCCAAATTCCAAAGCCATTAGTTCGGAGGGCAGGGTTGTTGCCGAATGCTTGAATTTGCGTGAAGTCGCCGGTGACGCTGACGACGATCTCGGAACTCGGACCTGTGATGTTCATTGTCATGCCTACCACACGGAGGACCCTCCCATTGACACCGGCTCCAAGCGGAGACCAGGAATTCCTGCTCGTGTCGTACACCGCAACGTTGCTGAGGCCCCGAACTGTGCCATCGAGGGTCGAAGAAAAGCTCCCTCCAACGAATAGATTGGTTCCGTTGGAGAACAGGGATTCGACCTCGCCGTTGAGACCGCCGTCAAGTGATCGGGTGGTGGCGTCGTTGCCGTTTAGAGCGACGATGTTCCTTGCAGATTGGGAAGTAAAGTTTCCAGCAATATAAGTGACATCCCCAGAAGTGGCCAGGGCATTGACAGCTGATCCGGCAGCAAAACTTTGCCCTAGACGATTAAAGGCCGACCTCGAGAAGTCACTAGCATTCACGACGACGGTCCCAGGGGTGTACTCGTACAGCCCGTTCAGACCACCCGTGCTATTAATCAAGGTGAAGCCGACACGCTGTGCGACCAATGTCATGCTGGATAGGGATTGTCCGGGAAGCGGAGTCATCGTGATTCGGGGCCGGAAACTACCCGAGCTTGCATCGATGTTGCCAAAGTAGATCTGATCATACTTGTCGAAGTTATTGGTCTGGTAGAGTTCAACATTGATCGGTTCGCTCTTGGTTGGGTCGGCCGTCATCTGACCGGTGAGCAAAATCTGACCACGGGTAGAGCAAGTATTGTCCTGCACACAGCCAGGGGTGTACAGGTTGACCGAGTAGTGCCCAGATTCTCTGATATCGGGGGTAAAGACGATTGAGGCCGAGCTTTCGGTAATTGGAGCCGAGATCTGGGCAGTTAGGTACTCCGAGGTGCTGGAGCGAGAAGGGGAAACGACCCAAGGGCCGGTGCGGGTTGCAGTCGAGGGGAACTGAAGGCCGGCGCAAGCGGGCTCATTGAAGTCGCTGATAGCGTACGAGAAAATGTCATTGCCGAAAAGCTCCATGCCGTTCAGGCCTCCACCGCTGCCGTAGAAAGCTGAGATGTCAACGCGGAAGGAGTTCATACCGATAACGTTGACAAAGTGGAAGTCCTGAAACTTGACAGCCGGGTCGTTGCTGAGGGGGCATTCGCTGGTACAGGACGCATTGCGGCCTGTAGAAGGGTCGATATAAGTGAAGTTCATGATGCCGTTGATCGGCAATGCCGTGAATCGCCAGGTCCTTGTCCCCCTGCCACCTTGCCTCGTGTTGTACAGACGGAGCTTGGTCGGTTCGAATCCATAGTCGAACGCTGCTTGCCAGAAACCAGGTGTATTGTCACGCAGCAACCAGGTATTACCTGCCCCATCTGCCCCACTGGTCTTGCAGATGATGTTCCTGGGATCGCTGAATCCCTGACTGGTGCTGGAAGAGCCGCTGGAAACGGTCGCTGTGGAGAGGTTAATCACTTGCCCGTCCGGGGTGCTGGGGGCAGTGGCATTTCCCAGGCCTGTGAAGCTGCCTCCGAAGATGATGTGACCGTTGGACGCCTTGGTTATAGACGTCACAGGTCCATTAAACCCTGCAAAGGGCAGATTCGTCCAGCCCTCTGTCCCGACCCAAGCAATGGCATTTGTCGAATTTGCGCCAACAAAGCTGCCACCCACGTAGACCGTGTTAGTCTCTTGGTCGCAGAGTAGCGCGTTCACTTGGCCGGAAAGACCGGAAAGCGGTGTGACAGACGACGTGTTGGGGTTGAACAGGGCAATCGCTGTTGATTCCATGCCCTCGAGACTGGTGAAGTTGCCGCCCAATACTACACCGGCCATCTTGCCGTCACTCATGGTGAAGGTGCACATGGCCCGGATCGTCGCGTCAGTGCTGACGACGGGAGTAAAAACACCATTGGGCATGCGGGCCAGCAACGACTCGCTGCCGTTTGTGTTAAATGGCCGCTCATTTTGTTGCTCGAACTCGTAGAGCGAAATCCCACTAAAATCTCCCGCTACTGCTATCCTGCCCAACTGTGTGAGGTCGAGGTTGGCTGACGGTGCGGGGGTGAATGTGATTGCGGCTGCTGGTGAAGCTGCGAGCGACGATACGGAGAGGAGAAAGGAAATCGTTGAGAATGGCGGCCTGCGCGCAGCACGGCGCCGCCGAAAAGGTAATCGCATCGCGTTTCGGTCGATGCGAGAGTCGAGGGGTTTGCAGATTGACCACGAGAGGAGTCCAGGACTCGAGGTCGCGTCTTCGGAATTGAGGCTCCTAGGTCCGCCACGCCATGTCAGAAAAGCCGAGGATCGAGATTGGTACTCCGCAATGGGGTGCACGCCGAACGGAATGAGGCGGTGCGCGAGGGAAATGAGGTCGTTGCACGGCACAGGCGAGATCCCGTCAAACAGGACAGTGAGAACGAGTGTGGTGGTGGTCGAATTGTCGAATTAGAAAAGGAAATTATCGCATTAGGTTTTGCGAGACTGTCGAGGGTCAGACCGTGGTGGAGTTTGCAGATTGTTGATGTTGTGATGCTGCAAAAGTTTGGGCTCTGCAAGGCACGCCGCTTGTTGGCAAACCTGCTTGCGCGCACCAAGTGGTCCCGCCGCAAGATTAAGGTACGATGCTCGCGAATGTGAGTGGATGACTTGGTGGGTTGCAGCGAAATTGCGCACGGGCGCGGTTGCCGTCGATGTCGTCTGCTCTCCGTGCCTCCCTCTCCACTGGTTGAGCACGCACTGTCCGCCGCGCTAGGCCAAAACAAGGCAAGGCAGGGTTCGAGAACGGGGTGCGGGAGGGCAAGTGGAAGCGTGGAAGGTTCAACTTCGAAGTTGTTCTTCGCAGTTTCCCGGCCAATCTCAAACACAGTGGGAACGTCGACGTCAATCGTCCGGTCCGCGGGCCCCCAGAAAAATAATAAAGACGATGCAGCGATGCGGTGCTGCAGAAATATCGGGCTTGATGCGACTGGTTGCACTAGCTGATGCTTGTCGGGAAAGTCCACACTTCTGAGGCTGCCAGGGCGGTTCGATATTATTCTGCAGGCGGTCGAGACGATGGGCTTCGTCGGCCGAAATCGCGGGCGGAGTGACTTTTTCAAACGCGAAGACTGGTGAGCTGAGAGCAATGCCTCGATGGAATCCCCCAACAATCAATCCTTCCAGTCGGCGTACCAGGGTCGCAGGTTGTTTATAACTGACGTGGACGACAACCGGATCGACAATTCAGTTGGACCAGCAGAAGCCGCCCAGATGCAGCCTTCCGTCATACAACCCGTCTCTGTCCCTCCGTAACCTGATCCCGCGCCAAAGTGAAATAGATGCACGCTATGTCCGGGTTTGGGCTACACCGACCGGCCAACTCGAGGACGTCAATGCCAGAAAAAAGAGGGCGTGGTTTTCTTGCCGTGGGGTAAACCACGCTAGTGCCAAGCGGGCTGTTCAACGGTTCCTTCGAGATGACTTTTTTTTTCGATCGAGCCCTGGTGTTCCGAGGCTACTGTAAGAGAATTGTCTTGATGGCTGCGGAGGGAGATCAGGGGTTGCACCCTTACCGTTTCGATTGGAGCAGAAAGAGCGACGCTGCAAACACCCAGCAGAAAATGTGTCACAATCCTGGGACTTGGGATCGGGATCTAAAAAAGGAGCGTATTTCTGAAAAGAGCGACGAAAAAAGAAGTGACGAAAAGTAAAGAATGTAGAGATCTCGTCCCCCCGGAAGTCAGAATTACTTGGACCGTCTTTCTGCGAGGGAGAGAGAGGAAGACTTTCAAAACGTTCAGGCCCTCGTGAGAGAAAACCGAACGGCTTTGCCCTTGTCGGACTCAGGGGTTGCACGCGGCGATCGGGGGTTGACCAATGTCACCGCTTGATACCATTGGTCGCGACAGGGGCAGCACCTGCTTCCCCAGCCAACCTCTTTTTTAATTCTCCACCGCCAATCCACCTCTCACGACCCTCCGTTGGACGTGTTCTCAGGACGATGTTCCCGGGTGCCTCTGGATGGCGCAGAGGCGCGTCTTCTCATTTGCCCTTGAACATGACGTGCATGACCTCCTAAAGTCCCGCGATTCGTGTCTAGCCCTCCGACAATATAAACCAAACGGCCCTCCCCATTCAGCTTCCGATTTGTAACTCCCCGACTCTTTAGCGCTAAGTTTTTGTGTCTTGGGACGAAGTCTCTCACACGCACCTCAAGTCTAGCTCGCTGCTGTCGAACAAGACCGAAGCAAAGAAAAGGAGAGCCATCACACTTTGCTGAACCCCCCTACTTCCAGGTTTCTCGCAAAAGAAAAAAAAACAGTTTTGGGAGCATCGGGAATGCCGTGGTGACTTTCTTACCAGCGGACCCTTTATGACGGCGATCGAGCCCATCACCTCATGCCTTTGCGCATCGTCTCGCCGAGAACCTGGACGGCATCTCGAGAAATGCGGAGGACGCTCGTTGTGTACCGGCGGTCCTGTTTCAGCGTACTATGCTCATCATTCCGATCATAACCTTTGTATAGGAGGAGTATAGGACTAGGCGGTCGTTGCTAGACGCAAGACAGGTGCTCAATGCGAATCCTCAACATATTATTGTTAGTCTGAGATTTGGGGTCTTACAAGGTGCGTTGGTTTGACTTGCAGTCTCGACATCCACAGAGACGCAAGAGAACAACAAGTATTCGCCTTTCCTCTAGACACCGAGATCTGAACTGCATTGTCAAGTTGTGGAATATCATTTCCAGACATCCATTTCCCATCTCCACAAAATTCCCCGCGCTGCCGACCTTGCAAGGTCACTCCTTACCAACTCCCAGGGATATATCCTCCCTCCAAAGCTAAAGATGGCGATAAACCCAAAGGATACTCCACCCCAAGGGATCACAACTTCACTTACCTACCACCAAAAACTCTCTCCCTCTCTTCCATATTATTACTACCGCGTACTACTACTTTATTAATATAACCTACCACACAACCCACCCCAACGGCCATCTCCATCTCCGGCGCCGATCACGCGCTCCAAGGGTTGTCCTGATACCTGGTCACACATCTGGGCAAACGGGCGGGTAGGTAGGGTGGACGGGCCACGGTTCACGGCGCTGGGGTTGATGTGTGCTTATGCAAAACACCCATTCCCATTCCCTCTAGTCCCTTAACAGATTCGACCCTTGAATACTTGACCGTTTTGTTTCGTGCGTTCCAGTCATCACATTGGAAATCGGCATTGAAACCTGTCGTCTCGTCCCATTCGTTTGGGTGTTTCCGTTTCTATAAACAGTATTTCCTTCCCCTAGGTTTCCGCCACCCTTGCCCTTGTCCTTGCCCTTGTTGCCTTGACCTGCCTTTCCTTACATACTCCGCACCAAGTACCCACGTTCCCTCATAACAAAAAACAGGTACACAACACACAAAGCCGACCTTAGCTTCCCACGCTCGCCGTGGTCGTTAAACAATGGTAGAAAACTCAGAGAAAATTCGTACTGGACTGCCTCGGTCAGGCCATACCATCCTAGAAGTTTCAATCCCCATACTTTTGCTAGTGAAGAGCATTGTCATCGATGTTGAACGCAGTTTGAAGGGTGATCGGCAAGGCGCCCCACCCAAATTGGGATTTTGTGTGTACCTATTTTTTTTTGGCAATGATGGAGCCAGCCCCCCCCCCAGCGCCTTAACCTTATTCTCTAGAAAAAGTATCATATTATACCACAAAAACTAACCTCGGATAAAACAAAACCCAGCGATCCTCGGCACTCGGTTAAGAGGGGAGAAAGAGCCTCACTCCTCATCCTACCTTACCAAGGATCGTAGGGAAACCAACGTCCCCACTCTCTAGTTCATATTAATATACATACGTATAAAAAGTACCCAGGGTGCTCTCCCGCCATCCATGGATCCGATCAGCACGACGAGCAAAACTGCAGCGAACCGAACTGGCGAATCTAGGGAAGCGAGAATCCTGTTGTACAAAACGAAACATGGATCGTTCAAAAAACCAAGTGTTATGCCACGGGTATGGTTAGCAGTCGTCTGTGGTTGAGAATAGATCTGGACCGCGATTCTTGCCGTGTGCTTGAACAAAGCCCGCTACGGCTTGACTGACGGCATCCCAGACGGGATGTCATTCATGGCACGATGGAGACCTGGCCACAATATGAACGGTAAGTCGGATCTCCGCATAAACAACCACGATGCGACAGACATTTTGCGTGTTGCGTACATTCTCATGGGTATCATCAAGCTCGCCGCCATTGCACAAACTACCTACATGACAGAATTACAGCTTCCCTTGCCGTATCCGCTCCTTATAGGCCATGGGCGTCTCGAGAGCCTCCCTCTTGCCAAACCCTAAGAACCCTTTTTTTTCATAAGACCATATACCCAGCTTCTTCTTTTTCGCAAGATATTCCATCGTTCTGTATTTATCCTCCATTAAGGGACCACCAAACTCAGCGCCCTGTTTAGCATCGTAGACCACTGCCAGACCGCGCTTCAGCAACTCCATGCTGACGTCCTTGCGTAAGAAGAACGGCGGCCGCCGCACAAAGACGGTCGCCACAGCGCGCTCATACTGGTCCCGCCTATAGACAAAGGCACGCACACGCCTGCCAAGGATATAACTCCGTAGAAACTCGAGCGCCTCGGCGGAATACGGTTGTGCCGGCTTCCCAAAGTGGGCACACTCGGGGGCATCGACGCCAGCAAGGCGAATCGAGATCTGTCCACCCAAAATACAGTCGTCAGTGCCTGACCTATTCCACTGCAGCACAGCACAGCAGTCACTAGAAGAAGAAGATGGAAAAAAAAACCTCACCGTCCGCCCCTTTAATGCCTTTCGATCTGTCGGCACCTTCCTCAACCACCCCCACCCCGCCAACCTGCCCCCCGGTGTGTGGAACAAGTGAAACCCATCACCGTCTCCCACACTTGTCACCTTGCCAAACAGACTACGCTTGCGGAAGAAATCCGGGTCGATATTCTGCGCCCGCGCCAGCCGCCGTAGGTAGCTGCGCCAAAACACCCAGAAGCCAACGGCGACTCCACCTACGAGGGCCATGGGCCCCCATTCACGGGGATGGGTCCAGTCGATTCTGTTGAGGTCCTTGTTCCATTCTATGTGCTTGTTTTTCTTGTGGATGTCTCCTGGCGGTGGTAACGGGACGACGGCGTCTGGCGTCACCGGAGGAGGGGTAGGAGGAGGGGAGGAAGGTGACGTTTTGCCGGAGGTGTCGCTGCTAGGCGCTGGGGAGGACCAGAGACTCCATCCCATGGTGTCTGTGTCGTGCAGGGCCCGAGAGGGAGCTCCGTGTTGCTCAATTGAGCGGTTAGGGAAATTGGCGGTGATGTAGGTAGGCAGGTGAACGTGGAGGAGGAGGAGCTTGGACGTTTGGCAGGCCCTTGTGATCGGGATCTCGTGGTGGCACGGCTGGGCGCTGAAATTACGCACGGGCTGCAATGGGCGTTCGCCCCCCCCACCATAGATTTGCAACAACAAAGCTCACTTCTGCTGCAACGCAAACACACGTGGCTTGACCAGAGAGCCCGAGGCTACGAGGATCGGCAGCAGAAATGGCGTCGTCTCACGGATTAGTCTGCCGGGGGAGTGGCTGCTTCGTTCTGATTTCCAGTCGCAGCTGCCATCTTGTTGCCAGTGCTGTTTCCATTCGCGTCTAGTCGACGCGGTCAGGATGGGGCACACAGTAAATCCGCTCCAGAACCTGTCACTATTCTTTGGAGTTGTTAATATTGTGCATTTCTCTATGTCATGGTTATTGTTTATTTTATTTTTCACAAGGGGAACTTATGGCAGTACGAAAGATATTTTATTAGAAGTTATGTGACTTCACACACCTGATCAGGAGGAGTCAGGTCACTTCCATGAACCGTTCAGGGGAACGGACAGTTTGAGCAGACTTGCTTCAGGGCTCATGAGAGCTGCCAAAGCAGCTTCAACGGGCGATGGGTGTGGCTTCACACGCCTGACCTTCTGGCCAGGGTCACTTAGGACCTACCTACCTATACCGTTCAAAAATGACGGCTTAAGTAGACTTGTCCTTGTTGTAGAGCTCCAGCTGCTGAACCAACTTCAAGGGGTGATGTTTAGGGTCAAACTTTACCTCGAAAGGGGTTGTCGTGGTCTCCTCATCGCCGGCCTTTCGCGGCTCCTTCACTCCCTCAACTTCACCTTCGATAGTCTCCTCCTTAGCCTTGCCATCCTCGGAATCCGAGTCGGAGGGGCTCTCCAGAGTCCTGGCTACCTTGGCATCGACAACCTCGCGCAAAGCCTTGAGCGTGCTCTTCACACCAGCAAGCAGGTCGGCTTGCTTGGTGGTGGCGGTTTTACACTTGTCGCAGGGCTTCTCAACGACGTGGGTGCGCAGAGCATGCGACCACATAACCGAGCAGCCTTGCTCTGTTTTTCCAGCATCGGATGCAAGCTCGACCGCGCAGGGCACGGCAACACCGCCCCATGCGTAGTGATTGCACGAGAAGATAATACGATAGTGGTGACACATGACGACTTTGTTGTGAAGGCGAAGAAGGGTGAGCTTAACAAAAGTTATCCAGCAAAGGTGCGAACTGTACCTAAGTAGAGTGGTATGTCTAGGTAGGTACCTAGGTAATCTCTCGCGGTTGAGGATACTGTATGAAAAGTGTGAGTGTCGATGTCAAATTTTGTAGGTGAACGTCCAACTTTGTTTATATTTATATAGCTATATGGTCTGTTTTGCAACCCCCTGACACAAGCCATTGTTATGATTACAAGATGACTTTGGAGCCTGAACAAAGAAGGTCGGCAAATAAGTACGACAATGTTCAAGAATCACCGGTGACTATTGAGAGAGGACAAAGGAATTTGATTGCGTTGAACAATGCGGTTCTGACTGCCGACTTATTCTAGGTAGTCTGGCAGCTGCTGGTCACGTAGGTAGGTCCCTAGGTAGGTAGGTAAGTAGTCAAAACCCAGCGGGCGGAGTTGGCGGCGCTGGTGTTTGGAAGTACAGACATTACATGGTGCGACTCTGATAACCAATGTCCAAGATTTTGAGGTATGTTCCAAGTTGGCGCACGGCGCGAGGAGCATACAAAGGTGATACGTCAGATCCGGACTTGGGATGAATGAATTACCGACCGGACACCACGTGCAAGGGGGCAACGAAGACAAGTCGCCTAATTTATGTTCAATCTTCTTCCTCGTCCTCTTCATCTCCTTCATCAAGCCCTCCCTCATCCTCATCCACTCGAACAATCTGACACTCTGTCCCATCAAGGTCAAGTCCACTCTCCACGGCCAAATCCCAATAGCCAGGTAAATCCTGATCCTCCTCCTTCACGCCCGCCAGCTCGGCCTCAAATTCTGCTTCTTTCTCTTTCTCTTTCTCCTGTCCCAACGAGTCCTCCCCAGAAACAGCATACAAATCCCCAGCTCCCTTCCCCCTTCTCTGACCCGTCACCTTCCTCCGCTTATACAACACCTCACGCACACAATACGCAAAGACAAACGGCCCATCCACCTTCCCCTTTGCCGTCCCTTCCGTCTCCTTAACCGCCTCCCCACCGGTACCCACACCCACCACCCCTCCTGGCACCGGCACTGGCACCCCTCCGGTCAACAGGGCCGTCAAATCCACCGCCACATGCAGAGTCACACCCCGTTCCTTTGCGCGAGAAATCAGATACTCTGCCCCGTACGCGACCTGTATCCCCGTGATGAGGTACAGATTCGCCGTGAACCGACTATCGCGCAGGGCCGCTTGCACGGCAGGTTCGGCGAAGAGAGCGGAGATATCCTCGAGAGAAGGGTTAATGGTTATAGTCTCGAGTTTATTAATCCGGTAGGTTTGGAAACTGGTGTCGGTGAAGTCGAATTCTACCCCGGCAGTTACGGGGTTAGTGTTCCCCAGGTGTCCTCCTCCGAAAAGGCCGGTAAGGAAGGAAGCAAAGACGGTGGGACGGAGAGAGCGGGAATGTGAGAGGGAACGGACAGCGTTGTGTTCGGTGACGACGGCGGCGCTGCGGGTGCGGAGAAGGTGGGCGATAGCTGGCGAAGAAGGGTCGTTGAGCGGGAACTCGGGCTTGCGCGGAGATTTTATCAGGTTTCCGAGGGCGATGGGACCGCTGGCGGTAGGAGGTTGGTCCCTTGTGGGGGCGAGGTAGTAGGTCTTTTTGGGGGGCATTTGTTTTATTTTTTATTTTCTTCTTTTTTATATGCGAATTTTGAAAGTGAGATAGTTACCTCTACGTAAAGTAAGGCAAGTCGGGATGAGGCTTAGAATATGAGAATATGAATATGAACATGAAAGACGAACATGAGCTTGTGGAGACATTAATGAGGCTCTGAATTGATAACACCCCCTCTTTTTTGAGAGGTGACATTGAAGGCGGGCGGCTCGCAGCCTGGCAGCCTGCTGGCGACCGCAACGCATTGCAGCCTATTCTATTCGTTTACTTACCTACCTTACCTAGTTCTAGGTGCAGGTGTTTTTCTGCTGCTGGGGGGGAACAGGTTTTTATTATCTCTTAATTTTTTTGGGGGGGGGAGGGGAAAATACACCA
>Ga0247765_1000643_pt1 | contig 24948 bp, 33 predicted proteins | sample UWRJL106311C6_FD_179949 | JGI IMG/M metagenome (GOLD analysis project Ga0247765, IMG submission 179949) | Plant litter microbial communities from Arlington Agricultural Research Station in Wisconsin, United States - UWRJ-L106-311C-6 | ecosystem: Environmental > Terrestrial > Plant litter >...
TCCTTTCCATCTTTCTTGTCAGGTGACGGTGCGGTTGTTGATATCTTTTGGGAACACTTGCCTTTACGTCAGAGCCTCCGATTACCTAGGTGCTTCAGTCGATCAGATTACGGCATCATAATCGGTAGTGTGTGATATTGGACGGTGCTAATAAGATCAAAAGTGAGCTCATATCTCTTTCTCCGCATCCTCCAGCGCGGACACGACTCCCGCTTCGCCACCACCAAGAACAAACCCCGCCGGTTCTTCATGTTCTGGATGGTCCAGGCTGTTTGGGTCACCCTTTGCTGCATGCCTGCCATTGCGGTCAGCTCGGTTCACCCGGCCGCGTATAAGGCCGGGTTGGGCGTGCCCGAGGTTCTCCGGACTGATGTGGCGGGAGCGGCATTGTGGGTGCTGGGCTTTGCCGTGGAAGTGATCGCCGATACTCAGAAATGGGTCTGGCTGGCGAGGAAGCAAAAGAAGTTGCATGATGAGCAGTTCATCACAAGAGGGCTGTGGGGCAGGAGGTGGGTTCTCCTTCTTTCTTCTCCTTTCCCTTCCCCTACTGCATGTTGGTTTTATACTGGCGCTAATACTAACACGCACAGCCGCTATCCAAACTACTTTGGCGACATCACTTTGTGGACAGGCGCCGCTATCGTCGCTGCAGGTGTTCTCCGTCGTGGTCCGGTTCAGGCCAGCCTTGGATGGTTCGGTCTTTCTGGTCAACTTAAGGCTTTCCTGCTCCCGGCTGTTGCCCCGGCGTTTGTTGCCTGGGCTCTGCTCCGAGTCACCGGTGTGCCTCTCAGCGAGGAGAAGTATGACAAGCTGTATGGTGACCGCAAAGATTACCAAGAGTGGAGAAAGAACACGCCATTGCTTGTTCCCAGGATCTTCTAGAGCAAGTCCGGAAGAGCTGGCAGTGTTTTTCGGTCGACTTCTTGCGGGCGTCTGCGAAGGCAATGGATGGTATTTGAAGGGTTGAGCCGATGCTAGCTCCATCAACTCAGATTAGATCAGGCCAGGTCAGGTCGGATACAGACCCCAGCCAAGATCAATACAAACAAAAAGCGTTCAAACATGACGTTCTTCATGTCTCTGTTGACAACTCACCACCAGCCTTCATTCTAGGTAATTCACATACTTTTGTCCACGCTCTCTCTCTCCGGACCTCAAAACACCGACCACACCACCCACATTGTCCCCAGCACTGCCAGCCTCACCCCACTCGTCATTTTTATTGCCACATCACCACTGGGCAAATGGCCCCTTGTGAACGAGCAATCCCACTCCCTCTTGCTGACCGCCCAGTTCTCAGCCGGGGAATAAACATCCCAATACCCCTGCCAGTGTCCATCTCCATACCAAAACTCTGATGACTCCTCCCCCGTCGAATTGACCGGGCGTGCGAGGATACGCACCCGGCGTGGCAGGAAGGGACTCGCCAGGTCGGTCACTTCCCCCCACATAAGCCGCTTGGTCTCGGAGATGGCTTCGCACCGGGCATTGTAGAGGGTGCCGTCGACAACGGAAACCTCGGCTGGGTGTGTGATGGAGGTGAGGGTTAAGGTGCACCAGTTTGGGTTGGAGGGGAGGGGCGTGCAGATCCTAGGAAGGGAGGTTAGCTTGGGTTGGGTTGGAGAGTAGGGGAGGGACGCGGGACATGCCACGGGACTGTTGCCTTTGGGGGCGTGTTGCTCGTGGCGCTTGCGGTGCTTGTGGTGTTGGTGTTGGTTTGGGTAGAAATGGAATCCTGGGTAGTAGTGGGAGAAGGCGTCGTATCTTGCGCGAGGGCTATGGCGGGGAAGCTCAGATGCAGACTGAGCGAGCAGAAGAGGTAGAGTCCCAGGCAGATGAGGAAGGATCGCATTTTTTCGGTTTGGGTCACAGGAGTTCCCGCCACTGTTGCGTTGCTACATTCGTGATCTTGTCGAGCCGGCCTCTTGTCGAGAGCAAGCCGACAATGCGAGCCCGCTGCCCAGAGAGAAGGCAAGATTCAAGGAAACTGCGAGTTCTCTCCTGCGAGGACAAAGATCGCTAATCTGTTATCGCAGGCTTGAGATAACTGGTGGGAAATAGCAGCCCGCTCTGGAGGGAAGGTGCCATGGCCATGGCTGTGAGAACAGAAGAACCTGGAACTCAGGCTGGTAGATGGTACTTTGGTTACCTGTACTTTCGGGAATTTAGTCTGGTAATCTGCCTCAGCATCCTTTTGCGCCGCCCGGTGCGGAAACTGCTTCGTTATCTTGAACATTGTGTCGACGTTTGCACAGTGTGGGAAGGGGTCTTAAGCGGTGCCGAGATCCGGCAGTCTCCAGAAAATTGGGCTGATGCAGTAAATCCTTGACTAGCAGTCATTCTTTTTTATTTACCATATGTCCTTGAGGGTCTTGGAGCGATGGAGGCTAAGGACGTTGTATTCTCGACTAGATCCACTTGAACGGCATCACACGGTCCTGAAGACTGATCTTGGTTGGGTAGATCTGGCAGGCAGCCGTTCACATTGCGCTAAATGATAGCACTAGAACCTAGCAAATTTCCTAGCTCCATCTGTGTGGAAAACGCATGCCTCGCATCAAATCTACAATTTTTTTTTTTTGATGTTGGTGTTGACTTCTTCAAATGCACGCATCTTCACCGGCACATTATTACTCCGCCTTTACTCTGTCAAGATGTAGATATTGAGTAGCGCATCGCAGCCTTTTCAAATTGCCCAGCCAAGCACTCAGCCAAGCGCTCAGCCAGCGCCAAGACTCGTAAAGATTGGAGCCGAAAATCTTGTTTTTGGCTCCCCCCCTACAAACCCTGCAAGCCTGTGCCGTGATATCGCCTGCTGAAATCACGAGAGTGCCCTACCAGAGATGGTGCGGCACAGCCTCCCCCCCAAATGTCATAACGTTATTTGCCCAACCCCGGCATGTGTTACCCGAGAGCGCGGACAGGGTTGTGTTTGGTGTTCTTGTGTGGTAATTAACTCCAGTGCCCTTCCCCCCCTGCCTGGGGATCTATTCTATTCCTGTCAAATACGCATAATAAAACACTGCATGATCCCCCCCCCGCCTGCGTGTTTCGCGTCGAGAAAATCTCGAGGTTTCTTCACGCCCATTCTCTTCCAAACAGTCGTGCAGTGTCGACGCCATGGAAGTCACTCCAAAATACGTCTCCCCACGGAGCATGTGGGTGTCCAAGTTGACACTGCGATGCATCACAATCGTTTTCGGCGTCATCGCCATCTCGCTGGCGGCGACTGATGTGTATTTTGGTTTGGTCGTTATGGTAGCGCCTGTAAGTTTCACCACATTTGATTTTGCGAGTCTGTCTTTCCGCCAAGCCAGGCCTAACCAAACGTGCGTCTTTAGATTGTTGTATCGATTTGTTGGTGTATTGCAGAACTTATCTGCATCGCTAAACGCGGTGGCCACCGAGGCATTCATCCCGGAGCCAATGTGGGCATGGACCTCGTCATCTGGTTGGGCATGATGGCTTCCACCATCATATACGGACTGTTTGGTCCCATCTACTACCCATACTACTCGTACTCCTCTTCACGGTATTACCGAATATACGACTCCCAGGCAAGAGCCATTGCACTTGTTGCCTTTGGTTCGTTACTGATGTAAGTCTGGTTTGCTCGCCCCCCGACCTTGAATCCAGACCAGACTGGATGCTGACACCCGACGCTGGCAGTATCCTTCACTTTACCACGTTTGTTATCGCTTGCTACGAGACGAACCAACGCAATAAACTAGGCGGGCAGACGATTCTTGTCATGCAGGGTCAGGGTCCGGTGCCAGGAGCCGTGCCCAGTGTCGGTCAGATGCAAGCAGCGCCTGGTGGCCAAGTCTTTTACCAGGTTCTGCCTGGCGCAAACGGCCTGCCACAACAGCAGGTATATTACGTGCCGGTTCAGGCCATGCCGAATGGCCAATTTGCACCGATGCAGACCATGGTATCGCCTCCTCCACCTGCTGTTGTGGCTGGAAATGGGGTTGTGGGGGAACAGAAATTACAGGGCTATGCGTAGAAATGTCGAGGGAAATTGGGACACTAATATGAGATTGAATAACTACAATAGCGGCTGTGCATTTGAGATGAGCATCAAATTCAGTCAGCATTTTAATCTTGGTTACATGGCACGTTCGGTGGCTGGAGTTGTTCCCTTGGCTAGGACTTGATTCGCCCAACTCCGCAAAGGACTGGACTCAGTAACGAACCCTTCAAGCATAAGCTTCCACGTTCTACTTGGAAATCTGTTCAAACACAGAATCCACCCATAGCGGCCTCCCCAAGAACCGCTCCATAACCGCCATCTCAGGCTGGCTCGATCCGGACTGCAAGACGTCGTATCTCCATTTTCTACCAGTCTTGGGGTTGAGAGGATCCTTGGCAAAGGCTGACTCGTACAGGTCCGCCGCATATATCTCGGACCTGGAAACGTAACGTCAGTACCACATACAGTTAGAGCGAATAGTACGAAGTAAACCCACATGACATAAGTAAAGTATCCCACGTCATAACCACGAAAGAAGGAAGAGATCGACGCTTGTCCAAACATTGTCTCCTCAGTTGGAGTTGGGGCCTGATAGGGAGCGTACAGGCGTTTCGTCTCGTTCCACAACGCTGTAGTATCCATGTCAATAGCCTCTTGATGGGTTTTTGGTGTGTATATGGCAAGGTCAAAAAGCGACGGCTGGATGAAGCTCATAAGACCTGTGGCTTTCCCAACCAGCTTCGTTCGTGCCACGGCTTCTGCTAGCTCCCGAGGCATTTTGTTTTCGAGGGAGAGGGAGTTGGACTCCTTGGTGTTGAGAGCCGTGTGGTGCTTGCTAAGGCGGATGATGACCTCGGGGACCCAGACAAAGTGCTCGAGCATCTTACTGGGAATCTCGTAGAAATCCCGGGACTGTCCTGATGCAAGCTGAGATCGGTCAGTCAGATGGTGGATGGCATGACCGAGCTCGTGAAACAAAACTCGCACATCTCGGTGTGGCAGTAGACTGGGTTGGTCTGGGCTGGACTGTGGATAGCTACAGACGAGAGCTGAGACAGGGTAATGACGAACACCGTCAGCGTCGAAGAAACCCTGGAGCGTGCCGTCAGTGCGATGCAATCAGCGCGAAAATGAGCCCACTTACCCGTCGGATACGAGAGTGATATTGAGAAGAAAATTTGCCCTCACGACCATAGATGTCAATGTAGAGATATCCAAGAAACCCCCCACCTTCTGACTCGCTGTCCCAGACTTGATATGGAAACACACTCTCGTGCCAGGTTTCCATGTCCTTCGAAGCGACAAATTCCATCCCAAACAACTCGGAAAACACACAAAGCATCTCAGCCACTGTGTTTCCAATCTCGAAATACTCTGCAACTTTGGCGTTATCTACCGCGAATCGCTCTTCCGTTAGGACGTGAGTCAGATACAGCCTATCCCAAACATAAAGCTCCTCCAGACGTCCCACTTCAGCCAAGGCGGCCATATCCGCTCTCACCAACGGCTGTAACCTCTCATGCAGCTCCAACAACGCTTCTTGTAGACGCGAGACACTCTTCCCCATAGTATCCTGGATCCGCAATTCGGCATGGTTTGCAAAACCCAACAGCCTTGCCACCTCATCCCTCCTTACCACCAACTCCTCCAACCGCCCCACATTCTCTGGAAGCCGCTTCTGCGCTGCAATGAAGTACCTCTTTCGGGTCTCCCGCCCCTTAACACATCGCAGTATGCGACTGTAATGGTCATCCCGAAAAGTCACCCACACCTGGTCTCCATCCGTCTTGAGCCGTGTGATGAAGGCCTCCCCGCACCCTGCGAGCTCCGCCCGGGGAAGCCACATGCCCTCCGAGTCCGAGTCGGCATTCTCCGTGAATGCCGCCATCGCCGCGGCACGCGTGTCGTTGATAGCGGTTTGTGCAGCAGCGAAACGAGTCCGCGCGTCTTCTTCAAGTAGAGTCCCTCCGGCGCGGAGGTATCCTTCGTAAACGTGGGCGAGGACATGGCGCTCCTCTGGGCTAAGCTGGGGGCTGTCTTTTTCTTTGGTGTAGACGGCGGAGACAAGAGAGGCCAGGGCCGGATTCGCGAGGGCAGCGGTTCGACCTTCCTCAAGGACCGCGCGAGCGTCCCGCGCTGCTTTGCGGATAGTAGGGTCCGGGGAGACCCTGCCAAGGAGAAAGCTAAGGATCAGGGTGTTGCGATCGGAGTGATTGGCGCGGTCAAGGAGGGGACGGACGAGATTGGAGAAGGTGGCTGTTGCGGGGGTGAGAGTGGCAATCAGTCCGGAGTGGAGTTGCGCAGAAGCTTGGAGATCACTGGCAATTTCATCGCGGATAGAGGACGGCGTGATGTGCTGGAAGCGCGGAGGCGGTTGAGGAGGCGTGCGTGCCATGAGGTCCGACTTGAGGAGACAGACGGGTCCCAAAATGATGCGGTGGAATTTCTTTGGAGCAAATGACTATGCGCTTTCTCAATGGGCAGAGAGAAAGGGGGCAACGGCAAGCTGCATTGCATTTTGCCGGCACGAGAAAGGAAGGTACGATACAAGCAGGTTGCCGCCGTGCCGTCTGCCTGCACCAGGCAGTCACCGGCAACCTTAGTTCCAGTCAGAAACTGAGCAGTAGTGCCCTTGAAGCGAGGCACATATACCAACCATCACATCGCCATCAGCACAAACACGGTGACGACGCTGCACAAAACTGCTGCCGATGCTGACCCGAGACCACCGCCACTTGCCAGAGAAGCCACGACTCCCGGTTTTGCGACACTCCCACTGCCGGTCTTTGTTGCACCTGCCAGACCAGAATTTATGCCCGACTCTCCAGTCGGAGCGTTCCCTATCCTCCCCGCCGCTGTGGTCCCTGCTGAACCAGGTGCTCCGAGACCCACACCGCCCCCCGCACCAGCTCCCACAGCACCTCCCGCAACCCCCGCACCAGCTCCCGTTCCGGTTCCGGCTCCGGTCACCACTGCGCCCGCTCCCGCCGGCACTTGAGCGGGAGCTGATGGCAATTGTCCACCCGGATTCCCCTCTGCTGTCTTCCCCGCCGGCTCACCCTCATAGACCACCATTGTCGACCCAACAACGCGCCAGTTGGGGTTATAGCCAATGGCATATGGTTGGGGCGGGTTGTCCGGCTGACAACCCCTAACCACATCATGTGGCAAATCAGGTACATCATCTGGGAGCACATCGATTAGCTCATCCATGGCGCCCGTGTGTGTCCAGTTGGTGGTGGTATGGTAGCTGAAGCTCCAGCCCAGGGGATCCTCAGGATCGTAATACTCTGAGACATTCCATTTCGCATCGTTGAATTTCCATCTGGGTTGGAAGTTGGTGGGGATGGAAACCGTTCGGTTTGCATTATGGACACACTGGACAGGCCCGGAAGGCTGAGGGAGAGAATAGTCGCCGAGTACAGTGTACTCGTCGGGGAGATTCAGGAATGGGGTGGGGTACGCGCTGTGGGTTCGTTAGGTATCAGGCCTGTCCCTGAGAAACTAGGCTGTGCTCTGCTGACTTACACGGTCGTTGTCAGGTTAGTGCCGTGATGAAGGTAAGTAACCTTGGCAGTCTGGGTTCCTGCAGCGTTGGTGGGAGGTGGTGTGAAGTCCCGTGGTAGTCCCTTCGTGATGGTGGAAAAACGGGTTGTGTTGGCTACAGTGTTGATGATCTGCATCACCGTTACCGTGCCCGTCCGGTTTCGTCCGTCGCGTTCATAATACTTCGGTGCCCAATAAGTAAAATGGCCTGTGCCTACCGCTTGGCAGGACGCTCCCGCGCTGCAAGGTCCTAATGTTGTTGTAGCCATTGATACCTGGATTGGCCGCTCATCAACACCCAAGAATCAGCACTGAAGACTCAGTGAACAAGGTTCGTTAAGTTCAAGTTTGAAAAGTGGGTGACGGAACTGACTACCTACCTAGGTACTTAGCCATCAAAATATCTAGCTAGGAAGATTTTGTATGGTGCGGGACGGAACCTCATTACCCGCCGCCACCGGCTCTTATATCGGCTACATCAAGCAACCAACCGCAACGTGGACATCCCCAATTTCAGACCGGTCGGGTCAAGCTTCAGCCTCAATTTTGCACAGACCATGACGTTGGCAACGCGGCATCTCCTTTCATTTTTCGTGGAAACTCTCGCGATCCCCTTTCCACGAATGTCAACTTCACGTTCTACAATTTCTGCTTGGGACAACACGCCAGATGGGGCGCGATCCCAAGGTGTGGTTTCAAACAGCGCTCGTCACTGTCGCCACTCTGCTCTTTGCCGCCATTGTTCTGTTCACTCTTGCTACCAACTGGGCTGAGGCGGCATCAGACCGACATCTCGAGTTGAGCTGGTGGCTGAGAGGCGATGTTGGGACCACGATCCTCGTCGTTCGCGTTCTGCAGGGTCTTTTGACCGGGACAGCCACGGCTGCCGTATCCAGCTCCTTCGTGCGGCTGCATTGGCAAGGCATGCAAAAAGAACATGGACTGAATCTGGTAGACCTTCTTGCGTTGTCACCAACAACTGCGCTGTCTGGAACAATTCAAATCCTTCTCAGCCGACATGCAGGGTTTCGAACTCGGGCTGGGGCTCTGGCGAGGTATGCGATATCATCTATGTTGTGTAACCACTCTCTCGCTTACCATTAAACAGGGTGTGCCTTACAACGATGCCTTGGCTAGCCGGAATTCTGCTTTTCGGTACATCACCTTGCCTGCGGCGCTCAAGTATTGTTTGTGACTCTAACAGGGTGCAGCGCGGACGTCCCTCGTCACCGTGTTTGACACAGCTCTCGTCTACGACGTGACATCGGGGATAGGTCCTTTCAACTCTTCCTACGTTGGCCCCTTTATTAAATCCTTAACCGATGGCTCTTCAAAAGTGATACCCTATTCATATTCCTCTGTCGTCTACAACCTAATCACCAACACCCTCTTTTCCACCGTTACAGAGCCTCTGATGTGTATGCCATCAGAGGGTGACCTTGACTGCGAATCGTATATTCTCTCAGGGGGTCTCAGTTTTGCAGCGCCATGGACACCCCCCGGCCATCAAGACCATCCGCTGGTGCGCATTGCAGATGTGCCCGCTGTGCAGGTCGAGTTTCAGGGTAGGTCAGGGCCAAGGTCATTTAAGGATAGCGAGTGTGTTTTGTTTGGTTCAGAGGGCGCGTTCATTGCCGCCGAGCTGTGTTTGGCCCCCGCCGATGGATCGATGCATGCAGGCAAGTAGGCCTTCCTCTAAGCTTACAGGAACATTGTGGTTTCTGACAGCTTCTAGGGCTCTTCATCTGCAATGGTACCGAGGCCAACAGCTGCAAGGCACGCTCCGGCTCAACAACACCCAACATGACCACTACCATGACTCTTTTTACCCGACAGGTCACTGTCCTCGCCGCCCGGTCTAACCTAACCACCATGTCCCTCTCCTCTCTTAGCCCGCCTAACCCCATTACTCTCAGCGCAGCCGACATCTCAGCGTACCGCTCCGCAATATCCTGGCTACTCGACTACTCCCCCGCCTCCATCCCCCCCCCTTCTTCCATCATCGAGCTCTTTTGGAGCAATCAAGCCAGCCTCTCGGACCGCTTCACTGACGGAATCCTCATCAACGCATTTCGCAGCGTCCTGACCTTTCCTATCTGGCTATTCAATGCCAACAATTACGGAAACACCCAGGGGCTGTCGGCCCGCATACTCAATCCGAATCTCCCAAGAGAGTTTTACACCCAGGCGGCGGTGGTATCCCCGCTGGTGAAACTCCGATTTGACCCGGTGCTACTGGTGGTATTTATGTGCTTGGAGGGGGTGGTATTGGCAGTGTTATGGATTGCTTTGGCCACGCTGTTCTTGCCTAGTGTGTTGTTGCGGTCAAATGACCAAGCAGAGCGGCCAGCTGCGGAAGCCACGGTGTCGTCGTTTCCTGTGGCGGACTTTCTGTTCAAGACGGAGATCGTAGGAATGCAGGACGAGAGGCAGAGAAGTGCACTCAGAGAGGCCGGTCCGATGCAAGTTTTAAGAAGGGCTGGAGGGGTGAGAGTTGGCGTTGGTAACGCGGGATTATGAGGGGCCCCTTAGGAAGAGGAATGGGGTTGACATATTGTCGTGGGTTGTTGGTTTTCGCCTCCAAGTTGTCATACCGTTACATACAGCCTCAGTCCCTCAATTATATCGAAGAGTCCAGTCACCAGAACATGGAGAAACAGCAGGGACAAGAGAGGCAAAGGGGAAAGGGACCTGCAGCAAGGGAAGGTTACAGGTGTGCAAAGCTGCGATGTTTTCAAGCGAGCTACTTTTGTAATGGACATGTGAATCTTGAGCTTGGGGAGGTTTAGTTTCAGGTGATATTGCTTCGGAGCCCGTGTCCATGTTCTGGCCAGGCCTGTGCCACATTGAACACCGCCCTTTACAAAGTACACAGTAGGACAGTAGAGGTGCACAACTCTCTGGAACTTTCTCTCCTTTGGAGATTTCTCTTTTTTCTTCCTCTTTTTCCATTGTCATTACTGTTTCCTGGCACCGGCCTGAGGGAGAATGCCTTGAAGAGTGGGAGGTTGGAGAAATAGCTCCCCCGCGCCCCAGTTTCCCCACTTCGTTGCAGCTGTTTCAGGAAGGCACAGCTAGATCCTCGAATCCTCGACGCATCACTATGACTCGCGGTTTCTACCAAGCCATCTCCTTCCGATTCAATAGCATATCCGGCCAATCCCAGCGGGAATCATTAGAATGCGACTCATCAACACAAGCACGCTCAAACTGGAGGAGTTTATCGCGCCGGAACCACCCAAGTACGCCATCCTATCCCACACCTGGGGTGACGACGAGGTCACCTTCCAAGAGTTCCGCGATTTCGAAGATCCGGAGTCGGTCGTTGGCTCAGGAATCGAAAAGATCAGAAAGATATGTCAGCTGGCTCAAATGGCGGGCCTCCAATATGTCTGGGTCGATACTTGCTGCATCGACAAATCCTCGAGCGCCGAGCTGTCCGAGTCAATCAACTCCATGTATAATTGGTACCGCCGCGCCGAGATTTGCTATGCCTATTTGAATGATTGGTCACCGGAAGTAGAGTTTGACCAACTGGAAGAGCTTGGGGATCCCTCTCAACGCCCGCTGAGATGGTTCACTCGTGGCTGGACCCTACAGGAATTGATCGCCGCCAGGGAGGTCTTATTCTTCGATCAAGTCTGGGCGATGAGGGGGCTAAAGTCGAACCTAGAGGTACGCCTGAATTTGTCACGTATCACGGGAATCTCCGAGGCAATTTTGCAGAACGGCACTGCAATCAATTTACGGACAACGTGCCTTGGACAACGCATGTCCTGGGCGGCGCACCGAGTGACAACACGCCCGGAAGATGAGGCCTATTGCCTCCTGGGAATATTTCAAGTCAACATGCCCTTATTATACGGCGAAGGGAATCGTGCATTTCAGCGTCTCCAAGAGGAGATTTTGAAGACGTCAACTGATTTCTCCATCCTTGCCTGGAGCCCAGACTTCACAGGGCCGCCAACTTTTCGAGGTGTCCTATCACGGGGCCCCCGGGAGTTCCGCATGCTTGGGGAGTGCCGGGTTGGACACTGGTATTTCTCAGATGAGGGAGGTGAAGAGGCGGTCATGACGAACAAAGGTTTACGAATCCATACCTCGTCGCTCTATGCCCCAACATCAATAACTGGCGAGTCACAACTTCACTATCTCGCATTGGGATGTACCGTGGCCGGCACACTACAAGCCATTGAGCTCTGCAATATACCATGGTCACACGAAAAAGACGTCTTCACACGACTCATTGGAAAGGAGCCTGTAATCCTAGATGGACACTACAGGCGCCTCCCGCCACGAACCATCTTTCTCACTCGCGATCCTGCATTGTGTTCGGAGGCCGATCTTGCCCATCTGAGGGGTTATTATCACGATGTATGCCGAATACGCCTAGGGAGGCCTGTCACTCGTGGGTCTGGCGAGCATTTGCTTCACTACGACATACGCCTTTCAAGGGCCTGGCCCAAGAAGCTGTTCCCGGATTCCCCACATGTGTTGGTACCTGGACTACTGCCTGGCATCGACACCGTGATTCTCGGTACCGAGAAAGCTGTTGGTTTCCTGCAATTATCCATCACAAGCTCGACCCCGGCGGCCCAATTGCTAGATTTTCTCGCTGTCATCCACCGCCCCCGGGTTGGCGATACTCTTGGGGTGAGAGTGGGCTTCCTTGAAGGAGATTCTGCGTCTTATTTCATGGAATACACAAAAACTTTGAGCACATTTGACCCGGTCACGGCACACGAGGACCTTATGGAGACTTGCAGCGACATGGGTCTCCTTAATGGGAACACAAATGCGTCCATTCAGCTGCAAGATAGAAAGAACCCCGACAACTACCTCACGGCTATCGCGCGAGTTTCCGCCAACTCAGATACCCTTGACATCTTTTTGGAGTGACAGCAACCTAACCCGCTTGCAGGCAAACTAACCTCCGATCGAGTCAAAGTACGACGTCATCCCACCTTGCTGCTGCAGCACCTGGTACTGCGTTTGGTAGTAGGCTTTGTCAGCTTCCTCGCCGTTGCCGGTCGGGCTGATGACAGTTTGTTCCTTTGCTGGCAGGTCCACTTGGATTTTGCTCTGATACAGAGGAGGCCCAACAGGGGGGAATGGCTGGTTGGAACTGAGGTTGAAGTGGAACCCTGGCTCGTCGGGCTTGTATCCACCGGGGAACTTGACACCCTGTGGCGTGGCAGTGCCGCTGCCTGTCACCTTGAAGTTGAAGCAGTGCAAGTAGAACTGGGGACCAATCGGCGACCATTCAAATCCGGGCGTCGTCGAGATAGCAAAGTGCAGGGCGATGATCTGGATACTTGATTAGCTTACGTGCATAGAAACCTACGACCCGAGTCAACAGTACCTCTTGTCGGAGGACATAGTTTCCAGGCTTGATGTCCGCCGGAATCGTGGCGGTGAAAGTTCCGTTCGTCTTGTCCATCAACTTAACGGTGCCCCAAACGCCCGCCGAATCCACGGTATCTTCGGCAATCTTGAAGAACTCAAGCTCGGTGACATTGACCTTGGCGACGTCCCCCTCGTAAGGGGCCAACCAAGCCGTGATAGGCCCCTTGTGGCTGTAGAGCCAGCGAGACCAGTGGAAGGTGATATTACTGCCCGCTCGAACCTCAGCAATGGCGCCTGGTGCAGGCTTGCGGCCTCGGCCACAGGCGATGTCTTGAGTGGCCATGGTGAAGAGGGGGTTCACATCACCGCCGCCAAAGGCAATCCGGGATGGCGTCGGCTTGATGGTCGGGTCGATGTACACATCCCAGCCGGGATATCTGGTTTACAGATACCGTCAGTTCAGTTTTGACACGCCAAGAGGGAAGGTCCAGTCAAGCTTCTTTTTTTGACTTACACGGTATTATCCGCGGTGATGCGGTAGATGTAACCATGGCCAAGAGCCTGGGTGGCAAGCGCCAACAAGCAAGCTGCCTGAATTGTCTGCATCTTGACTGAGCGCACACAAGAAAAACTGCTGCAGTTCACACACACCAGATCAGCGGTCTAGGCAGATGGGAGAGGCCCGGCCCGCTATATAGCCCAGACTTCATGGTAAAAGCGTAACATGCAGCGACCCAAACGTGCACGTTGCACCCGAAGACTTCATTGCGCAAGCCCGGTAAAAACCAATATCACAAAGATTGGAAAGTGGACGATCCCATCAATTACGAAACCCCCATCTAATCGACTACGCAAGCCAGTCCTTTGACGAAAAGAGAAAAGAAAAGGCGGTTTCCCTGCGATTCGCTCGAGAATTAAGAGTCGAAGCGAGGTTCCCCACGTTCCCGATGCTAAAGTGCGGAGTGTTCCTGCGGGTATGGAACTGGAGAAGAGAACACCATTTTTCACGACGCTCATTGGGTAGATCTGGCAAATACAAGCCGCGTCATGAAATCTCCCGCTATGGGGGATGCGGGGGAGGAAAGAAAAGTACCGACGCAGTGGGGCCGAGTCCTGCCTCGGGTGGTGGAGGATGCGTGCGGCATTTGGGACGGGCATTGAAGTCGATAATCTCGATATGGACGTTTTTGTCACGGGGTTCTGAAGGTGAGGAAAAGGAGACTTGGTGGGGTGGTGGGTAAGGTGTTTGTGGAAGAAGTTCTTGGCATCGAGATTTTGCTTGAGTGGAATGGCCGCCTGGAGGTCAAGAGCGAATGGATCCTCAGAAAAATCGGCATCGCACCGGCACTTACCAGACTGCTGCAAGAAAAGGGGGCGAAATGCAGGGTCAGTCAGTCAAAAAATCACATGCGACAAACGCAAAACTTAAAAGAAAGATAGGGAATGGACGCGTCCGACCCTCCATCCCCTCGACCCCTCGACTCGACGCGGTTGTGTCACGACCACGAGACCCGAAATAGAAGCTGCTCATCCAGAGACCATCCACTCAGAGTCGCAAGCTGAGTGTGCCCCTGCCAGCTGGCCCAGAAGGATGTCGGGAAAGGTGCAGCCCGGATCCAATGATCTTCGCGCACCCGTCCCCTCGCCCAGAAGCAAGCAGCCAATTGCAACGCCAAATCGGCCCGCAACACCAAACCCTCTGCTCAGCTCCAGTGACTCGGTCCGCAACTCAAACAGCCTTCACGTTGGACGTTATATCTCGGCCACCCCCACAGCAGCGCCACCCCGGAATTTTGCATCATGGAGGTGTTGTCGTTACTTTGGTTGCGGGGACGACTGATTGATGTGCGAAAAAACTTGATGTTGTTGGAGCCATGAGGCCGACTTGTCATCTGCATCGCGGATGGCTTCTCGTCCTTCTCTCGTTCGGGCTTGTCCTCTTGACCTGCCTGCAGGCCCGAGGAAGCATCCTGACGCGGGGCATTGAGCTCGTCGACCAGTCTCGTGGCTATTCGGTATTTGTCCTTCGTACAATTTCCGAACTAGCCGGGCTGGCCCTCTCAGCCACCATCTCTTCTGCGTGGGAGCGCGTAAAATGGGCTATGGTGTGTCGTGAGGGGTCTGATGCCCGGTTTCTCGACTTCCTTGCCCTTGATGAAGGCACCAAATTTCTTCCGCTCCTGGGGCTGGCCACGGGACGGAAGGGTCCAACGATTGGGACGCGACTATGGAGCATCATTCGCTTACTGTCTATCATTGTGATTCCCATAACGGGCATCTTGATCATGAGTAGGTAGATCCACCAGGATACACAAGTTTCGCATTGCTGACAGTTGTTAAGGTCAGGTCGAGATACAACTCGCGTTCACACAAGTCGATTCCCCCACCCCCTACATGGGTTACGCCATGCACCCCATGAATGCGTCCATGGCCGTCGAATACCTGGGCTTCAGTGACCTGGTCCTAACCGCCAATCCTGCTTCCTTCCTTCACACGTCCTCCCGATCAATCAACCTATCACCGCCAGGCGAACACGAGAGCTTTTGCCGTCTAAACGCCCCTACACCCGAAGGGCGCGGGGACTGCCACCGAAGTTACTTCATGCCGGGGGAGAATTTGTTTGCAACCCCGGAACTGATGAACGACCCGAGCTTCCCTAAGGCGAACGTCATCCTTGCCACCAACCACCGCGGTTTCGTGCTCGACTTCGACGCCGGAGATTCCAGCACACGGTTCGATCCCGTAAACGAGTGCCGCACATACTGGTCAAGATATTGGTGGGCTCCCGCCGGGGCGGTTCGGCTATGTGTGGGCAGCTCGGGACCAAATGAACTGCAAGCGCGTATGTTGTCTGCATTACACATTGTGGTATATCACGTCCAACTAAGAAATGGAAACAGGCATTGTGACATGTCCAGGGCATATCGCCGCACGCCAGAACTGCGGCAATGACACATCCTGGCACACGAACGTCGACTGGACAGTCAAAATGTCGGCATACTTTCGGAATGCTTCGGTGGCCTACAGCCGCACAAACGGCACCATCCTCTGGCACTCTTTTGTCGACGAGCCCGCGAAGCCCGTGAATCTCGCGCCAGGGGATATTCTCAAGGCATACGACGCCCTCCTTCTCGATACCAGTGTGGTTTTTGCGAAAAATGGTTCCGAGCCTCCGCCATTCTCGAGCAGCACCTTTGCAACATACTTGTGGATGAGCCAGCCCGTCTTTAGCGGACAAAACGCCACCAATCCTGCTACCGTCAACGCTGTGTTTTCAGGGTTGCAGTCACTGCTGGCCATCCCACTGTATCTCTGTCAGAACGGCATAGCGCGCCGACTCATCCCCATGGCGCTGGATGCCAAAACTATCGCCGAGAAAGATAACGAAGGCCTGACAACTGTGTTTTCGCTCCTCAGTCCGCTACCCGAACGTAGCAGTCCGGCGACTTTTGCATCGTACCGGTACATGGTGCTCGCCAGCACTCCAACCTTGGTCGCATACATGATCCTCAGTGGGGTCACCCTCGTCTTATGCTGCCTTGCCAACACTATGGCGGCAATAAACGCTAAGAAGAGGGATGGCGGAACCATTCCTAAAAGTCCCAAGTTGAGCAAGTTCCCTGCGCTGGATTTATTCACACACTGTAGTATCGAAGACGACAGGCATTTTGTAGTGTACCAAGGGCGATCCGGGGCGTTTCACTACGTCGAAGCCGGCAACAACGAGGTACAATGGCTGTCGACCCTGCGGGTCAGGTGGTCGGGCGGAACGGTAGCCGAGGATGCTCTACAGCTTGTTGGTGTTGACCATCGACATAAACAGGTGACCCATGGGGGAGGAGGAGATATCAGTCCGTATTTGGGTTCCCAAGAGTCGGTCCTCATTAGTCCCAGCAGAATTAGTCTAGCAAAACCCAGGTGGTGACTACCTATCTGTTAATCTAGTGTATAATCCATGCATTTCTCTGGCCCCTGTTGATGTCACATCTTTCTTGATGGCACATGTTCCTTAATGTCCAACCTCCCTTGATGTCGCATCTTCTTTGCATGGAACATGTTCCTAGCATGTCATGGCACCATCGGGCACCCATCGTACTAGGACTGATTAGGGGTTGAATTGGACAACCTCTTGCGGTTTGAGCACTGTATCAACCGGGAGGTATCAAGCAGGGGTGGAGTTTACATTACATTACAGGCCATGGATATGTCCCGTCGGAGATAACGCACCGAGCGTGTGCCAATCAGGGTTTAGAGTGAGTGTCATTGTTTGTTTCTACACGAGCATCCTGGATCCTGGCGGAGGCGGAGTTTTTGGCAAGACTGTCCGTGTGTCCGGATGCACGGGACTGCACGAGGACTGGGACCACAGATCCGCCCGCCCCAACGCCCGCCCCAACGCCCGCCCCTGTGGACTGTACTAGACTAGGGTACTTGGGTACTAGGGTAGCTGGGGTAGTTCCCAGCTACGTATGTATGTTATCACCGAGGTGGTTCATCACATGATACATGTCCTGGTTGTTACATGGTAGGTTGGTTGGTTTTGGGCCGGACAGTTTCAAGTGCCAAGGTGGCGGGTCCTCCCATTCCGTTCATGTTCCTCAGACCTCAGACCTCAGACGTCAGACCTCAGGCCTCAGCACTTTGAACGAGTCAAGCTCAAGGATGAGTACCTACCTAGTGACCTACCTTACCTAGAATTCACGCATAAATCACTGATGAGAAGAGAGAGATGACACCACTTGGCGTCGGGAGAGACAGAGTCTAGGTCTCTCTCTCTCTCTCGGGATACTTGACATATGACATACATGGAGAATAGACCAGCCTGGATGCTGTCTCTGGGTAGGTACTTACGCAGTCATACTGAGGTAACCAAGACAAGAGAAAGCATCGCCAAGGCTAGAAGATATTCTCAAATGGGAAAACAGACGGAGTGGATTCCGGGAGAGAGGGGGGAGGCACAAGCAAGCAAGCAAGCAGATAAGCAAGCAGGCAGGCATCAAACTCCTCATCCTGCAATACAACACAAGAAAAAAAAATTGGTGAATTTTACTTCCGACGACACCTCAACGCACTTGTTGCTACCAGACAGACCAGTGACTAGACTTTACTTGTAACCAGACTTGTAACCAACACTAGAACAGAATAAAAAAAAAAAAATTGGACCCGGGCACAAAAAGCAAGACAGGCAAACCAGGCCATGCACTATGTTAGTAACATGGCCTGCCTTGACTTGCTTTGGCTTGGGGAGAAATATCTTTTTCAGCTCGCACACACACACACACACACACACACACACACGCATGTAACCATCAAATCGGCTTCCTCCGCTGCTGAGTGCGCCAGTGTGCCCAAGTACGAAAGGAACTGATCTGGGTTACGTGAATACAATCAGTCATCTTTCTTGAATATGTGGAGCTTGGCTTTTCTGCGCCGTGCCGTGCCGTGCCGCCCCCCGCATTGCACTAGACTCCACTGAATGCATTGCAGGTAGGTGTTCGTGTCGTCTCGAGTGTTTGTGCGCTGTGCTTGGTGTTTTTTTTTTTTTAGTTCTAGAACAAAAAAGGTTTTGTTGTGATGTATATACAGTTTTGTTCTAATACTAAAAATGTGAAATGCACTAGGCAAAAGTAAAGAAAGAGGGGGAAAATTTGGCTGCTCATTTGGTTGAGTACCTAGGTAGTTAGGTAGTTAGTTCTCTAGAAAACTGGAACAGTTCATGTTCCTCGTTCTACGAATAAGGGGCACTGAAAATGCTGTGGCGTGGTTTGGTTTGGTGTGGTTACTCGACGAATAAACTCAACGGAACCGTCGATGCCTAGCATGGCATGCATGCAGATGTAGGTGCAGGTGCACTCCCAGGCCCCTTCCCCCCCACGCAAGGGCATGCAACGTGAGTAAGCTGCCCTGCAACACAGGGCACTACTTCTCAGTCAGAACAGGATAGGACAGGACAGGGCAGGGCTGGACTGCATGTGCATGTGTGTATGTATGTGTGTGTGTGTGTGATGGGATGAATCCAATCCAGTCCGGTCTGGTATGGTCTGGGTCAGAGCGGAATCGAGGAGGAGAGAAATCGGGCGGGAACCGGGGAGGGGAATCGGGGGCTGTACAGGCTTCCAGATTTCGTCTCGTGCTTTTTGCCCCATTTGTGCGTGCAGGGTTACCCGCTGCTGGCCTGGCGCTTGCCTCTCTCTCTCTCTCTACCTTACTCTGTGCTGCGGGGGTATTGCAGGGACTTGTTTTGGCGTTTCTTTTTCTGGGCTGCGTTCTGTTACTTTACCTTTGGGAATTGAAGCAGAGCAGAGTAAATCGGAGCTGAACAGGCTGGAGCTAATTGTAGCTGAGTACCTATGCGGCGCGGTTTGGGGGTGTGGTAAAACGAGAAGAGAAAAAGAAGAAAATAGGAAGCCTGGTTAGTAACAATCTTACTACACAGTACATGTGAGTGCACGACGCCTCTTTTTTGCGGGATCGGGAATAGCATGCAGGGATGTGATCTCATGTTGCAGATTTTGCTGGGGTAAGGATGGATTGGATTGTGTTGGACTTGACCTGGAGATGTTTAGGTAACTGCCAGTCACAAAAACATATATAGACGTTACCTGCCCATGCCATCTCCCGTGTGAAGAAGATTGATGAGAAGCCGTCTATTCCAATAATCTTGGACTGACACACAGCTGTCTGTTCCAGCCATCTTGATTTGCACAGCTTCTTTCTTCCCTATTATCTTGTCTTGTCAAAATGCACAAAGCCCCAAACCCCGAAGCGGGCATCAACACGCCTCTCCTCCCCGACGACAAGATTGACAAGTTCAACTGCTTTCCTCATCTCCCTCACTACTCGGACCCCACCACGGGGTTTGTATCCTGTCTTCCCAAATCATGGATTCCGTACGCACAGCTCATGCGTTTGGAACGTCCGGCCGGTCTTTATGCTTTTTATTTCCCGTATCTCATCGCCTTGGCGTATGCCGCTTGCGTTGCGGAAACTCCCCCGGCTCCGCTGCACTTGGTCAAACTCGCGGGGTTGCTTTTGCCGTTTAATATCTTGTTAAGGGGTGCGGCCTGTACTTGGAATGGTATGTTCTGTCTGTCCCGACTCAACTGTCAAACCACCCAGTCACCTCTGAGCACCTTTTTTTCCTCTTTATGCTTTCCTCTACACAGTTATTAGCTGTCAAGACTAACTTGGGTTATATGTATCAACAGACACGCTCGACCAATCCTTTGACCGTCTCGTCCTGCGTTGTCGCCACCGCCCGATCGCTCGGGGCGCCGTATCCACCCTCTCGGCCAACCTGTTCACCCTCTTCCAGCTCGCCCTCCTTTTTCCCTTTCTCTTTTTATTTTTTCCAACCGCATGTATCCCGCACGCTCTCATCGCTGTAGTTCTTTTCGGTATATATGCGTTTATGAAACGGGTCACCTACTACCCGCAGGTAGTTTTAGGAGTCGCTTTCGGGTGGGCGGTATTCTTTGCCGAGGCTGCACTGGATATCCCTAGTCCCAACTCCGACATTATCAGAAGAAAAGAATCCTGGGCGTTATTCGGTGCGAATATCCTCTGGACGATCGCGTACGATACTATTTATGCGCATCAGGATGTGGCGGATGATGAGGCCGCCGGGGTCAAAGGCATGGCGTTGGTGTTTAGAGATACGACCAAGATTCTGGCGAGCGGGCTGGCGGCGGGCCAGGTGATCTTGTTGGTCCTCTGCGGGATCTGGGGCGGGTTTGGAGGGTGGGTTTATTATGTCGGTACGGTAGGAGGTGTGGCGGGAGCCATGGGTTGGTTTATTTGGGATGTGGACTTGAAAGTGCCAGAGAGCTGCGGCGACTGGTTTCGAAAGCAGTTTTGGGTCGTGGGAGGGGCGTATGCTTCGGGGTTTGTGGGCGAGTATGTGGCGAGGGTAGTGTCCATTTGATCACCTACATGTGCGGTGGTGGGATACTCTATTTGTTATTAAGCAAGGGGGGGGGGGGGGGGGGGATTTTATTTTTGGGTTTTGTGTATACATTGTAAACAAGTTGAGCATCTTAATCAAACGCATTGCAGGGGATAGTAGTCAGCAGTGTGATGAATGTTTAGATTTATTCATCTGCCTCAACTGGATCGCTTCTTTGCCAAACCTGACTTTCCACTCCTGAATGCTGACACCCAAACACCTGAACACTTCCCTCCAGTACGCCAACGACCATTTTTCCAAGCCCATTTTGTCGCTGAAAAAAGAGCACAAGAGTTTCTGACCCCCAAAAGTCTTTCCTTCCTGAAAACCCACCCAAGTCTTGGCCGTAAATTTCCAATGCCGTGCATAGTGTGTCGACAAGTGTTCAAGTCTCATTTAGGTACGAGGCCCCGTGTAGCAGGCCATGCAGTACGCGGGACTCTGGAGGTAGCATTTCCCCTCAACGAAAACGCACGGCACGGGAACTGCCTTTGCCTGAGCTTTCTCGCACGGCTTGACCTTGTGGGTGGCGATTGTGCAGCACCGGTAGACGAGGTAGATTTGTTGGCACATTTTGAGTAATTTCTGTCTTCGATGCAGTTTTAGTGGTTAGCTATGTTCATAAGTATCATATAAGTTGGTTCTGGGTCATGTGTGGAGGGAAATCGAACCTTTCTTGATTCAATGTTCTTTTCGCGAAGCCGGTGGAGGGCTTGATCAAAGTGTGAGTTGATGTTATTTGGGTGAGGGCTACTTGCAATGCAGTTGATGAAGAAGATGGCAGGAGAAGATTGTTGGGTACCTTTTATGGTCGTCCACCAGTCGGAATAAATACATCTCAGCACTGAGGGCACTGGAGTGAAGACAAGAGTTAGGGGCGAGGTCACATCTCGGAACCGGTCACTGGGACGTTGGACAGCGAAGAGCTTAACTGGAAGATATAGGGCAGAGCGACAATTCAGGGGTACGAAACTCGGCCGTCTCCACTTCCTCGATCTCTCACGAAGTAGGTAAACGGACAGTGAATTTCTGGGTGAATATCTTGGTGGTGAGCTGTTTTACGACATCGCAAGGTGTCCATCAAGACACTTTTCATCCTATCTCGGACCCCGCAGTACATTATTGATCCACTTGGGGGAATCTACGGTAGTCACTACAGTGTTTGACTTACCTGCAACCAGACTACTAGATATTCTTGAATTCAACTTGACATTCACTTCCTGTTGTCGTCGTATGCCAAGCTGCCTTTGGCACTGGGGCTGGTACTCACACAGACAGGACGAGGCTGATGATCAACAAGGTTCAACGCTACTGGGTTCATGATTCAGAAGCGACTGTCTTCACATTGTCGGCACTTGCCGTCCCGCTCCTTCACTTGCGACCCAAGCAAAACTTGAAGTTACTGGTAATCCGCAAAGAAAAGTCCGGCTAGGTCCAGTCGTGTCCATCTTCCCGTCCTGAGCGGTCCAGAAGAGCTCTAGACACGCATGAAAATGAATGACCGAATCTATCCCCATCTCACCGAATACTGAATGCGCCGTAGCCACTGAATACTGAATGTGCCCGTAGCCTCTGTCGAGCCCGCAGCCTGGACCGAGATTGCGCACCGCCACATTTGAGGACATGTCGAGATTTGCCCGTCCGGTCCGTCCTCACGGTTCCTGGGCTCTGGTTTGCTGAAATCTCAGAACCGCCCACTTAAGTGTGGGTCTCGTGGGAGGCCACCATGCAGCTAACATCAATCAGGACTAGTCTGACGCCCGAAGCTTTGCCAAGCCGTCCTCAAAGGCGCAGCCCCATTTCCGCCCGGGTCAGTGGCCGCCGTTCAAAAACTCGGCCAGTGACTCTTCGCGTTGCGGATTTTGGCCCTTTTTTTGCTCTCTTTCGTCCTCACAACTTCTCTTCCAAATTTTCATCCGTAAACCTTTTTGCTTTGCATGCTCACTGGCCTTGCTCTATCATCGTTTGTTTTTGCAGCGTTCGCTGTGCGCTCAGGCATTTTCGCCAACCAATCCTGACGCGACAGCGACAAAACCCTAACCCCGTCCAATGAAAGTCTTGGCTTTCGGCATTCCTGTCGTCGTCTCGATGGCTTCTTGTGTCCACTCGTTCGTGTGCTCCCCACTGCAGCCCCAGAACCCCTCCTCACACGTGTACAGGGAATTACCTCCTGGATTTCCATCTACAATGGCAATGCCTCATACCTCCACTGCGAATCTAGGCCATAACATGGCGGACTGGTCCAACCAGAAAACGCCTCCGACCTCGAGAATGGCCACACACCACCCGGATCCGTTCAAGGATTCCCTTAATCCGTTTGACCAGGGACTGTTCTTACAATCCTCGAGTCGTAGCTCCAAGCTTGATGGCCCAGTTTCGGCCTCTATGACGTCGTCGCCAATGCCAACCCTCTTCACCGAAAAGGAGAGAGGCATCATTGATGGCCCCCCTCACCCGGGAAGCGCCTCCATGGCGCATCAACCTCCCCATACGGCCGATGAAGATGTCAGCTTCGGGGCCCAACTTTCCGGCTTAACCTCCCACCCGCACACAAGAACATCCGGTCTCGGCCATGATCCGGTTTCCCAGCGATCTCTTTTGTCCCGTCAACGACGAGTTCACAGAGAAACTTCTCAAGAAGCAACACCAGGAGCATCGATCCTGCTTGATGCCCGAGATTCGACATCCGAGTCGTTTTGGTCAGGTGAGGTGAATACCTTGGACCGAGCCGTAACAACCACGGATACCACTACTGCGGTCTCCGAGATGAAACGGCAATTTCTCCGATGGGTCGACAACAGTCGTGCCTTCCAGGGGCTTGCCCAGATTCGACATCATGAGTCCCAGACGACCGGGTCTTTGGGACATGTCAGAATAACTGATCCATCCTGGATGCTTGGACAATCCTTAGGAAGGCATGAGAGATATCTCGTCCAGACGAGTTATCTCTTAAGCCAACCGCGGACAGCGATAGCTTTCTAGTGAACGGGCACACTTGGAAGTACTTTTGTGCTTCCCGACCTAGGATTACGTCGTTAAACTGATCCGTATCCATCTACGCCTGCCCAAACCCACCCTCTGTTGAGGAAGCCATCGAAATACAACCAACCACCCGAGCCGAAAGGCAATAACGACCGCTCACGAGAGCAAAAACGATACTTTTTACCACCATGTCGACCTCACCGATTTCCCCGGCTTGCTCACCCGAAGAGCAAGTGCAGTGGGTTTTAGTACCCGTCCGGGTTTCTTCCTCTCCCAACCCTCCCGCACCCAACTCCGCGGGCACATATTCTTCTACCTACCCACCAACATTCGATTTCGCAGCCTACCCCGGGATGTGGAATCAGCACACTGACCCCGCTTATGGAACATTCCCCGCGGGCACCTTTACCACCGAATTGTTCGACATTGATCTTGCACTGAGCATCGACGCCGCACTTGGTCAGGGCTCCTGCATTCAGACCAATTCATCTTTCTTTGAAGGTGCTCCGCTTGCTTCGTCCTTCACTGATGGCGCCGACATGGGCGATATGTGGGGGGCTGGCAGCCCATCGGTCTCTGGAAGCAGTGTTGGATCACCCGTGACCATGTCACCTTTTGGGGCAGCCAACAGCACGCCATGCTCGACTCCTCCAACTCCCGAACTTCACCTCTGCACTGATCCCGGCTGTTATGCTACTTTTTCCAACACGGCCGAGCTCAAGAGACACAGTCGCAAGCACAGGCAAAAGCAAAACTTTTGCTGTCCTCTTTGCCAGAAGTCACACCTTGATAAGCGCGCACTGGACCGACACTTGTGGTCTCGACACAAAAGTTATGCCATGAAGGTGGGGGCGAAGTCAGAGAAGGACAAGTGCAGCTATTGCGACTATGTCTCTCGTGCCGACAATGTGCGGAGACACGAGCGGAGCCAGCACCCAAACGAAGCATCGGGGAGGTGACAGCTGAGGTGGAGTTCAAAAAAGACATTGCCGAGGTGACAGTTGAGTTGTTCAAAACAGGACATTGCAGATGTGCCAGCTTTGATTTTGGAGTTTGTTCAAAAAGCGTAGGAAAGAAGTCTTTTTTTGTTATATATCTAGGGATACGGCGTTTCTGGAGCATAGCCAGTTTTTTTTTCATTTTTTTTTTTTTTTTC
>Ga0247765_1000644_pt1 | contig 24869 bp, 29 predicted proteins | sample UWRJL106311C6_FD_179949 | JGI IMG/M metagenome (GOLD analysis project Ga0247765, IMG submission 179949) | Plant litter microbial communities from Arlington Agricultural Research Station in Wisconsin, United States - UWRJ-L106-311C-6 | ecosystem: Environmental > Terrestrial > Plant litter >...
CAGCACAAGGGGTGTTTGCACTGATGGATGCGCGACGCACCGGAAATACGAGGAAACGCGTTTCAAAAGTATCGGCTCAGTTATTGCAGGAGGCAGGAGTCCGTATTCCAGGTTTTTTTTTTTTTTTAGACTTGGGAATCACTGGTGAATTTTTTCGCCCTTTTTACCCGGTGGGATACCTGGCAAGGCACGACCAACAGGAGCTTCTTTTCCGGGCATTTCGTGGAGGCCTTGTGGGGTTGTTCGATTGTGTGATGACGTCGCCCTTTCATGCGACTCTCTCCACCGTACGAAGTAGTGCACACGACAGATAAGACCGTGCTTGCCTACCTATACGGGCACGTGGAGTCGGAAATCACTTGTCAGTTTTTACAGCGCAAATCGCAGATCAAAATACAGGGAGTGATTTCCGACACCACGTGACGGGCTGTGTATCCCGCTTGTTCACTGCGTATCCCATCGATACTACCTACGTATCGCTGCATCTTCGTGCGAATTGTTGCTGTCACTTTGCACTTTGGAGGACTGAGAATATCAGATATTTCAATAACTACAGGCCTTCCAAACTAAACAGGGTATAAAACGCTCCTGAAATGCGCACTGGATCCACATCACCACCAGCATCCGAGTCCCTCCCGGTCCTAGAAAAAACATATATCTTTGCCCATCCCAAGCCTACCTGATCCAATCAACTCCACGGAGCCCAACATCATCAGACCTTCAATATCATACCTCATGTCCCAAACCTTCAAATAGCAGTCGCAAAAGCACCAACAACAGCCGTGCCCTTCTCAGTAGTTGCACGTAAGGGCATTCATTTCTGGTTCAATCGCCGTCGTCAGTCATGTTCTTGCTCTGCCAAGGGCATCATTAGCCAGGGGGGGGTTGTTCATTACCTGAGTGACAAACAGGAGACTGCCATGGTCTCACCTTATCCCGAATACGGAAGTTTTGGTGAATGGCTCGCAGCCCGTTGCTGAGGTCCTGGGTCACCTTACTGGTGAGGTCACGGGGATCCCGATCGGGCTCGCGGCTGCTATTATTATTATTGTCGTTGACGCTTGTTGTTCTGCGCAGACTTCCACTGCCGCTGCTCGTTCGTTTGTGCTCAAGCACGCTAGCGCCTGAGCCGCTGCTACGCTTGGTGGCAATTGACATGGTATCGTTGCTGTTATTTCGCACCAGAGTTGGCGAGTCTAGCTTTAAGCTGCCGATGCCAAAGTCCCAACCGCCATATTGATGGACACAGTGCGGCTCCGAGATGCCGCATGACTCGGTCAGGATCATGTACAATCGGGCTTGCACATCCTGGGCAGCTGGCCGCTCTGACGGATGAAGTGAGAGCATACGCTCCATGACATGAAGCATGGGAGAGACACCTTGGAAGACTCGGGCATCCTTCTTAGATGCGTCTTTGGCAAGCTGCGTCATCCAGCTTTCTACCTGACCGAGATTCTTGTGGAATGATGAGTCTGGTACGGCACCACCACGGCCAGGCGTCTTGTGTTTCGCCGCGCGGTACGTGGCGAATGGTCTACCTTGTTTCTTGAGTAGGAAGCTCAGAAGCTCCAAGATGACACAGCCAAGCGAGAAGACGTCAGCCGCTTGTGGGTTGAGATGCGGCGTTGGTGAGTGCATCATGGCCACAGGGACGTTAGGTCCATAATCACCCAGGCTACGGCTGATGGCAAAATTGTGGCTTTCTGGGGACGTAGACAACGCCGTCATGGTCGCCCTGCGGTGTACAGGACTCGGTGGACTGGATGTTGGTCGGTACCATTGCTCGGGTGCCGCGTAGTCGTACGCCTCCTTATCGAACGAGTTCTTCTCCGTGCCCATCAGGACTTCAGTGTTGAATATGGTGAAGTCGGAGAAGTAGACCTGATTATCTTGCGAGAAGAGCACCGTTGATGGCTTAATGTTACCATGTGAGAGACCACGATTATGAAGGAAGCAGAGCGTGTCAACGAGACAGTGGATCCAGTTCATGACGAGTCGTCGCTGCTCCTCCTTGCTGAGAAGCTTTATTGATGAGGGCGTGGTGGTGAGGAATGTCTTGAGGCTGAATTCGGTTGCTGGCGTGAACAGGACATATCCGTATCCTTGGTAAACGTATGATGCCCAGTATGAAACAAGGTGGTCGTTTTGCATATTTCGAATACTGTTGACCTCGTAAAGAAAATCCTCCTGACTCATGTAACCTGGACCAAAGGCGCCGGCGAGAGGTACCCGACGACGGCAGAATACAGACCCTGGCTGGTTCGGTAGCACTATTCTGTCGACAAGTTGGCTCTGTCCCACCGCAAGAGTTTGCTTCTTCTCAAGAACGTCCAAGGGCACAACCTCCATATCCTGGTATACGATGTGGTCTCCTCGGCAAAGTGGCCGTAGGAGGTAGTGGAATTGAAGGTGGTAGAATTTCCTTTCCAGCTTCTCATCCTTGTCGACCGTCAAGGCCAACCTCTCGACTTGGTCGTAAGCGATCGGAAGATCCTCATCGTCCCACGAGTCGTCGATGACACCGAATATCTGGTCAGGCACGCCGAGGGCGACGAGGATGAGGAAGATTCGTCTCGCTTTCTCGTCGATCCAATCCCAGTACGTTCCATCCGTGAGGCCATCGCCAAAACCGAGGGGTCTGTCCAATCGTTGGATCTCATCCGATAAGAGATGACTGCAGACAAATTCTCTCGTCACATTTCTCTCGATGCGATCGGGGTCCCACCAGGTGGAGGACATGTTTACTGGCCTGCTGTCGGAGCTTGGGCAGCGCAGTGTCGATACCGAGTATCAAGTGGTGGTGAGTTCAAGGTCCAAGACCAAAAGAACCCGGGCAAGAATGTAACGCTTTGTCAAGCAGACCGCGGAGAATCGAGAAGTCGGGAGAATAGCCTCTCCATATTGGTATGGCTCTTTGATACCCAGCTCACTTACTTAACTGCTATTATGATGAGGGGTGGGCCCAGAGTCCCGGCACAACCATCCGGCTGGGAGAGGCCAGAGCAGTAGGCCATGGGGCGGGCGACAGCAAACGACACCGCCCAAATTTCGCATCGCCTCGACGAAGTTAGTAGCCTAGTGAGCCCTGCTCGTACCGTCACTGATACCGAAAAAAAAAGCTGTCGAGAAAGCAAGTATCGGCAACCCCTTGTATTCGCGAATCGGCACCCCTCATTGGTCGGGCACGAGGCAAGAGATAAGGAAGACGGCCTCTGTTTGGCTCGCCCCGTCTTGGTGGTTCCCATCCAAATGCTGCTGAGGTGCATCAGGCGCCACTGGACGCGGGATGAAGATTGCAAGACCCTTCTTCACTTCCCCACCTCACCATCTGCAGATTAGGGTCGTCCAGTTATGAGGTAGGGTGGATGCCTACTACCGAAACAATCGACGCATCGACGAGCATCATCGAACGCCTCAGCCATGAGAGTGATGGTCCATGTCATTGCCTTCCCGCACGCCTCTGCCGCTTCACCTGGATGCTCCGGAGCTAGTCTTTCGCGCCAAATCCTTGGCACTGGTGAGCTGAGCGCAACCCTTGAGCTAAGTACTAGATGAAGGGACTAGAGGCCGAGCGTCCGTCTGCTTCCGAGATGCGTCAACATACAGATTTTGGAGGGCGCAGACCAAGTGAAGAGTTTTCACTGAATCCAGGCATCTGATTCTCTCTCGTCAGGAGCGATCAGTCAGCAGGTTGTGAACACTCTTTCCCCCAAGTTGTTGGGCGGGCAACAACGGGAAGAGCCTTGGCAAGCGACGTGGGGGTTAACCCCACACAAATTCCCCAAGCTTTGTAACCCCTCAATCCGTTGTTCCTTCTCTCCTATCGATAGCACAAAGTAGTTAAGCCAGCTGCACGATCAGCCGCTAATTACGAATTTCCTTGGCGTTCTCGGCGCCAGTATCATGAACAACTGACAGCGGCGACGGTACCAAGTCACCGTGGATACAGGTGATATCGTATCACACCTGCTATCAAAACCAGACCACATGCTGCCTAGGCGGGCCGCTCGAACAGCAGTCCTTTCAAAACGCGATCCGGGAGAGTGGACGCGGAAACGACAAGTACGATGCTGCCGACAAGCACGAAGCAGGATACCCCGTTTTGAGTTTTGACGCTTGCTTGTTAGTGCCTGCATGTCACTTACTGTGTGTTCTAGATCTGGATCCCTGAGCTAATTCGGCGCCGACAGTTGATGGCAGGTAATCTGCGGTGTATGGGGGTCGCACCCAACACGCCGCGCTTGTCCTCAAGTCGAGTCTGACGATCTCAACCCCGCCACGAAGACCCTGGATTTCTGCAAGGCGAGCCCACTTCTGGGGGCATTGACCTGGTCGGTCCGCTCAGCCGTTGATTCTGTCCGCCTCCGTCATGTTCTGTCAACGGTGACTTTCCTTATTCGTCGCCCAGTCAGTTATCGGAAAGGAGCGGAATCGGCGTGGTTGCTGGCTGTTGTAGGTCGTGAGGCATTTCCGCAGCCTCACCTCACCGACTCCGAAGGACCGCCGATGTAACTTTGAATTGAACGCCCTGTGGGGAAATTTGCGCGAGTTTATTCTCAAAAGGTGGCATATCCTCTGCTCTATTGCACTTTGTGCCGTGACTAACTTGGACAGGGCAACGAGGTGTATGTAGCCGAGTACACACCAGGACTCCAAGCCCAGTGCTCGACGACAACAAGCGCCGGCGCTGGGTTATGGTGTGGCATATAGCGCACTCCGGCTACACCAGCAAAGGTACCTTGGTGGCTGATCGTGGTTCCCACGCTGCGCTGCATGGCTGGGGGCTCTACCATGTCTATGGGACCCAGACTCCCGCTTGTTGTACCCCTCCCCCGTGGCATATTGTGTCGATAAACAGCCCGGCCGCATGCCATATTAATCACGGAAACCCTCACTGGACCAGATCGCCAACCTCGCACAAACAAAAATGTGCAATCTCCGTGTGCCCGGAATAAACTCGGTGCGTTACCAGATACGTCGGTCAGCACGCATACCATGATTCGTCTAGCATATCCTCTTCTCGATATGACTGCATCAGTACGCGTGATGAAGTCCGATCCTTGCTGCGGGCCGAACCACCCCTACACTTCTCCTTCATCAAGAAAAATATCCAAAAAGTAAAATACTCTTATCACCAATCTTGACAGCATGGCCAAACCCCCACCCCAGAGAGCAGATGCTGCACGGCCCAGGGGTGATCAATGTCCATAGCTACGGTGCCCAAACCTCCTTCTCTCCTGAGTTCCTGCAACGGCAACATTGGTAGGCTTGTCCACTGAGCTAGGTATCTGTTGGGTGGGGGGTGATGCCTGTCAACCAGCGGCGGGGTTTTCCAAAGCAGCTACAAGTTCCCGTGGTGCTTGTTTCAACAGTACCTGGGGAGTGCAGCTGGTGAAGTATGTACATGTAGGAAGAATGATTGATGCGGCTCTCAGTCTACCAAGTTATACACCGAGCGTATCCCATCCCAAGAATCAATAGCACATTCCAGTTCTTGGCTTACTCCTGCCTGGCACTATATATCCGCGCCTATGACAGCCTATTTCAACCCCCGCTTGGCAGCTCAACGCCGAGATGCAGGTCAGGCGTATGCTCGCGGCGCAGAAGCCATGAGAAAATGTTATCAACCGCGGACACATATCTCGCCATGAGGACAATGACGTAGGTACCTATTGTTCAACGTCACGCATGATCGAGCCACGGTGAGATTTTTCTGTCACAGCCGCGAGATGGCATAGCACTTCCTCCGGTCTGCTGTGTCGAGCTCATGCACATGCTGTCCAGCACTAAGTGCTCTCTCGGCGGATGGTTGTGATACCTGAGTCCCCTCACCTGCCTATTCAGTCCCACTGACATGATGTGTACGCCGAGTAACCAGGAAACAAGGCAGGAGAAAAGTGTGTTTCATTTAGTTCCTACGCTCAGCTATGCTCGTACCCAAATCTCCAACACCATGTATATGCAGCAAGAGGAAATTTCAATACACCCTTTTTGTTATGGAATTTGCCACCCAAAGAAAAAAACGGCCACAATCAGCGCCAGCGTTGGTTAGTGTTTTAGAAAGCCTGTATCGCGCCACCATTCTTGGAGCTGTGTCTAGCCCCGCTCCTACCCACAAACGTCTTCATAGCAGTGTCCAGCCCAGCTAGCCTCCTCGCGACTGCCTGAAGACCATAGGGCAACACGTTGTAGCAGTCAATCCAGCGAGCGTACATTGGCGCGCCAACCGCGGCGTTGCGGCCGCTGTCGATGGTACTGATGATCTCCTTGGCAACATCAACGGGCTCGACGATGGGGGCGAGGAAGGCGTTGGGAGTCTGGACGCCATAGAAGAGTGGGGTGCTGAGCTGACCTGCTGTCACCAGCACGGTACGGATATTGCGGTGTGTCTGGGCCAGCTCGGCAGAGAGTGACTTGTGCAGGGCCGTGATACCAGCTTTGGCTGCGGCGTAATCTGTCAGCTGGGCGGCGCCGACATGGCCAATGACGCTGGAGATGGTCACGATGGTGCCGCCGAGCTCGCTGCGGGCCATTGTGGGCAGGAAGGTCTTGATTGTGTAGAAGTGGCTGAGCAGGTTAGTTGACAGGCTTTTCTCGATTTCCGGGATCTCCATATCGAGAAGGCGTTTGCCATTGACGATAGCCGCATTGTTTATGAGCACCGTGGGCGTGCCGAGCTACATGGTGTCAGTTTACTTTCCGGCGTCGTCCGATACCGTCAGACGGGAAGGGGGGCTACTAACATCTCTCTCAATCTCCGCGGCCACGCGGGCGATCTGGGTCTTCTCCGTCACGTCACACTTGTAGTAGGTGACGCCGTGAGCCTCCCCGTTCTCCATCTCCTTAACGTCAAGAACGGCAACGGTAGCGCCCCGCATGCCGTAGACTTCAGCGATCAGCAGGCCGAGACCACTAGCGCCTCCGGTGATCACAATCACCTCCTCGGACAGATCCACGTCCCTCGCCAAGCCAAAGGCCATTTTGTTATTTATCGTGCCGATAATCCATGATATAGAGATAAAGGCAGCCCAAACGATAGAAATGATCATAGGCGGTGCGTCGTAGTACATATTCTGCGCGCGGAAGCATAACGGGACGATCCATGCGATGAAGGGGTGGAAGAATGTCTTCTTGAACACCTTTACGATAAGGTCGATGGAAAGCGGTGCGAACCACGAGTCCCGCATTGGCGGGGCGGTGAATTGCGACGACATGTTGTCTTGTTGCGGCTACGCTCGAGGCCTTCGAAGGTGGTTTCGCTGGATTCAGTAGGAAGCTGTTAAAGTGGCAGCAGTCGAGCTCCCCACTTGATCAAGGATGCGGCGGGAGGGAGCCACGAAGTCAATTCGTCAAGCTGATAGAGAATAGCTGATCACTTGGGGATGGGAGAAAAGAGTGTACCATGTATCTTGCGCCCGCTCAGTCTCAGAGAAGAGTAAAAAAAGATGGGACGAAAGCGTCCTGGTTCTATTCTGGCTGGTTCGGGCTCTTCACCATTTTGTGTTCGCAACCGCACGCCGCAGCGACGTCGGTTGAAACGTGACGGGCCCAAGCGCCAGACCCCTAGTTGTTTCAACACTGCCCTGAGCATGCTGAACTCTCAGCCTGCAGCGAACTGTGGGGCACGGGACGATCGGTAAATCTGACTGGCCGGGTGATTCAAGCCAAGGGGTTCCGACACACAACGTTGCCATCCGTGCCTGGACCGAAACCAGGCATTAGGGTTCTCCATCGCATTTTTACCGTCAACTTCCGAAATCGCATCCTAAGACCTCAGCAGACAACGGCGAGGACATGGCCGCAAGTTGACTAAACTATGTATTGTCTGAAAACCCAGCAGCCATGAGCAGCGCCGAAGAACCCCTAATTGCGGCGAGCGAAGTGGAAGCTGTGAGGAACAGCTTCGTCGAAGATGACAACGGCGGAGAGGCTCACAGCGCACCGTGGACGCAGCCCCGGGATGCTTCCCCTGTGTTGTTCATTTGGCTACTTGCTTTCTCGGCCGGCATCAGCGGTTTGTTGTTTGGTTGTAAGTGGGTTCAATTACGCAAATCACGCCGCGCGGTCGGATAAAGACGGAATATCTAACTGACGTCCAACTCCAGATGACACTGGCGTTATATCGGCAACTCTGGTGTCCATAGGTACCTCTCTGTCCGGGAGACCCCTTAGTTCGCTCGACAAGTCCATAATAACCTCGTGCACCTCACTCCTTGCCCTCATTGTCTCTCCGTTTGCCTCAATCCTCGCAGACGCTCTTGGACGAAAGCGAGTTATCCTCGTTGCAGACGGCCTGTTTATTGCAGGTGCCTTACTGCAGGCTGTCAGCTCGAGCATTACAAGCATGGTCATCGGCCGCTCGATCGTCGGAGCTGCTGTTGGCGCGGCGAGTTTTGTGGCCCCTCTGTATATCGCAGAGCTGGCACCGGCTGCCCACCGTGGGCGATTGGTTACATTAACGGTTGTCTTCATCACCCTTGGGCAGGTGGCCGCCTACGTTGTAGGGTGGCTGTGTGGGATGTATGGGTCCAAAGAGACGGCCTGGAGGTGGATGGTAGGGTTGGGTGCTCTCCCTGCCGTTGTCCAGTTGTTTCTCCTTGTTCTGATGCCGGAAACGCCTCGATGGCTGGCGAAGGTCGGTAGATCAACCGACGCCCGATCCGTCATCCAAAAATCCTCGGGTAGTACTGCTTCCCCGAGACAGATCGACGCCATCCTGAAGAATATTGAAATTGAAATCAGGGAGGAAGAGGAAGCCAGGAAATTTCGGGGTCGAAGCACAAGCCTTGGCTTTGAATTGCCCGATTCATTGCACGAGCTTCTCAGTGTCCGAAGAAATCGTCGAGCGTTGGCTATCGCTTGTCTACTCCAGGGCTTGCAGCAGTTATGTGGGTTTGTAGGTGCTGATGAACCAACAACAGCGGACGGCAGATCAGCTGACAGCCTTTACAGAACTCACTCATGTACTTTTCAGCCACCATTTTCAGCCTTCTGGGATTCTCCATACCTACCCTCACCGCCCTCGTCGTTGCAGCCACCAATTTCGGCTTCACTCTGGTTGCCCTCGTACTCGTCGACCAGATAGGGAGAAGGCGGATACTTTTGTGTTCGATTCCCTTTATGATCCTTGGGCTACTGTCGGCAGCCTATGGATTCTCTATCATCAACCTCTCGCCCACAGGTAGTGGTGAGGGCCCCAAGGCGCCAGACTCACAGGGGGCGGCTATCATCATTCTTATCAGCATTATGCTGTATGTTGCCGGTTACGCCGTTGGGCTGGGGAACGTGCCGTGGATGCAGAGCGAGCTGTTTTCATTGAACGTTCGATCAGTGGGGTCCGGTATTGCAACGGCAACGAACTGGGGTGCAAACTTCATCATCGGCCTCACATTCCTTCTTCTGATGGAAGCCCTGACGCCATCGTGGACCTTTGCTCTATACGCTATCATTTGCACGGCAGGGTACGGCCTAATATGGAAGTTCTATCCGGAGACTGCGGGCTTGAGCCTCGAAGAAGCCGCCACGCTTCTTGAAAATGAGAACTGGGGCCTCCGCTGATGGTATGGGTGAGCAGGTTCCGTGTCGATTTTGGTAACCAATACACCAGAATATTCGGCACCGGCAGGCGTTCAAGACGTTTTAACGGGTGTAAGGACGCCGTATGATTCACCCTGGAGACGTTGTTAGCGTGGGCTTTTCCGAGTTATGAATGCCGTTTGCCACCTTAACTGGGCTGATGAAGATTGTGGATCAAAGCCCTACCTTCTATGCTTGTCGCAAGACGCCACAGTCCAGTTCAAATGTTGAAACTCAGCTCCCTTTCGACACGACCAGTCTAGCGACAAATCTCCAAGCAGGGCTGACAGCTCATCTGAATTTTCAGCCCACAATAGGATAGAGTTGGCCCTTCCGAGTCTATCGAGCGTCCCTCTCGACCGACAACGGGCCGACCTCGTCGAGAAGAGATTTGCGATGGGAGTGATCAACTGGACGGAATTTTCCATGTCAAGACCTCGTCACATCGGCATGTCCGCGCCTGTGCAACGGCGGGTCGAGGACAGGAATCAACGGCAATTGGCGGCACAGAAGCCGGAATACGAGCATAAACCTTTTTAGGTTTCCGATGCTGGAATGGCAAGATTTTCCGCCAAAAGCGGACTCGGGGCCCCATGAATGGCAAGTTGCATGAAAAATTCGCTCGGGACCTTTGCCGGCAAACTTATGGCTCGGCGGGGTTAAACGGCGTCTACGCTACGAAATAAGGCGCCTTTGGCGTAATTCCGCAGCTGGATCATGGATGTTCGAAGGTGGCCGGATCAGTGCTCGCGTTTCTTCTTCACGTAAACGGGTAATTGAAGTACCGCTGAGTGGCACAGCTTGCACGGGAAGCAATTGCGACCGGGGCCTGATTCCACGCGCGCATGCCTCCAAATGGTGTAACGCAATTATGAGTAAAGGCCCCAGCGTATCAGTTCCATCCGAGCTTCAGACCCCACCTCATCACCTGCGTCATCTGCTTCTTGGTGGGGTAGACCTCCTTGATGACACCGGTAGACAAGGAACCGGTCGGGCTGGGTCGCGGGGCAGCCGTGCCACATCCTTTGTCACCGAGATCTCCCGTAATTCTACCTGTCTCCGGGGAAAGGTGGTCGCTGACTGAACTTGCTCCAGCCGCCTGTGGAAGGAAGCAACCGCCAAGGACGAACGAGCGCTTACCCAATACAAGTGCTAGAATCTACCCTTGCGTCCAAACTCCGTGAATGGCGAGAGCCGAGAACCCGAGGTTACAACATGGCCCGGAGTTTGCGACGTACCATTAATGGCTCCATTTTTTTCCTTGGTTCTCCCAACAACCCATCCGCCAAGATCCCGCGACTTAGAGCGAAGGGCGAACAAGGTGCAGCACTGCGCGGCTGCTAGTCGTGCTCGCAAATTATCATAGGTAGGAAGGGTTGCCCCTTCTTGATTATTATAATCCAGAGTTTACCGTTTGCCATCTGCCAGTTTACTTGTCGCTTCGTTGTGCCTACTTCAGACTGACAGTTAGTATTCACTCGTTTTGGTTGCACGCCAATACGTACTGGGCCCCCAATTGGTACTATATAAGCTTTGCAGACCAAGTATACCACCAGAAGATAACTGTTCCGTACTATCCAATGGCTTTTGACGAGGTCGACCGGGAGCTTCAAGCCGCCGAACGCGATGCATCAGACCCACAGCACTTCCCCCGGCGTGGCAGCGACGAGATCGAGAGAGTGATCTCGGCCTCGTCTGTCTCAACAACCTCCTCCGATAGCAGCGCGGCTCCAAGCCGAAGGGGTATTGGTATGAGCCGTGTCTCGACACAGCGCGACCTAGAACGGCACCCTACCGAGCTCAGTCGCATACATACGCAGAGAAGCCAACACAGCGCTACCGTCGGTCGAGACTTGAGGAGTAAAGAGTCCAAAAAGCCCTTGCCTCCGTTCGGCGCTGGCAAGCCATACCCACCCTCGCTACCAGCACAGGAGGAGTATGTGGTGGAATTCGATGGTCCCGATGATCCCTTGCACGCCCAGAACTGGCCGTTGATGAAGAAGTACGCCCATCTAGGCACACCTGTTGACATTGGTTGGAATCATGGCTAACCATGGTCGGCATAGGATCCTCACGGCTGCTATGCTCGGCTATACAACCATGACTGCCGCCTTTGGGTCAAGCATCTTCTCAGCTGCAACCCGTGCCATCAGCGCCGAGTTCAACGTGAGCACGACAGTTGCTCTCCTCGGCGTCTCCTTCTACGTTCTCGGGTTCGCCTTCGGACCGACATTATGGGCGCCCCTTTCCGAACTGAGGGGCCGGAGGATGCCCCTAGTTGTGGCCATGTTTGGTTTCTCTATATTCAACATTGCGACAGCAGTGGGCAAGGACCTGCAAACGATCTTGATCAGCCGCTTTTTCGCCGGCTTCTTTGGTGCGGCGCCGATTGCCGTGGTTGCCGCCATTTTCTCGGACATGTTCGACAACAAGACGAGAGGCATTGCCATCACTATCTTCTCAATGGCTGTCTTTACAGGGCCGCTGCTCGCCCCCTTCATCGGTGGCTTCATCGTCGACTCACACCTTGGGTGGCGCTGGACAGCTTATCTCGTCGCTTTCATGGGCTTCTTTGCCTTTAGCCTTGATCTTTTATTTCTCAAGGAAACGTATCCGCCAGTTATCCTCGTCGATAAGGCCGCCGAACTCCGTCGCAGGACACTCAACTGGGGCATCCACGCCAAGCAGGAGGAGATTGAGGTTGACTTCAGGGAATTGGTTACTAAGAACTTCTCCCGCCCGATGCGGTTGTTATTCACCGAGCCTATCGTCACCTCTCTCTCGGTGTACATGGCATTCATCTATGGACTTCTATACCTCTTTCTGACGGCGTATCCCTTCGTTTTCCAGGGAGTCCATCGCTTCTCGCCGGGCGTATCCGGCCTGACATTTTTTGGTATGATCATTGGTCAGATCATTGCCGGCATTATCGTTCTTCTTCAACAGCCTTGGTACCAGCGGAAACTTGCCAAGAACAACAACGTGCCAGTTCCCGAATGGCGACTCCCAAGTGTCATTGCCGGAGGAGCTGCATTTGCCGTTGGCCTTTTTTGGTTTGGATGGTCTGGCTACCGGGCAGACGTTCACTGGATCGTACCAACACTCTCAGGGCTCCTCACCGGCTTCGGCCTTATGTCTATCTTCCTCCAGGGCCTCAATTACCTAGTTGACGCCTACCTCATGTTGTAAGTGTCCAACAAGCTTACGGAAACTTGGACAAAACTAACTCGAACCCACAGTGCTGCCTCAGCCATAGCAGGAAATACGTTCCTCCGCTCCCTCGCGGGAGCAGGATTTCCACTGTTCTCGAGCTATATGTTCGAGGGTATGGGAATTCAGTGGGCCTCGACTTTGCTTGGTTGTGTGGCCGCAGTCCTGGTACCCATTCCCGTTATCTTTTATCTATACGGTCACCGCATCCGCGCAAAGAGCGCCTTTGCGCCGACGCCTCCGCCCGAGGTTCTTGACTTGACGCGCAATAGCGGCGATTCCGATGCTGCCCTCGAGAAGGAAGTGAACGGCGGTCTTGCTTCATACCCGGGTAGGAGAGGTACTGACGTGGTTTAGTCTTGTACAAGTGTGATTTTCTGACGTCAATATGGAGGTTATGTAGTTGGATATACCCCAGTTTTTGGTCTTTGTAATCTGGAAATATGGTTTGTGGCCATTGGCTGCCGGACTAGGTCGGCGAGATGTCGTGCTCGTATAGGTACCCAGGGGAGTATAAAATGAGAGTGGGAAGCGTGATGTAGTGAGACAGAGGGATCGATGCCGTAATGAAATACACCAGCGCTTGGAAAGTTACCAAAGTCACCCCTGGAGCCCAGCCTTTCGGAGTCGGCGCCGACATTTGCAGGGTGCCCTAGGACGAAGAGATGGCCGGTGACACCCATACACAAGTTTATTAGTATACTCTTCAACCCTCTCTGCCGCTCCCCACGAATACGCCGAGTGCCCCGATTCCGGTCCTCACAAATATGTTTTTGCCTAGATAACTTAGACTCAAGTTCAGATCATACAATCAAGGAGACCTTCTGATAGGAAGGAGTAAAAAGATCTCATGGCGCCAACAACGGGGACGGGGTGAGTAATGAGTGGCAATGAAATCCCGGGCCGCAATGAGTTGGAAACGCCCTCTTGCTGCATGCGCAGACAGAGCCGAAGCAAACTTCTCCTTCCTTGCCATGGCATTGTTTCTTGCACATCCTAATATACATTGTCCCAAGCAGGCAGCCTGTCTGAGGGTTTGCACTTCCCCGTTATTCCACGCACGCAAACGCAAGATCCTGACCTGACTCCTTGAGTCATGGCAACCTCCAAGTACCGTCGAGGGATGAACATACGGTTCCGGTGCCAAAGCAAAAATTCATAGGGGCATTACGGGTGTATCAGAAAAAGGGAGGTATTCGTAGATGGATAGGCAGTAGACGTAAACAACCGTCTCTCAACGCCAACGCCGGGCCGCCAGGCTACCGCCAAAATAAAAGCCAAAGAAGCTGTGCACACCATAACTTGCTCGCTTCTAAGTAAACTGAATACTTTTGATGCAACCCTCAACTAACCCAGCGAGGAAGGGGATCAGGTGCTGTTCCGGTCATCCGGAGTATAGTTGGTCTCTCCTAGCAAGCCACCTGTGTTTGCTGACATATTCCCCTGGCTTCCGGTCAGCGGCTGTGTCTGAATCGTTGGCCCAGTTGCTGAAGGTGCGGGGGGGTGAACAGCAGGCGGGGTGGCGGCACTCTGGGCTCGCGCCGCTGACTGGGCAGTAGCCGCGTGGAGACGCTGATCCAGGGCCTTAAGAGCGATTGCCCTCCTCCTCTCCGCCTCGGCCCTAGCACTCCCGGGAACACCACGCTGCACAAAGCTGTTGTCACCGCGGGCGGCCGAGATATCGGCGGCGCTGAAGGGGGTACACACGCGAATAGCAACGAGAACATTGAAAGTCTGCGATGAGATACTCGCGACGAAAGGACGGACGGGTCCCGGGAAGAACTCAGAAATAGCAAAGGTCTCGCTGGCATCGCCACGTAAAGAGCTCGGTTGGCTTGTGTCAAGATCTGGGAAGACGGCTTTGTAGAACCGCAGGTAGGTCCAGCTGACGAGGAAGCCGTACACGGCGAGAAAGAAGTGCGCGCTAGTGAGGATCGGCGTCATACAAAGGGCAGTTACGACGCCGATATATAAGAGCGGAAAACGGGGCACGCGCAACGAGAGGAGGCCGCGGAAGAGGGTTACGGTGTGCGCCGGTACGAGCTGGCTAAAGGCCACAAGGAACGAAATCTGGAGAGGAACGGTGCCGGCAATGGTAGTCAAGCTGTTGGAAGAAAACGATGAGTTAGCCGGAGAAAAGAGGCGAGATAGGAAATACATACGTCCACCGCTCGTCCCGGGTGAAAGCGAAGAAAGTTATCATAGTGCCGAAGCAGAGGATATTGGGAACCAGGGCCGTGATCAGGAGAAATTTCGCAAACTCCCTTGACGACCAAGCCCGCTCCAAATAGCGGCCGCCATTGTAGAGGGTCAGACAGGCGATACTGAGGGTGAAGATGTTGCTCTCAACGAGGGTCGTGGAGACAAAAGTCCAGGGGTAGACGAGCGACAGTTGAGGGATGAGGTTAAGATAGGGAATGACAATTTCCGAGTGCGCAGTCCATTGTCGATAGCGTATTCCCGCACTCAGCACCGACTGGAGACCCAGCACGATGAGGAGGATGCGGGTAACTGGCGGAATATTTATTCGGGGCGGCATGGTGTTGACGACCTCGAAGACTTGTGACGTTTCCAGTCCCGTCGCGCTTCGCTTTTCGTGTCCACGAGCTCAGGATAGTCCTGTCTTGGCAGTCCCTACTTTTGCCTAAGGCTGCAAGGCAGCGAACCATCTTGTGGTGGCGTGCATGCAGAAAATAGCTTGGTGGTCCGTGCTCGTTTCATACGTTGAGAGCAACGCCAGGTTTCTGGGCACGGGCCACGCCGACATAAGGCGGTGGAATCTGGCCAGTATAGACATTGGCTGGATAAATCAAGGCAGAGGAGATTGTCCGAGTGACAAAGGCTTCTAGATAATTAGTACTCCAATACTTCATAGACTCCGTGCAGGACAGAGGCTTGAGGTCAACCATTGGCAGATTGTGTTTCGGCCTGTGCTGGCCAAGTGGCTTTCTCGTAGTGTATCTTGGCTGAGCTGTTGCAGGATCCATGGATGTGATACCCACGGCCCCGAAGCAATGCTCATTGCGGCCTTAAATTCACACAGATGTTGATTTCGGACTTCCTGGCTACCTAACTTCTCAGAGCCCACACAAGCCAGGAGAGGGACTTCGGTATTCCGGTCCACAGCTCGGCCGAGATTGGGCATGACGGATGCAGGCCACCCTGCCCTGGCTTTGAACTGCGGGCAACTTGTTCCAGAAACCGTGCAACCCACCCGCAAACAGCAAGCAGCCTTGAGATGAAGGGGCTTTGGATGTACACCTCTCCACGGTTTTTTTCACAATTCTCTACTTCGTCGAGTACTTACCAGGGCCCCAGGTAATACCCTTCATTCGCGCATCTTTGACGGTGAATATTCCCTGTAATTACGTTTTTTTTTACCCTTGCAGTCGATCAAGTTGGAGGTCCAAAACTGGCCCCTGTCAGGTAGATTATTGTCTAAAAAATCGTGGAGAGGTGTAAGAGACGGCCGAAAATTACCTTCCATATCAAGAGCAAAAGCGGAATCTCTTTTCATTCGAAACTTTCCGTCAGCAAGTCTCGACGCTGGTCTCGCCGAGCTTTGTGCTGTAGCGCCCCGCCGTTCCTGCCCCGCAGCAGTCTAACACGGGATCCCTCGGGATGGATATGTGGTCGCTTCCAGGCACACTTGAATACTAGCATCATATTGCTTCCAATGACAAGAATTCCTTGAACAGCTACTCTTGTGGTACCTCGGCATGCTTCTGGGCGTAAGGTGTTAAAGTGATTACGGAGGCTGCGGAACATTGGCCACGCCAGGCGACATGACGCACGGCATAGATGCTGCTTCATGACAGTCCAGCCCCTGGTCCAAATCGGTTCCTCGAAATGTGCGATGCAACGAATCTGTAAATTGGTCAGCGTTTAGTTGGTTTGTTGCAATAAAGCAGCAGCAGTTGCCCCATTGGTTTGAAGTCGTCATTCCCAACCCGCGCGGATGCCGCCTCATCATTCTCCATTCTTTCGAAGCCATCTTCGCCGCGGCACTGGCTCGTCACCACTGCCTGCGCCAGATGTTGCGGAGAGGCGGGGACGCTTGTACAGATACCCCTGAAACAAATCGCCCGAGGCACGTCAAAAACCCTGTGTCCAATCAGAGATTCAGCTGCGAGAGATCGAGGACCCCAGTGCCATGGCACCCTGCATGGGGAGCAAAGTCTGCAACGGCTAAATGATTGGTTGGGTTTCCAGAGAGGCAAGTGAGGGAGGTCGTGTCCAGAAACGCCAGAGCAGATCACACGTTTTTGTTCCTCCGAATCACAAAAAGATACGTACCAACCCCCTCACCCTTCTCCCGCCACTTCCTCCCCAGCGATCCTGCAGCCCTGGGGCCGTGTCTCGAAGTTACACTGTCTGTGTTCTCTGCCAAGGCTGATGGGAGAACCTTCTTTTTTGGTAAGACCCAGGATTCAGCTCTCGGCGCGGAATGAGAAAAGCGTTTGTGATGCACTCCAATGTATTAACTATGGAGTATGGAAAGGCTCCCCACCTCAAAATGGGTATTAGGTTTCTGCAGGTGGGCATAGAAGGCCGAGGGGGTATGGGATGATGACGGGATGTGTCAAAGAGCCCAGGCCCCGGCTGAGAATTGGGTTACCGCCCAGACAGGATTCGGCAATGTCACGGCCCTCGCTCAAGGTTCGCGTTCGTTCTGCGCCAGCTTGAAGACGAACGAGTGGTCCGGAATCGGAACCGAGTACGCCGAAATAACCTCAGCGGGAAGGGGTTTTAGTCTTCTCAAATGCTGTTCGCGCGGATGAAGCTTCAGAGTTGCGGGATGGGACAGCTTTTAGTACTTTCGTACCTTTCAGCGTCCCTCGAATTGAAGGGGCTTAAGAAACCACGTCGACTCGGTCACCACCCACGCACTGGAGGTCTCGCAAGGTAGTTAGGTGCCGGAGCGCGCTGGGTCTAGGAAGGTATGCAGCCAGAGAACCCGGGAAACGCGGACAAAATATCAGCAAAATGCCCCGAGTGTAAAATTCCTTGGTCGGCCAGTGTGGCTTTGATCGGGAGCTGGGTTCTGGTCACACCTCAGGCAGCTCGAAGATGTGGGAACCCTGTTTCCCGAATCGCCTAGTGGACACACGCCAGCGGCCAGATCCAGAGATGCGCCCCTGCCTGTCGTGCCGGAGTCTTCGTCGGCGCACAAACAATTTCGGCCAGGTACCTACCTAATCCCAAGTCCCCGTTCTCATGAGTGATGCCTCAAGGGACGGGATGGTGTGGGCGAGGAGACAGCATTTCTGCGACGGCGGACAGTAACACGGCGCGGCATTCCAAAGCGGCTCGCGGCAGCGCGGTCAGTCCCTGGGGTGGGAAAGGCAACAATCTGGAACCCGACGCTCGGCTGTCCAAAAGGGAACCATGATTGAGGCAAAAAAGGTACTTTGCAGGGTGAAGCTTGCCTGGTCTAAAAACGTGTGGACAGGCGGGTGGTCTCGTACCGGTACGTAGCTCAAGCAATCGCGACCGCGTTGCGGGGCCCAGAGCCGGGGCGTGTGTGGGTGCCATTTGTGGTCGTCTGGTGCTGCTGTGCTGTTGTTGGGTGCCGCGGGCTGGCTGCGAGCTGGCGGCCCTGCCCTGGGCTTGGGCTAGCGTTTTAGTCGCTCGCCTAAACAGCCGTGGGCGTGTGCAAACAGGGGCACACCTCGCTGGCAAATCTGCTCAACACTGCACCTCCCAAATCTCAACCTGCAATTTGAGGTTCTCTCTCCGTTCCTCACCCAAAACCAAAACCACTTCGGCGCAACCTGCTCGACAGCTGTGCTGCACTCGGCGACGCGCGCCGAACCACCTGATTGCCATTCTGACAGCTAAACCGAATAGTCGCCGCGTTTTCGGCGCCGTGCAGCCAAGATGAAGGAACTGCTGGATACGGACCGGGTCAACTTTCTCGTGTGGAGGTTCGTTGTTTTTCGCTTCACTGTCCGAAAAAACCTCGGCCGAAATCCGCTGGAGATACAGAGATGTGATCGCTGACCGCTCCTGCTTCGCTGGAATACAGATATCTTCTCGAGTCTAGTAAGTTTTTTCCTGCAAACTCTGAGTTTTGCGAGCCCTTGATGTGCCGCCACTCTCGGCTGTGCTCTTGTGAGACTGACCCGCCATTTGCAGATTATCGAGAGACAGCAGCAAAACTTCAGCAGGAATGGAGAGTCAAGGCTCCGCATCACAGCTTTGATTTTTCTCATCATGTCAACAACTATGCGCTCACAACCCTTCTCAACAAGGGCTTGATCTATGAAGACTACCAAAGACAATTCGCAGAATCGCAGCATCAGCAGGTATGTCCAACCAATTTCCCCCTCTCTCTATTTTGGGTGGGCGCACTTTAGCTGGCGTCGCCTCCGGTAAGGATTGGCGGATGCGTTGGCTTCGTGCCTCTGGGGCTGCAGTACCAGGGTGCTGACGGGTCTTGCAGCCTGCAACGGCTGAGGCACGGGGTGTGTTCGGGCCTTTGAAGTTTGAACCACCACCACGAAACGGTGAGGATGAAGATGATGAGGGCGAGGACTCGGAGCCAGAGCCGGAAGTTGAGGATGTCGACATGAACCGAAAGCGACGAATCGACAGGCAACCCCACGCGCTGCCTAACGGGTCGCCCGCTAAACGGCAAAGGCTGAATAACGGCTACGAAAACGGAGCGGATTCAGCCACTACCCCCATGGAAATCGAAACGCAAACGGACAACAACCACGCGTACCCGTCCCCCCTCGAAGGTGAGCAGGTTACCTCGCCGCTCCTGCGAACCGAAGGGCCATCTCGCGGCACCCAGATCCCCAAGGCGTCTGAGCTCACGCAGGAGACGATTTTCCTCAGCCTTGGCGCAGACGAAGCCGCCGAAGCCTCAGAAGCAGCAGCACACGCTAGTGACAGCCCTCTTGTGCTGCTCTGCAAGTGGAACCCCCGAGAACCAGCCATCTTGGCGACTGCCGGGACCGATGCACTAGCCCGCGTTTGGACCGTCTCGCGTGGAGCCGCCATGGACAACAGCCTGCCCGGTCACGTGAATGGCATCACACATGTGAATCTCATTGACGATGACTCGCCGCGACACTCAGCTGTGACAGCCATGGCCTGGAATCCGAGCGGCAATGCCATTGCTATGGCGGTCGAGTCAGGAAACAAGGCGCGCATTCGTATTCTCGATCCCAATGGCACACACTTGCAGAGATTCGACGGCATCGAACCGCCGATTGTCAAACTGTGTTGGAGTCCCAACGACGACTTCGTCCTTGGGGTCAGCCCTGAAAGCAGTGGCACTCTAGCCACTGTCTTCTCATCCTCGGCTGCCGAGTCCAGGTCTTACTTCCTCGAACACGACATTGTCACAGATCCTGTCGACGCCACGTGGATCAGTGAGACCGAATTCATTCTCTGCGGCGGTGATCTCCTGGCATCTTTTCGATGCGTTGGGAATGAGGTTGTGCCTGGGAGAGCCTTCTCTACCGGCCGAAATGAGCATTTTACCCAGGTTCATTACGATTTGCGAACCAAGCTGGTGGCCACGGCTAGTGACCGAGGCGTCATTGATGTAGGTCGACTCTTTCACCATCTCCTGGGGCCTGCTAGCTAACAGCGCACGCAGCTGTGGGATGAGAGTGGCCAGCGCAGGTCAATCTCGGCACACATGGGGTCGATCTCTATGCTTCAATGGCAGCCGCTCCAATCAGAACTATCCGACGAGCGACTCCTCGCATCTGGGGGCGATGACGGTATTGTCTTCATATGGAACGTCCGCAGCCCTGAAAATAAATATAAATACATGATAACCATGCCGAACTCGACTCCTGTTGTCGGGCTCTCAATAACACCTGACGGAGCATTTATCGCCGCAGCGACAAGCGACCAGATTCTAATCTACAAGATCGGCGAGCATGCTTTTCCTCGCGCGGTGTGGGACAAGATGCCTCACCCCGGATGGGAAAGTCCGAAAAATACTGAATCCGACGACGAAAATATACCCTGCCTTGGTTGGGATGCAGAGGGACAACGATTGGCTTATGCCGCAAATAGTAGAGTGAGTGAAATGCAAAGCAACTGTGAAGCGTCAAACGGAGACTGACGACCAGCAGCTTGCTGTTATCAATTTTCGCTAGAATCGAGAATACCACGACTACACGAAACTAGCAAGACCTCCCGAAACATGTTTACCCCCCTCTAGATTGTTGGGCGGTCCTCTCGATCAAAAGCCACGCGAACCCCCCGTGCAGGGTTTAGCGGCTTCCACTCCCATCGGCAAACTCCAGGAAGTTAGCCGAGCAGGTTCACGAAACGAGCTCGATGCGGCAACGACGAAGCGGGCAGCAGCTTACAAGGACAAGAATGCCCCGAAATGGACGAGATTTTGCGGGCAAAGGACAGCCTCTCTACCCAAAGATGAACCTCTGCCGCGCAACATACATGGTAAAGCTGAACGACGCAGCGCCATTCCCGGGCAACTCGGGGAGCTGAATTTGTTAATTGGAAAGGATTTTGCCGCGGTCTCCAAAAATCCAGCACCACTTTGCCACAGGACTGGTTCAAGTCGTATGGCAAACCCGGCCAGATCACAGCAATCGGGCAGTATTACTCCTTCATTGAGCGCTAGATTGCCCGAGAGCTCATTGGCAATCCGTCATCGGAGTGGTTCGGGCCTCGTGGCTGGGTCGACCGGTTTGCACCAGCCTGATAAATCTAAACTTCAAGACCTGTCAACCCATTTGCCAGAGAAATTCTCGGCGTCGCGGCACAAAGCCGGTTCAGGCCTCATAGCGGACCCAGTTAGCATACAACGACATCAGCCTACGCCCCCATCGGGTGCTAAGTTGACGGTTCATGTGTCGGGTGCTAGATTGTCGCAGAGACCCGGGGCATCTCGTCATATGAGTGGTTCAGGTCTTGTAGCAGGGCAAGCCAGATTACGACCTCCCACTCAACGATTGTCAGGAGGATTTCCAAGTCGACGATCTGGGTTGGAGGACACCAACATACCGAAAGACGTGTCACGACGGGGGAAAAGATCAGTCGAGCCCAACTCACAGCTCTTGCATGGTCACATTGGTTCCTACCGACGCGCTGCAGACAATATTCCTCCACCACATGGGAATCTGCGATCCACTACCTCCCCCAGTCGACTCTCTGCGACCCATGTCGCCCCAACTGGTATTGGCATACCCCAATCTAATGGACATGCCTCGTCGCCTGGAGGGACGAGTGATCCAATTCTCAAAGGTGCTGGCTCGAGCCAAAATTCGTCCTTGATCGTGCCTGAGGGTAAGACCAGGGAGGGGGGGTGGGGTATTATGCCATTACAGCATCGCCGTACCTGGAAGAAAAGGAAATACATTAGTGACAGCGACAGCTCGGATGCTGGTGCAAGCGCAAAACCGCCCGTACGTGATTAAAGGGAAGACACCAGCGTGCCATGGTCAGCCACCTAGCACACAGAATATGGTGGTACCCCCTGCGTCTCTGGGTGAATTGGTGGGCAATGGTGTATAGCTCTGGACCAAGTATGTGGCATGTCAGTATCGAGTCCATCGCTGACAAAACCTACTTCGTAATATATCTTCGCCGAAACAATTGCTATAGTTGGTCGGCACATACTGTTGGGTGTTTTGATCCAATTGAACTAGCGTTTTGAAATGTTAGGTAGAAATAATGTTGAATCACTCACCATCATCGTATCAACTGCGGAATGTTCCGTGGATCTCGTGATATGTCGGGCAAAGTCGGGCCTAACCGACAGCAAACGAATTATAATCGGAGCGTGGACGAGAATGATGAAAAGTGCAAGTGCTGGCCTGTTCTCAACGGCAACCAACAAGGCAGTAAGAACAATTGCAACAGGGGTTTCAAAGAGCATCCATCAGAAGCACAGTTTCCCATCCCTAACTATCCGTAGCTATCTGACCACCCTTTGACTTAGCCGCATCAGCCTTGTGGGTTCAATTTCCCCGGGCGCGGCGATGCTGCTTACTGTAGTGTATGTTAAAGCATGGATCTAACAGGACGAGGGTTTTTTGGCGGTGCGGCTGATTTTCTGTGTGGTGGGGTTTTATTTCTTTTTAAAAAAAGAGAAGTTTTCACTTCCTTGACGAGTAATTACCAAGTCCCCAGGTAATGAACATTATGCGCTTCGATTTTAAGGCGAAATATTCCCTGTATTTACCTTTTTGATCCCCAAAGAAAATCACACCAGAGAGGTATCAAATGAGGCTCTTGTCAGGTAGAAATTTTTTTTTTTTTTTTAAAAAAAAAAACCCCCCCATAGAATAGTGTAAAAACACTCTTTGATGGGCGGTCGGTCATGTTTCAGGGTTTTATGTTATGATTCGCTTAGTGGGTAAACATTCAACAATCCTCCGACTGCGCTGGGGACTGGCAATCAAAAATCGGAGTGCTTTGAGAGCCAATCATGATGTTCAAGGGGTGCTTCTCGGCTCGTCGTTATAAGTGTCGATAATTTGTTGAGATTGGGCGTTCGCTACACGTGGCAAGCAGGCGGGCCCGGGTCGATGCGCAAAAAGGAGTTGAGTACTTAGGTTGCTAGGATTCGTCAGTTAGGGCCTTGATGAACGGGGTGCCGTCGTGGTGGGCAGGTTGATGCGGGAGGCGGGAGGGCGGGGAAGGGTGAAACTCGGGCGTGCTGGCAGGCAACACCAGGTTCACGCAGACTTGGACAGGCACGGAACTCCTGCCTGTCTCAGCAAAAAGATCGAAAGTTCCACAGCCTGATGTAGTCATCTGGTGCGACAGGAAAAACATGAACGACGACAACATTCCCCTGCTCGGGTGCCCGCAGCTCCTGGAGTTCACGGCAGCCAGCCGCTGGGCTCAGAGATTCGACCTTGTCGCCGCTTTTACGCAATAGCGTCAGCACAACAATGTACCTACCACGCACCGCAGAGCGTGGTAGGTTCCGGGGATAAAACAAGTTGTTCAGTCCCACGGCGTTGTGGCGTAGCGCAAAGAACAGAAGGAGCCTCCATTTTCGGTTCCGACCACTGACAGATGCCAACCCACTGTACCCAGGCCCGTCATTGGTGACCCGCCCTGACGATTCGATCTGTTCTGCGCGACGCCGCAAACCCCCACAGATCAGGGAATGTTGGGAGAGGAGGTCAATGAGATAGGCCTTGCTCCCAGGCTGCTGCATTGGCTTTTCTTTTATAGTGCAAACACGATGCGGATAGAAATCGGCGGGCGCTGACGACGCCACACTAGATCTCGGGAGAATGACATGGTCTTTGGTAATGGGACGCATCCATCAAATGTGAAGATGAAACCACTCGTTCTTTCTTCGCCAAGACTCTGGGGCAAAAATGCTTTCCCAGTTAGCGTGGGAATGGAAGGGGCTGAAGCAGGTTCCTAAGATGCAAGATCACGTGCCGACATCGGCAATGCAAATCGCGCAGCCAAAAACACAAAATGGAACTTGGGTCTGCCTGGTTGGTGTTGTGCTATGCTGACAAGTTGATCGACATTCGCCCGCTTGACTAGGCTGCGCAACGTCACCTACCATTTTTGACGGCATAGAGTCGCCAGTGGGTTTGTCTCTGACACAGACACAGGCCGGCACACAAGCCTCTGACGATGGGGAATTGGCCCTGACGCCGCGGGAGCAAGGCAATTTAGTGTGGTGTAGCTGCATCAAACATGCATTGTTGTGGATATGTGGCCGGTTCTTCTGACTTTACACTACACCGACACGATTGCCAACGGATTGCTTTGTATTGCCCTCTTGATAACCATTGTCAGAGGCCAAATACTCGAGGAGATAGATCGGCCACGTGATCCAGCGGTGCGCCGTTACCATCCCATCGTGCGGATCTTGCCCGTTGCTGAGGGCAGCCTGCTTAGCTAATGACCGGATTTATTAAGTTATTAGCCAAGGTAGCCGCGAGAAAACGCCCTGGGTGGCTCCAGCGAGGGCCTAAACCCCCGTCCCACCACGACGCAATGCCACCACCACCACTTGTCATCCCTTGCTGCACGGCTGCGCGTCCTGCATCCACAAAAAGGATCTCCGCAGAGACCGGACCCACAAGATCCACCCCTCCCCTGCCACTCACCCC
>Ga0247765_1000645_pt1 | contig 24817 bp, 23 predicted proteins | sample UWRJL106311C6_FD_179949 | JGI IMG/M metagenome (GOLD analysis project Ga0247765, IMG submission 179949) | Plant litter microbial communities from Arlington Agricultural Research Station in Wisconsin, United States - UWRJ-L106-311C-6 | ecosystem: Environmental > Terrestrial > Plant litter >...
TAAACTATCTTGCTTAAGGTAGAAGAAAGGAAAAGAATCAGACACCAGAAACACAGGAGGGGAGATGGTTCTTTATAGGGCCCTCAGTGGGTGTGGGTCAATCTTACAGGGGGTGAGGGCCCTAAAACACAAAAGGAAAGCCTATACTACAGAGGGAAAAGTGCTTACGTTGGCGCTGGAATCCAAAGGATTCCAGGGCAACGAGTTGGCTGACGTAACGGTGGTGGTGGGTCTACCCCTGTAGGCCAAGCCTACAGGTGGTGGGTCCTCGGAACTCCCCGTCGGTTCTAGTGGGTTCTAGTGGGTCCAGGGGCTTGGTAGCCCCCCTGAACCACAACTCCAACTCCCTGTGATTGTAGTGACTGCACTTTACCATAGTGCAGTCAGCAGCACTCTCAGGGCAGTAGATCAACTAGGCTACAGCACCCAAGGGTGCTGTAGCTACAGGGCAACTGGGCTGTAATCTCAACAATTTCATTTACTTTCTTCTATTCCGTTAACGTATTTGATAAGCGAGTGTCGCAGACAAGCGAGTGTCGCACTTTCCGCGCAACACAACACCTCTGCACTTAACACTACTTTTCTCCACCACCTACAATGCCAATTTCTTCAAATGAAGCCAGTATTATCTTGGCCCTCCAGGCCCTCGAACGCAATAAAAAGCTAAGCGTACGACGCGCGGCGGAGATCTACGGAGTTTGCGACAGAACCTTAGGGCGCCGACGAGCCGGTATGCCTGCACGATGCGATACTCCAGCCAATTCGCACAAACTTACGGATTTGGAAGAGAAAACGATTGTTCAATATATAATTAAGCTATGTACACGCGCATTCCATCCCCGGCTTTCGTACGTGGAAGATATGGCCAACCGATTGCTACGCGAACACAACGCGCCCCCTGTTGGCATACAATAGGCTCACAACTTCGTTAAGCGCCAACCAGAACTTCGCACGCATTTTACGCGTAAATACGACTACCAGAGGGCCAAATACGAAGATCCAAAAGTTATTCGCGAGTAGTTTGCACTTGTACACAACATTAAGGTCAAATACGGCATTCTCAACGACGATTCGTACAATTTCAACGAGACTGGCTTTATGATGGGCATTATTATCGCCACTATAGTAGTTACTACTTCAGATGGCTGCGGCAGGGCCAAACAAGCCCAGCCTGGCAATCGAGAATAGGCTACAGTTATCCAAAGAGTGAATGCCTTGGGCTGGGCCATCCCGCCATTCATCATCTTAGCTGGGCAGTACCATCTCGCCAACTGGTATGAAGAGTGCAACCTCCCGGAGACCTGGCGTATTGCAACAACCAATAATAGCTGGACTACCAATGAGAAAGGCATGGATTGGATTCGGCACTTCGATTTCCATACAGCATCTCGTACGAAGGGCAAATACCGGCTATTAATTCTTAACGGCCATAATAGCCACCATTCCGAAGAATTCGAGACCTACTACCAGGAGCACAACATCATTACACTCTATATACCTCCCCACTCTTCGCACCTACTTCAGCCATTAGATATTAGTTATTTTACGCCTTTGAAAAAGGCGTATAGCCGTCAAATTGAGCAGCTGATGCGGATGAACATTACCCACATCAGCAAGTTGGAGTTTCTTTGTGCGTTCAGAGAAGCGTTTTTTACCTCAATTACGGAAAATAATATCCAGGGGGGGTTTTCCGGAGCTAGGCTTGTACCGTACGATCCAGAAAAGGTAATATCTAAGCTGGATATACGTATTCGGACTCCAACACCCCCAGCCTCAAGCCCAGGCACGGCACTACCTTGGCTCTCTCAAACACCACACAACCCTCGAGAGGCCACCTCACAGTCAGAGTTTATTAAAACTCGAATATCTAACCATCAAGGTAGCTCTCCAACACCTATGCTAGCTACTGTGGACCGGTTAGCCAAAGGCACGATGGCTATAATGCATAAGGTCACTCTTCTGCGTACAAAGGTCTCGGCACTTCGAAAGGCCAATAAGGGGCTTAGTAAGCGACGGAGAGCCAAAAAAACATGTATACGGCTTGGAGGATCACTTACTGTACAAGAGGCACAGGATCTACTAGATCAGAAGGCTGTAAGTGAGCAGTTGGTTCAAGAAAGACGACAAAATGGTAGTGGTGCAGGGGGGTCTCGTACGAAGATTCGGTGCTGTGGCGTATACGGTAAGCCTGGCCACAATGTACGCACGTGTAAGGAGGCTGCAGAATCGTCTGATTCATCTGTTTCTGATTCAGTTATTATTATTTCCTAGTGTTATAGTTGTATAATTGAGGATTATTGTAATAGGGTGGTGGAAAGTGCGACACTCGCTTGTCTGCGACACTCGCTTATCAAATACGTTATAGAAAAATAATATCTTGCAATTTTTAAGCTTAAAATCCAACTTCTTACTTTGCAAATTTCTGATTTTAATACAAACGTAGTGGTTAAGAAACAATGTTCAAAAAATAGAAGAAAAAATTAGCTATATAATGGTATTACTGTCATGCAAATAGCCTAGGAAACGCTTGTACAGTCTTAGATTTTTCAATTTGGGCAAGTGTGTAAATAGCAAAAATAGGGGTGCGCGACTAGCAAATGCCATATTTTAAAGCCCTCACCTCCTGCAAAATTAACCCACACCCACTAAGAGCCCTATAAAAAACCATCTCCCCTCCTATACCTTTATCGCTTTATTCTTTTCCTTTCTTCTTGTCACAGTACTATGATGCTGCCTGCCTGCAGCTAGCAGCTAGATATAGAAGGACTACAGTGTAATGCCCTGACTGCACAACGTTCCACTTTTTGTGGTATTTACGCATTGCGTCCTTTGGTGCCGTGACACTTCTACCTTAAGCAAAATAGTTTATATATAGCGTTAAAGCAACCTTTTAACTCCTGTAATCTCTGTATAAAGCCTATATAATCACTCTATTACAGGGCATAAACCTCTGTATTCTCACTTATTACAGCAGGTTGGTCTGCTGATCTTAGCTTCCTTTGACCCCGTCCCGAGCAGTCATCGTACCCCCAAAGCCTTCCGCTGCGCCCGTTACAAGGGACTCACCCCCTGTAACCTCTTATATTAAACCTCACTAAGACCAGTCAGGTCACACAAACTAACAATTTTTTATATTATCAACTATATATCACAATCTCTCCATTTTATTAAACTATATAAATGGGCTTATGTAATTATATGCTTTGGTTATAGTTAAATATACGTTAATATATACTTTTGAGAATTTGCTACTTTTTCAACACACTAATTTAGGTGACACTTTTTTATAATAATATATTTGAACCCTATTATATATTTTCCTATCATTATACTCGCTTATATAATTTTTATAAAATTATTAGAGCCGTGGTTGTAGAAAAATTAAGGTTCGAAAAGTGTGAGTTTTGGTGTAAAAAGCGTCCGGAATGTGGGTCGTCCGGTTTGGGGGTCACGACCTCTAACTCCACTTTTAGCCCCACTTATGTAGAAGCGGGTTCATGACTTTTCCAATGGGTATGGTCGTATGTAATAGCTTTGTGTAGGAATTTGAGTTTATATTCCACGTGGGGTGATCTCTCTAGGTAGGTAGCTAAGGTAAGGTATGGAGAAGGTAGTTATGGGAGATAATTTCACCAGTTGGGAACCGCGTGAAGGCTCTGCCCCGTTTGTTCAATACTAAAGTGATGCTGTGCGAGGTTGAGGTCGAGGTCACAGTCACCCTAATGGAGTGCCATGGAGAAACTGAACCCCAAGTAACACGACTGTTGCGTGTGCTGAACTTCTGTACTTCCTAAAATAATGCGCAACCTATATAGTGATTCGACAAATCAGAAGTCCGGAAAATCATCATCATCCTCTTCTTCCTGGTCCGACGTATCATCCCCCTCAGGGTCCGGATCTCTGACGACATTTGGGTCCCGAAACCCAAAGAAGCGGCTCATCATCTTCTGTGCACTCCCCCTAGCCTTCACAGCCGCGCCATAGCTCGACCGACACTCGGCGAGGGCTACAGCTACTTTGTTGCTAGAAGTGCTGGCGTTCACCATATCACCAACTGAAGCATAGCCGTTGGCGTCCAAGGCACGATGGGCCACTTCGTCGGCGCTACCGACAGCCTTCGCCACGGCCTCCATACAGGACCGAACATGTTCGGCGATGCTCGTTGCTGCGGAGGAGGCTTCGGCAGCAGCGGTCACCAGTCTTGCTCGGCCTTCAGCTGCCTTTCGTCCAGCCCTCTTGAAACGGTCTGTCTTGTCCCGAATGATCTTGCAGTCCTGCTCCAGCTCCTTCACCTCGCTCAGCACCTTGCTACAGTGCTCGGCGATATCTATCATTTTGCCCCGCTGGGAGCTGTCAAGAGTAGATGTCTGTTTGGCTTTGAGCTGCAACTCAGACGTCACGCCTACGAGCTGCCGCGACTTGTCGACGGCAGTACTGACGGCGTTGGTGTAGTCGCTCAGTTTCGCCCACGCGGCGGCTGACTCTCGGTAAAAGTCGACGAGGCGGACGCCGTGGGCGGCATAGGCGTTTCTTGCTGCGGCGGCGGCGAGGGCCTCGGCTTGACGTTCCTGTCGCTCGGCCGTCTCCCTCTCCAACCGAGCGAGAGTGGAAACCGAATCTGCGCTGATACAGGCCTTTTTAACCGTCTCGGCGATCTCGGCGACTCGCTCGCGGTGCTGCTCCCGCACCAGCAACCAGGTCTGGTACGCATCCTGAGCATGCGTCCTCGCATCTTCCCTTGCCGACGCCGCCTGGTTTGACTGTAACTTAACCTCTTCCCGCTTTTTCTCCACCTCGGACAAGCGACTTAACGATCTCTTCATCCGGCCCTCCTCAACCGCCGTCTTTGCCTTGACTGCCTGGTTCCGAGCCTCGTCTGATAGCTTGAGCGTGGCTTGGGCAGCCTCAATGGCCTTGGACACATAGCCCTTGACGTTATCCACCTCAGTCGCGACAGTCCTGGCTCTCATGGCCAGCGAGTCTTGAGACGTTTCTGAGCTGCTACTCGAGACCGTATCGATGCCGGTCCAGGCCACTGAAGACTCCTCGTAGAAATTGGCAGCCCTCAACTTCTGTTCGAGATCATGCTCAAACTGCTTGGCGGCGGATGCATCTGAAAGAGCCTTGTTGGCTGCCACTTGGGCTTCCGAGCACCACTCGTCGACGCAGTTCTTGACTTGACTAACTTCTTGTTGGTGTTCCCCTCGGATGAACTGCCATGCAAGTGGTATCGCACCCATAAAGAACCAAGTGCGGAACCAGGGCAGCAGGGCCAGCAAGACGAACGGAAGTGGTGTCCAGGCCGTCACTGTGGTAAGTGCCTTGTAAAATAGTGAGGAGGCTCTTGTAGCCAGAGACCCATAGCTATGGTAGCCATAACGGAGTGGTCCAGCGAGATTGGTTGTAGAAATCAAGAGTGAGCCGAACACCAAACCGACAAAAGCGAGGAGTTGAAGGTAAGGGTCGAAGAGGGGCCCCTGTCCAATGGCAGACGGCGCATACAGGGCAAAAAGGGCAAGGATAGCGTCTAGGCCAGGCGGGTCGTCAGCATGTCATTGCGCAGTTGCAGCTATACATACACTGGGATGGTTTGGACAAGCTAAGGATCCATGCTCCAGGCTCAGTTGCTCGCGGTGCGCCGCTGTCCGACATTGCAGGTGACTCGGTGTCGAGTCCGAGAGCGGGTTCCATGTGGGGGAAGTAAGACATTGGGATCACAAAGTCCAAATTTGGGGATCAGGGGGATGGGGGAGGGGAGAAGAAGGAGAACGGCCGAATTTCCCAAATACTAGATGGTGGGAGAACCTGCGACACAGGTCGTGCCTTCCCAGAGCCCAACAGTTAAGGTGGAGCTTGTCTCCAGAAGGATTCCAGTGGCATGGCAGTTCCACGAGTGGGGACGAGTGAAAGCCTCCTCTGCCTATTTCGGTCAACCAGTCTATCACCCCCAAGGTGGTTTTGTGCAGGGTCAACTTGCACATGTGCGCGAGTTTCGCATGGCCATTGGGCATCTCTGCAGCGGTGAAAGCATGCAATGCACAGATAAAGAAAAAAACGGAACAAAACCCAATCTCGAATTTCACCGTCTGGCATCAAACGTGGTGGTTCTCTTGCGAAACGTCAGCAAACGAGGCTGAGGCGGGCACCAATCATTCGGTTCAACTCGGCCATGACATTTTCTGCATGTCACCCTCCTTACAGACTCAGCTGAGGAAATAAAGCGCCCGGCCGGCAGGCTGGGTCGAATGATAGAGAGACCACCCGATGATAGGTGGTCTAACCAGGCATTTCTCGGGTAAAAATTGGGGATTTGGCATTGCCACGATAATTTCTACGCCGCTGTGTATTTTAACGCAACGTCCACTCTGCTAATTGGTGCCCGCAACGGGACCCAAAACTGTTTCGGCAGGTGACTCATTGCTATCTGAAGATAGGCTGGCCGCAGTTCATTGGCTTTTCGTGCAGGTAGGACTGGGCAGAAGCCCGTGACTAAGTACACAGGCCAAGTCGAGACTCAAACCCGGAAAGACCATCCCGTGACATCAAATGGAGTGAGTCACCCGATTCGGCATTCTGTTTCGACCTCTAGGACCTCGGCTATCTGATAATCTAGGTTGCCGGTTAGCATCAACACCGCCGTCGACATGCAAGATGACCGACTGGAGCACAGGCACAGGAGACGGCGATATTAATGGCGACCCGCGTCGGGAAGTGGCCCACGGTACAAAACCCTGCTTAGCATCAAAAGGCACCAGTGTCTTCATTGATTATTGACAAGATGGAATGGTCGGCCCCAGTCTGCGCTATGCTGTCCACACCAATTGAGAGCCTGCTTAGGGTGTACAGTACAGCGTTTTGAAAGCTGATAATAGTATAGCGGAGGGGCAATCCAGTCCTAGGTCAGCGAGACCCCGGATCTGGAGGGAAAACGGCGTTACATCACGCGGCTATGTATGACGGGAGTCATTGATGTATATCCAGTCACCTTGTTGCTGGCGAAAAAGGGCGAGGAAGGGGGACACGGATATCTAGGTATGGGCAGACACCAAGGCGGTGGACCGGTTGAGAGGCTACTTTCAAGCTGCGATGATGTGGTAAAATATGTCCCTTGTGACGAATAGGAATGTATATATATATATATCTTGGATGGGGATGGAATGTCGACTTAACGTTTAGGAGGTAAATTTTTCATCCCTAGAACCAGTCTAGTGCATCGGACAGTCTTTAGATCAACGTAGTGACTACTACCTACATGTATGCTTCCTAGGTACCTAGGTAGTAGGTATCAGTACCCAAATGGACAGGACTCGTGTCCTGTTCAATGTTAGCGTTGAAACTGAACTTGAATCTCTGCACGGATTCAATAACCCCAATACCACCAGAGAGCTCACAAGCAAGAAGGAAAAAAAAAATACCCTTGGGGTTGATAATACATACTATACTCACTCCATGCCACAACACATGCAAGCTGTGAACTGTGGTTGGTAAGAAGGTGTCATTTGACAAGGATACCTGTAGTTGTTATAAGGGTGAACCGCCGTTGAGATGTTCACCAAGGACTTTAAGTTGTTCGCGGCGGCAGACTTCACCGGCTCAACCTTGACGGAGCAGCGTAGGTCTGGTAGGTAGGTAGGTAGGTATAGATCAACAAGTGAGGCGTGTTCCACATAATCATCGTCCAGCCTCGTTTATCCAGTCGTCCTTACATTGGGCACTGAGACTGGCAACAATGTTGCCGCCTCTCTCACTTTGTCCGGTCCGACATGACACCCTCCTTCAAATTCTCTTGCAACAGCAGGTGTGGCAACAAACACACCGTGCTCGAGGACCAACATGCCTAAGTAGGTAGAGACAGGTACTTTATGTGACGCACTAACAGCTCGAGGCATCTGCTATCAAATGTCTACTCGGGCTATCCTTTGACACTTCCATTTTCACACAACGGCCCCTTCCTTCCCACCTACTTACCTACCTACCTACTTACCCAACAAAGCACTGTGCGAGAGACAGGAGCGTTTTCCCCATCGCTATCGGCCCAGCCGCCTGCCTTGGGATCTGTACCAGCACAGTGACACAACCCATGAGAGATGGGAGATGGCAGTCCGGGAAGAACACTATCTACCTACCTAGGTAGAATCTGCGATCCACACGACGAAAGGAATCCCGACATATCGTATGGAATATGTCGCTAGTAAGGGAGATGTCGAAGAATACAAAGAAAAGGAAGAGGAAGCTATTTACCTCACCTAGGGAGGTAGGTATCTATCCAAACCGGAAATCAGAACCCAGGATCGATTGCTATGTTGTTTCTGCTGTGATAGTGGTCGGGTTCTATTCAATAGTTCACCCGTCGGCTGTAAAACCGAACCGCAATGCCGGTTTGGTTTCTATCAGCACATAGATAGGCTCAGAGTACCTGGCTAGGAGAGGGTGAAGATGTCTTCCATGAACACATCCCAGTACATCCCCAAAGTTGAGAAGGTGGCCGTCGGGTGTAGCACAGGCTCTGCTGTTTCATATGATCGGGGCTAGAGAGGGGGGTTTCTTGTTCGTGGTGGTTTTCGCCGCCGGCGATGACTTCGAAGTTGAGCCTTTCATCTGAGGATGCAGACGGGCCTGGACTGGGCGTTGGTGTTTTGGCCAGCGGCGGTAGCTAAGGGCTGCTTCTTTCAGCCAAGGTCAATCGGTGAGAGATTTCGTCGTTCAGACAGCTGGCGTTGAACTGCGTTCTCTCTCATCCCAGTCATTATGACATTTTGGTCTGTTGAACCCCTTGAGTAAACTCGAGTCTCTTTCATCCGAGCTGGCTGAGACATTTGGGCGTTTTTTCAAGTTCGGACCAGTTAGTTTGCTGCTTTCTTCCGAGGTCGGGTGATGGGATGAGGTAGTTGTCTAATCACTTGAATTAGTCTTAGCCCTATTGGTAGGTACGGACTGCCGTATTGAGGATTCTCAATGTCACAACTTGCCAAGATGCCCGTGATGGATTCGAGGTCGCCGAATGCCCCCCAATTCGATTTCAGTTAATTCCCTTTCCTCCCCCCCAAAGCGCCACGATCCTGCAATCCCCCCACATTAGCTAGGCATCACCTTCTTTTTTTCTTCAACCGCTCGGCATCTTCCGATAACGCCTTGACTGTTGGTGCATCGCCGCGTCAATGCTTTGTCCCAACTGGGTTTAGACAAGACCTGGGGATGTTCTTCAGCTTTGAAAAGGGTTCGCGGCCGGATCTTCGAACGGACGGAAAGGATCCAGGGACGCTTGGCTCGGCACCGATCCCTGGTGTAACCCTGGCAAATGGGCCAGTCGCCCTTGTTTCGTCTTCCAATTTTAGGGCACGTTCTCGGGCCCCAAGCTCTCCCACGGCCTGTCAGACCGCGAGTTGCAGCGGGCACGGATGTGTTGGATCCTGAAAGAAGAACCCGGTCAGCGATGGGATCGGACGCCAACCTCGCCGATCTCCACTTTGATGAATCCCGAGCAGATGGCTGGCTTTGATTTGTTAAAACTCGAGGGCGTGCTGAGTGTGCTGCTGTGTAAGTGTTTCAACTCCTTCTTTGCAACTCTTTGCCAGTCAGCGTTGTTTTTCAGACCTTTTCTTCTCGATGCTGTGGCAGTCGACATGCAAGTGTGATGTGACTACAGGTCGCTGACGGCAGGCAGTGCAGTGTAAAAACTCGCAATTTCTGACGCATTGATGAGTGGGGTGATGAAAAGTGGGAAGGAGGGGGAGGGCTGCAGATTCGGAATGCCGAGTCGTCGACGAGAATGGTCGTTGAATGACACCCTGGTACCGAGAGACGGGCTGAGGCCGGTCCCTCGACCCACCAACACACGGTGACCAATCCCAAGCACCGCGTAATTGATAGGCGCATGCCCGCTTTGAGGGACTTTGCGGACTCTGCAACCCTGTGCCGCCCTTCCACTGCAGTGGCGCCCAATACAGACGCAACCCCTTGCAGCACATCCCCCCTTCTTCGTCACCACTCATCCGAATCCCAAGGGAAAGAGAAGCCACATGGAAAACTCATCAATGCCTGCCCACACAGTTTGCCGTCAAAGCGGGCATGGTCTCTCGGCAGGTCGGTGCAGCGAACATGCACCGAACCCAACGTGAATCCCTCATGTAAGAAACCTCCATGTCCACTTCTCTTCTCCTTTCAGCTCCGTCCTCTTGGAAGTTCCACCTCGTGTGGTTCACCCCGCCGGATACCCCTCTCTTCTTTTTTCTGCCTAACTCGACTCAACATCGACACAGCTACTACAGATTCAAGTATGAGCTTGAGCAATGCTCGGCTTCGCAAAACGAGGCGCTGTGAGCCTCACGCCGAGCGCTGAGGACCTAGCCAAGTATGATTTCTCAGACAAGTCGACCCTCGCCCCGACAGTATGGCACGTCAACATCACCTTCATCGTCTTGGTAGGGGTGGTTGTGTCGCTGCGCGCCTTCACCCGCGCCCACATGACGGGGAGGTTCTTCGTTGATGACGTGCTCGCCATCTTCGCTGCTCTCTTCATCATCGTGTCGGCCTCGACCTCCATTGTCGCCACCCGCTACGGGCTAGGCATGCACGTATGGAACCTCACGCCGCCCGTCGAGAACATCATGGAGAACATCAAGCGCTGTGTACAGCTCATGTTTGTCGCCCATGTCTTTTACGCTGTGGCGACCGCCTTCACCAAGCTCTCCATCATCACTTCATACCTGCGCATCTTCCCCCATGATACCCTCCGCCGGGTACTGTATGCCACTGCCGCTGTGTGCACTGGCATCGGCATCAGCGCTGTCTTTGCCACCATCTTTCAGTGCAGTCCCGTTCAGGCCGCCTGGGACTTTACTATCGAAGACTCACAGTGCTTTCCGTTTGTCAACTTTTTGTACGCCAACGCCGCCATTAGCATTGCCACCGATTTCGTCCTCGTTGTGGCCCCGCTGCCCTACTTTTGGTCGCTCAGTCTGCCGCTACGCCAGCGTTTGGTGATTTGCGTGCTGTTTGGCGTGTCCTTGGTGTAAGTTAACCCTCCTTATTCCCAACAGAACAATGCTGACATCACCGACCAGAGCATTCGCCGCCAGCATCGTCCGCATCGTCTACCTCCACGAAGTCCAAGGCATCGACGTAACCTGCAAGTCCCCCCTTCCCCCTTTCATCCCTTACCGTTACTAATACACCTACCCAGACTTCCTCGTCTCCCCCCTCAACTGGACCATCATTGAATGCGCCCTCGGCATAATCTGCGTCTCCATTCCCCCCATGCGGCCCCTCTTTCGGAAAATCGCCCCAGGCTTTCTCGCCAGCTACCTTACCCGCAACACGGGCGCGCGCACGCGTACTGGTGGTATCACGGGTGGAGGCGGCGGTGTTAGTGGCAGCAAGGCCTACGCAGCCGATGAATATTCCCCGTCATCGTTGTCGCCAGCGCACTCGCAGACGCAGACGCAGCACGACATCATTGAGACGATGAACCGCGAGATGGACAGGCAGCTGATGAATTTTGAGCTGGCCGAGCAGGGTCGAGGGCAGGGACAGGGGCATGCACGAGAGCAAGAAAGGGAAACGTATCCTCCGTCAGCATCGGGGGAGTCAGACGAGGTGGGATTGGTGTTTGCGGAGAACAACCAAGGACGAGGAGACAAGAGTTCCGTCTGATTCTCCGCGTGTGATACCCACTGCTGACGGTGGAAGATACGAGTCACGAAGGTGATGTTTGGATGGGATGGAGTTGGACTGGATTGAATAGAACAAGGCAAACGGAAAAAGGGATTAGAGGGAAGCTGGTATGAGAATCCTGTATGAGAATAAAGGTCAATAAATTCAAGCAAATAGAAAAGAAGAGATACCAACAGCCATGAACACCCCATAGGGTATTCTATCAAATGTGGTGACGAAAGTGTGTCGTCCTGATAATTCTATGCACCTTGCCCATCACTTGACTAGTGCTGTATGGTGTAGTGGTTAGTACACTGGATTCTGATATGTCTAGCTTGGAAACGAGCCTGAGCTCCATCTCCGGGAGCCTAGTTTCAATCTGTCGTTGTTTTTGTGTGGCGTCCTGCGGCAAGCCCCTTTGATTGTTGTGGCTCTGAATGCAGCTTCGTGAGTCTGTGGGGATGGGGTGGCAACGACTTAATCGTTGGATGGAGCTCAAGTGTTGTTTACAGCCCCTATCCACGACAGGCCGCGGTTCATCTTATGCGTTTACTGATGAGCGCTGGCCAATTGGAAAATCAGACGGAGCGGCACGGTTTTGGACAAAAGTCACGGATGTACCTCTCTCCCGGAGATGGGAATAACTTTACGCCTTTTACCCGCAGTCATCCCGTTGCAGTCCCTGACAAATCGGGCAGCAATGTCAACTGGAGATAGACACCCCCGCTTGGCCGCTCTTCCCTGTATACACCGTGATTGAAATGGCGTTCAAAACACCTGCCTTTGAAGAGTTGCCGCTGAAGAAAGACGGGCCTCCAGGCAATGCATGGGGTCTCTTCGGCGACAATGACAACCTGGGGATGCTCAACCGGCTCACCCCCGAGAACACAAGGGAGGCAGCTGCTGAGATCCAGTACGGGGTTCGAGTACCGACCGACTGGAGTCTCGTTGGTCCCAGAGTCCCCTGTTTCAAACGGCAGCCGTTTCAGCAGCGAATCCATCACATGTTGCCCAAATGCATCAACGATGACATCCTGACCTTCAACACCCAGTCCAGCACGCAGTGGGATGGATTCAGACACTTTGGTACGTTGTCCATATCGTGAAAACCGAAAACCGGGGCTGATGCAGCGCTGCACAGGTTACCAGAAAGAGAGGGTTTACTTCAACGGCGTGACCCATGATCGTTTCGAGGCTTCGGCTGAGTACGGGATCGACGGCAAGTGTCTAGACCGCAGTAAGGCTATGACGCTGCCGACTAACTGAAATGACAGTCTGGGTAGAAAATGGCGGTATCGTCGGAAGGGGTGTACTTCTTGACTGGGCGACATGGGCGCGGTCTCAGGATCGCGATCCCGACTTGCTGGATACGACACTGATTACCGTGTCTGATTTGGAAGCGGTGGCTGCGGCGCAAAAGGTTCAGTTTAGGCCAGGTGATATTTTGTTCATTCGCAGCGGGTTTGTCGACAAACTGGCATCGCTGGAACTACATGAGGTCGAAGCGTACATGACGCAGGAACCGATGCCTCCCATCATGGGCCTCGAAGCCGGGGAGCCAATGCTACGCTGGCTGTGGGATCACGAATTGTCCGCGATTGCGGGGGACATGTTGGCTCTTGAGTCTCAACCATTCCCTGAAACCCACACCCTCCATGAGTGGCTGATTGCCGGCTGGGGCATGCCGATTGGCGAGCTGTTTGACTTGGGGAGACTGGCGAAGGAATGCCGAGCGCGCGACAAGTGGTCGTTTTTCTTCAGCAGTGTGCCGCTGAATGTGAGTTCTCGTCCTGCAACAAGAGGGAAAAAATGTTGACGTCAACGGCCAGGTACCGGGAGGCATAGCAAGCCCGCCGAATGGTGTGGCTATTTTGTAATCTGTTCTCTTGTCGCAGTCGTGGAGTGTCCGTCCCGTCCCGAGGTCAACTCGGAATCCAGAATGTGATCGGCATGGCCGTGCGCGCGCTTGAGTGAAAATTGTCCGCAATCGGGGTCGCTGGAACATGCGCAGCACAGAAGCTCGCAGAACCCCGCGCGCGGCCGTTGTTGCGGGGGCAGGTCGCGGAGACCCTGCGGCCAGGTGCTGACATGACTAATGCCTCGCAATTGCTGAAGATTGATGAGCAAGCGTCAACCTCGCGCTTCGGCCCCCATAACATGGCACTATCGATTAAAACTGCAAAGAGGCAAATAAGTTGCCGTCGAGTCCCGAATGCCGGCGTCCAGCATCGACTACAACCGAGACAACACAATCCGTTGGTTAATTCCCGTTCATGACGAAGGACCTCTCGTCCCGCCTGCCCCGCAATTCCATCATTGCATAGTGCACAACACTAAAATTCCCGGCCCGAGTCTGCGACCGCAGCTCCACGCAACCTTGCGACGTCCTACAAGCCCCTTTTCCCTCGATTGCCCAAAGAAAAACGGTCACAAAGACGCGCGCCATGCCAGACGTTACTTCAGAACAAGAATGGCCAGGTGCTGCCGCGCAATTACCTTCGTTCTACTCTCCCCGCGCTTCCGCGACCGAAACCGACATCGATGTCGACCAAGCCAACTTCTCCCTCTCTGCGCCGGCCGAGGACGACGACACCGCCTCGACTGTCTCGTCTGCCCCATCTCGGCAACTATCGAGGCCTCTGACGCAGCCTCCGCCATCGCTTCTTTCCCCGGCCTTCACACCGCCGTCGACGCCTGGAACAGCGACGCCGAGTAGCCTCCTCCTCTCAGAGCCCCGCAGCGTACCCGTTGACAGCTCCGTACTGAGCGGTGGTTGCGGCTCCAAACACCCGCGTCTCCTCCAAACCCTCCCGCAGGTCCAATGCGTCGTGCGCGCGCGTATACCGACCACAACAGGTGCTGAGATGTTTCTGCACCTGTACACGAATGACATGGACAATAAGGAACACTTGGCGATTGTCTTTGGCGACACCATCCGGAGCCGATCTCTGGACGCTGTCAAGGAGGGCGAGACTGAGATGGACCGCCTTGTCCGCGGCGCCTACACCGGGAGGTTATATCCCGGGCGGACATCGAGTGGCTTGGCCACCGCTGCGCAAGACTCCGAGGGGTCAGAAGTGGGGGCGAGCACAGACAAGGCGATTCCTCTTGTTAGGATACACAGTGAATGCTATACGGGCGAGACGGTTTGGTCAGCGCGGTGCGACTGTGGTGAGCAACTTGACGAGGCTGCTCGGCTCATGTCGCTCCCAAGTAACAAGGCGGGTGGCATCATCATCTACTTGAGGCAAGAAGGGCGGGGAATTGGGCTGGGGGAGAAACTCAAGGCGTACAATCTTCAGGACCTGGGCAACGATACGGTCGAAGCCAATCTACTGCTCCGTCATCCAGCCGATGCACGGAGCTACGGCCTTGCGACGGCTATGTTGCTGGACCTTGGGCAGAGTGACATTCGTCTGCTGACAAACAACCCGGACAAGATTCGGGCGGTAGAGGGTCCCAACCGAGAGGTTGTCGTGAGGGAACGGGTCGCCATGGTACCACTCTCCTGGAAGGGGAGGGGAGGTTTTAGGGCGCCCGAAGTGGAAGGTTATTTAAAAACGAAGGTGGGTGGTACTCCAAGAACTTCCTCATCGATTGGGTGCGCTGACAGTGGAGATGTCTCAGATCGAGAAAATGGGACATATGTTGGACATGGCAGCATTGCCGCGATAGCCATGACCACTGGGCAGCCCACCTCATCGCAAAAGAAACGCAAAATTTCGGCATCAGCATTGTACATTTGTACATGGGCACATCCCCCATGGGGGGCGTTCAGGCACACACGGCCGAGGCTATCGAACTGCACAGCAAACTGTACTGTTCTTTGTTTATATCTTTTTTTGCATGCATAAACATCATTGCGTCCGGAGGAGATGCTTCTGAGGAGATATGACAGATATGGTCCTGAGCACAACGCACAATGCTAACGACGGGAGACGGATTTGACACCGTTGGATACGGAGAGCAAGTTTAACATGGTGGCACGCCGGCACCAAGTGACTCTGTTCAAGTTGTGTCGTCCCATCCCTGAGCCCCACCATCAGCTGTCGAGCGCGTTGTTGTCCCTGCGTTACACCACCACTGGTTCATGTCTCGTCCACGTTGGGCATCCCTGGGCCGCACCATGTCAGGCACCACCAAGGAGTGGGAAGTCAGGAGCAAAAGAAAAAAAAGCCGGGAGCGTTTGCTCCGAGCCCACGTGTCCGATCTTGTCTTCTCACCGCTGCGATTGGCGGTGAGAAACCTCGATCCTGCATGTCTGCCAACACCTGTGACGTCATGGTGTGTGTACCCAAACTCCCACTTTTGTAACAACCGGATGCAATTCTTTGTCCCTAGTTACTCTGCTAGAGCAAGCCAGCAGTTGTCGTTGCGGGTGCTTGTCGCGCTGCGAAGTACTGTGCTACCCCTTGCAAAAGAAGGCAAAATGGCATGCAAGTCGCCGAGCCAGGCAGAAAAGAGGCTTGTCCCCCCTTCCCCCCTTGTTCCCTTATAACCAATCGCATCGCGCGGTTGGGAGACTTCCTCTTCTCACGATTGGTTGCTTGGGGGCAGCGGGGCTATCCCTCTTTTTCAGGCCAAGTGATTGGCTGACATGGTCTGATATTTCGTGCCTGAACAGTTGGAGCGGAGTGGGGTGCAGAAGAAGCAAAAAAAGAGGCTTGCATTGTGTCACTCCAGTCACTTGTGTTTCCTTTTGCTGGCGTCGAGGTTTCCAGGGGGGAGGGTGGCGTTGGCCAATGAGAGCGACTCGGAGAAGTTTCCGCAGGGTCAAGAGGGGGGTTTGACTGGAGAGATGAGATATCGATGGGAAAGTATTGTTGGGGAATACCTTATTTGATGCTTGGCATCTGCTGCTGGCCGACGGAACGGGAATGGAAAAGAGCACAGTTTATGATTCGGGTACTGTGAACAGCAAACGAAAATCTCGTATTTAATCTCACAAGGTGATAAAGACGGAAAGAGGATTTCGTCTGATGAGTTTCTTGTCCTCCCTCCGCAAACCCGCGTTGGTTTGAGCTCCGTTTGTTGTTGCTGCTGCTGCTCTTCTGTTTGTTTTGTTACCTGGTTTGGTAGCTACCACTATAAAGGATACCAGGTTCTGATTGCGCTCGAGCCGGAAAAGAAAAAGGAACCACAATGTCGTCCTACACTTCTTCCTCGTCTTATCTCCTCTCCTCCCCCTCTTCTTCTTCTTCTTCCCACTGGACGTCGTCATCGTCGTCTTCATCCTCCTCTTTGTCCGACCGTTCCCCCGCACCCTCGCAACAGGAGCCCCCCCAGCCCCGCCCGGTCCTTCTCCCCGCTGGCCCGTTCCCGCTTCGGGAGATACAGCCCCGAGCCCTCATCACCACTCGGGCCGGCACTCGGATCCCGCCCAAAAATGTCCACGTCAAGGCGGCTTGCGACACGTGCCGCAAGCGCAAGATTAAGGTATGTGTATTTCCTCTTCAACGTCTGGTGGTGGTTTGCCCGACAAGCGACCGGTTCTCCTCGCCCTCTAGCTTTGCCCTGCCCCAAGTGGCGCTTTACTGTACTGACTCGCTCAATGGGACATGAACAGTGCTCAGGTGAACGTCCTGCTTGCCTTTCCTGCGATCGCCACTCAGTTCACTGCACCTACTCCTCGGCGCCGGCTGAGACGCATGTGCAGGCGCTGAAGCGCAAGTTTGGCGAGCTGCGTGAGGAAAAGTCCATGGCTGAGGAGCTGTGCCAGTTGTTGTGCACCATGTCCGAGACCGAGTCGATCATCGTGCTGCGTCGTCTGCGCGACGAGGGAGGCGATGTAGCAGAGGTGATGCGTCAGATTCGGGATGGGTGGTTGTTGATGCAGGTGTCTGAGAAGGGCTGGACGTAGGTTCAGTCGAGTTTCTGGTTTGTGGTGGGCGATGTGCGTGCTAACTAGACATGTGGACAAGTGGCCGATCTTCCAGGTCTGCACACTAGCACTGCGGGCGAGAAGTAATGACGGTGCATCCAACAACGTTGGGGTTCGATGCTACTTCGTCAAACCTCCAGGCTCCCGTTGTGCTTTTCCTAATCAGCCCCACCAGCAACCTGTTTGGCCCTTGCCGGTGCCCACCAACCTCGAGCGAGCAATGTGAGTTAGTACGAATGGGGAACTTCAGTCCAGAATGAAGCTGATCAGAGTCACAGCATCGAGGCAACTCCTGTACCCGTCAAAAAAATTCCAGTGGCCGGTGGAAAAAAAAATTTGGGCGGGGAGGGATCTTCGGGGACTGGAACGTCCCCGACCTGTGTTGGAATCGGAAGGCTACAAGGCTGATGAGATTCATGACACAGGACACTGTCGAAACTCCTGTGGAATCGGAAGGCGTCTAGGCTGATGAGATTTCGCAACGAAGACCGACAACTTTGTCAAAAGGAGGAGATGGGAGAGGAAGGAGATGGTCATGAAAACTTGACAGGGCTGGATGGATCTGGTCACTGGCCATGGGCTGTTCTGGAGATCTCTGGTTCACTTGGTCTGCGGCTTGGAGACACCTGAGGGCAGTGCGGTTGCTGCTTTGTATGACTTGGTATCGAAACTAGGTACTTCGTACGAAATACAGGCGGATAACCATTGCTCTGGTCGGCTTGAGTTCGTGCTTACGGCTTCCATCGGCAAACAGCTAGCCTTGGATTTTGTTGAGGGCAAACAGTGACACCGAATGTTATCGATGCTGCCGGGCTTGCATGAGACCTTGGAGAACTACAGGCTAACTTTGACAAGAACCAGCGGCTGTCACCACCACCATCGTAAATTTGGGCCAAATTTGGAAATTTGATGAAAATCGACGCCTCCTGCGTGTCTTTGTCAACGTCGAGCAGCTGCTGCTCCTGCAAAGTCGCTAGCAGGAATTATAGTGGGGCACACGAGAAGCTCCCGCCAACCAAATCTCGGTCTGCCCCGCAACACGCTAAATAACTACCCTTGCTGGGCTCTGTGGCTCTCTCCACGCGTCTTGCAGCGTCAAGTCGGTCATGCCCAAATTCTCTCCTTCATCCGACGAGTGATTCGTCGGCTGAATCCCATCTTGCACACTTATTACCAAGAATTATTTCCATTCAGTGCACGCTGTACTGTCCCCACCGACCGCAATGGACCACAACAATCTGCGTTTACGCCTCGTGGTGCACCGTCACGCTCTTCCCGAAGTGCGGGTCGTTTTTTGCATTCAGCTCGAGAACGATCCGACCATAGCCAAACTGCTCGAGGAAGTCAACGAACTGATACCACTCGAGAGCAGCGAGTGGGGCTTGGAGGACTACACGGTTGAACTCCGGGATGCTCACGGCCGCGGTTTTGAGTGCTTGCACTACCAGCAGGTCTCGGCAGTTCTCAAGAATGACGAGGAAATCTTGTATGGTTTCCTGCCTGCTGGCCGCAGCCTTGGCTAACTTTATCTGAACAGCATCCGACCACTTGTTACCGAGGACCGAAAGAAGCGGCGTCTCAGCGGTCGTCACCAAATATCTGACGATGGCAAGCACCTTATCGACGGCATTGCTTTTGGACGACCCCGTCTCAGGGCCCCGCGAGACAGACCCCCCGTCGATATACCCCCTTTGAAGCGTCGGAGGATTGCTTATAACTTTGAGGATCCTAACCCTGTCTTGGATTACGAAGAAGACGATACCCCTCTCATGCTCACGGAGCACGGAGAGCCACGCCGGCGCGCTAGCACGGCTGTCAGGTTCGATCACCTCGACGATGATGACGAAGAGGAGGATGGGGATTTTATAGCCCATGGAGCTGACGAAGTCGACGAAGAGCTTGACGACACAGACCAAGCCGAGATCGAGGACGAACTTCGAGAACTCCAGAGACAGAATGCTGAGGTGACGGATGATTACATGGAAGAGGATGACGAGCAACAACTGGCAGAGCTCTCCCAAGACCAGCACGAGGAGGCGCCCCAGCACAAACACAAAGCGATGGTCCCGAGGGGTGACAGTCTGGACTTGTTGACCCTGGATCAGATCGCTGGGCTGAGAGTGGCGTTTCCTACGGCGCCCGTGGAACAGTGCGAGAAGGCTCTCCTTGAAAGCGGCAAGAACGAGAAGAAGGCATATAAGAAGCTTTTGCGGAAACATCCAGCGCACATGTCCGTTCGGGGAATGATCGAGCATATCAACCGCCTTCACACTGTCATACCTACTAAATCCGATGTCAGCGACGATGGCGATGGCAATGTTGAGAACGATTTGGAAGGTGAGAATAGTGATGGCGACGACAATGCCGTGGATGATTTGGAAGACCAAAACAGCGACGAAGAGTCAGTTGATTCTCTTGCCAAGCACTACGACCGTCATGGTTTCCCCGCTGGTTTGATCCTTGCCGGGATGGCCTCCACCCACATGGCCAAGACACTTCGCCAGTCCGGGAAGCTGGTTAAGTTACCGGTTCACACAAAGTTCGAGGAAGATGACGAAGATGATGAGTGTGACGAGCATGACGCCGATGCGATGGACCTTGAGCCCAGCAACAGTCAGGAAGCTCTTGACGAGGCTGCCTCTGACGTTTCTTCTGATTCCGAGCAAAATGAGTCATCTTCTGAGCGTGGCTTCGAGGAAAACTCCAGTGATGAAGAGGATGACAGCGAAAGTGACAGCGATGGCAGTGATAGTGGCCCGGAGGTTGCTTCGTCCAAAAACATCCCTGAGCCTCGGGGAGGTGCAAGGATCCCTCGTTCCGATTCGGGAGCCCTTGACAGCCCAGTCAGCAGTGACGATGAACAGGATGACAGCGAAGACGACAGCGATTCTGAATCGGACGATGAAAGCTCCAGTTCTGGCTTCGATGATTCTAGCGACTCTGGAAACGACAGTGACAGTGATGATGCTGAGGAGGGCGGTGCTGTGGAGGGCGGTGCCATCGAAGAAGACCCTGGCCGTAACCAACATGAGGACAGGGACTCGGACTCGAGTAGGTCTGATGAGTCTGACGCGCATTCAAGCCCTTGCCCTAAAAAAAAATCCAGGACAGCCAAACAGGCTGCCGCCTCGAATAGATCCCGGAGTACTACAAGCGAGGAGGCTCCCCCCTCTCGCATCCCGGACGTCCCTAGTCCCAACACCGCCGGCGGACCTGGGGTTCCGAGCCAAGTTCCGCCAGGACAGGGTAAGCCGTCGACGAGACAGAGAAACCGTCGACGGCGGGCGAAAGCTAAGCTCAAGAGAGAGGAAGAGAATGCGCGGGCGAGAGCAGAGATTTCAGCAGAGATCGCCGCAAAGAAAGCGGCGTTACTCGGGCAAGTAATGGATGTGGATGAACCGAGCCCAGTTCGGAAGAGACCTGTAGCCCCAGATGTCTCATTGTCGCCAAATTCTGCAGAATACCCCAATGCAGAGACCGATCTTTCATCAGCGCAACACATGGCCACGCTTGACAATGATGTTGGAGGCGGTACTCTCATCCTCGAGAAGCACAACACAGGCATTGAGGATGACCACATCCGCTCCAAGGTAAACAACGATGTCAGGACCAGCTTCGACGATAAGGGCGACGACCCTCATGCCGCGAGAGCGTCTGTTCCTCAGGCTGATGGCGAAAAGGATCCTGAAGCGTGGCGGCAGAAAATCGCCTACCGCGCAGTGGAGTGCGTCGAGAGGGGGACGGTGCTAAGCGAGCCTCCTTTTCCATTTGTCCAGCGTTGGGACCCCCAGCAACGAGGGAAGTCCAAGAGAAAACAACGGAATGACCCAGACTTCTACGACACCGACAGCCGGCCAAGCGCCAAGAAGAGGCGCACTAATCAGTACGTTGGTGACGAGTCCTATATGAGCCATTGGGCTGAAGACGCCGATGTCACTCTGAACTACGACGATGAGCACTATGACGATGGCTACGACGAGAACGACGATGAGGGGTATGATGACGGCTACAACAGAATCGACAACTGGGGCTTCGGTGAGAATTACAACGAGGCGGCATCTGTAAATCAAGACCCCGACGTGGCTGAGTCGAATATTGAAGAGGACGATATCCCTTCTCTTCCCAACGACTTGTCGACACTTCCCTTGCTTCAAACTGGGGAGTTGCGCCCCGGAATGGTACTGGCCTGGAAGCAGATGCTGCTCTCCAAGGCCACCAATTGGCAGCCAGAAATCTCCACCCTGGCTGGCACTGTCGTCGAGACCTACGATGATGGGTCTATGCGTGTTCGTCTCGGACACAGGTATAGAGGCATTGACCGAGCCGAAAAGACGTTTGATGAGGATGGCAATCGGGTCTACGACAAGTTCGAGCTCCCCGGCATGGATGATGAGATGGAGGAGGACATGGAGGCGGGCTACCGAACATTAACCCACATTGACATGATTCTGCCTCGTGTTTTGCAGCGTCCGGCCGAAGTTCTCGCGACTCCGCAAGAAGAGCAGGTCGTCAATCTCAAAGGCCCAGTTGCTCGAGAGGACAGCAAAGCCACCTCAGACGAGTCAAAAACTCTTGATAATGAGCGGTCGCAAGATTCTCAGAGTAAGACAAACGCCGGGACTCAGCAGTCGAGTGAGAGTGTCATCCCTGACAGCATCCTCCCGGAAGTCGTACATTCCAGTCATGAGGAGTCCCAAGCGGCCCAACATCGGGTCGAGGATATGCAGGCTTCCGAAGACATCCAGGCTGCCAACGCTATTCAGGCCTCTGATGACTTGCAGATGAGCGACGATGCTCGGACTCATCAGGTTGGCCATGCTCCCGATGAGAATCCCCAGGAAGAGCAGGATATTTCTATGACTGAAGACCGAAGGGAGGAAATTAGTCAGCTCATTAGGGACGCCAGCTTTCGCAAGGATGTCGATCCCTCGATCGCCGATGAAAAGGCTGATCTGAGTAGTCCTTCACGGCAACTCGAAGAGATGATGGCTGCTCAGCAAGCGGCGCCGATGCTTCAGTCGCCTGAGCCCCAGCCCACGCTCGAGGCACGAACCTCGTCAAAAACGCGCGGCTCAAGCCCGAACCTGCCGGTAGAAACAGAGCCTTCAGCCCGCAACGGCTCCCCTCAGGAAACTCCGGGAGCGGCGAGCTCACCACAACCAGTTGATTCGCAACCCATTCTGCTCGAGCCCTTTAATGGATTCTCAGACGATTTTGAGGCATCGCCGCCCAGTTTACCGGAGGTTTCGTATCCGAGGCTCGCGGTCCCTGAGGCCGCTGTCTCTGACTCGGCTAGTGTCCGCAGCGGCAGACAGCCTGACCCGGCATACAGCATCGACCTAGGCGATGACGAGTTTAACGGGTTGGAGGAGTCCCACGATCGTAGCGCTGAGGATTCCAGTCCTCCTTTGAGCCGCGTCCGCCCCAGAGTGCAGACTCCGTTGGAAGCCCCCAGAAGTGAGGGCACAAGCCCAGCCATTTCGAACGCGTCTAGCGCGTCTTCCAATCTATTTCCCGACATTAGTGAGATAAGCTCCAGCCGCCTCACTCAATCGACTTCTAACGGTTCAGATACACCCTCTAAGATGGCAGTCATGTCGGTCATTAAAGCCCAAAAGTCTCAAACAGCCGCTGACAAGGAATACGAGGAGGCTATGCGCCGCCTCGATGAAGGCGACGTCTCTGAGCAAGACGAGTATTGTCGAATCAAGGAAGAAAGTGTGAGCCAGGCTCAGAGCCTGTCGAACATCGCACAGCGACTTGTCGACAAGCCGATCGAGAAACCGGTAGTGAAGAAGACACTGAAACTTGTTGCGATAAAAACCGAAAAGGCCCGCGTGGCACCGCCTCCGCGTCCCAGGGTCTCGAGATCGCGTGGGTTGACGCAAACCCCGTTCAGCATCCCGGAAGGTTCCCAGGTGGTTTCTTTGGTGTCAAGCAGCCCTGAGCCTGAAGTGCATGAGGATTACGCCGAAGACAGTATTGATGAGACGTACGAGGAGCCAGACATGCCTAAGGGCCCAGGCTGGGTGAGTAAGAGAGTTGGCATTCGACGGGGAATGAGTTTACCAGCCTCGTCAGCGCCTCGTGACAGGACCTCGAAACCCTTTTCCGCCTCCCAAGGCAGACAGAGCGTCGGCCCTTTGACTCGCCCTAAGAAGAAGACGTCACTGAGAGGATACTATTAGGATGGGAATCTGGTGACCGCCCAATTGTATTGGAAAAGGTTTGATGAGTGGATGCGTCGAGCTTGGAACAAGCATTGATATCCATAGGCGCGAGTTGTGAGTTTACGATAAACCGACAGCTGCAATATGCATGATCTCCCAAATTGCCCCGGAATGTGCGTGTCAGTGTGAAAATGCAGCTCTGAATCACAGGGTGACTGACTTGTGATGAGCGTCTTGGACTTGCGATGTCGAATCTTGGTGCCCGTGATTGGGCGACAGGCTCGAAACAGAGGCTTCTTCTCTCTCGGCAAAGGTGTGTCGCTGTGGTTGTCCAACAGGGTCTGCAGGGGGTCTGCGTGCTGAAACATTAGGCCAACGCTGGGCTGCCCCGCACCCGCGTCCTGGGTCAGGTGTGGTGGGAATGAGTGGCCAAGGCAATCACGAGCAGGAATCACACACGGTTGAGTTGAGATGGTTGGCGGGAATTTGTCGGTTCCTGCCCACCATCTTTTCCATCCTGTCCTTCTGTTTTTCGATTTTCTGCCCTGCATGCAGCCAAGGGATTGTCATGTCAGTCATGTCACATCCTATCCTGTCATGCCTTTTCAGAACCGCTGCCCCGCTTCTCATCCGTCCGTCGGGTCCCCCCCTCCATTCCCATGTGTTCTGTGACGAGGCAGCGCGCATGCAAAATGAGCAAGCGGAAAGCGGAGCCAGCAGGATAGGATAGAATAAGTTTAACTGGGACGAATGGGGGGGGGGGGGGGGGGTATGTAAAACCGGCGTCACCTGCTGTAGCTTGCTGGCTCTGCCCTGAAGTCCTGAGTTCATGTGTATGTGGAAGCCTGTGTGTATTTATGTGTGTGTGTGTTTGCGAAAGTCAGTGGGCGTCCGGTCCGCGTGGTCATTCTTCACTTCACTGTACTTCCCTTCCTTCCCGTCCCATCCATCTTTTTTGTCTTTTTGGCTTTTCGTCCCGTGTTGAAGGGGAGGTGTTTGGGTAGTTTGGATTGGATTACATTGTATTGGATTGTATTGGGTGGGCATGTGCATGTGCATGTGAGAGAGAGCGAGGGCGGGAAAAGTAACAGTGTAAAAAAAAAAAAGAGCTGGT
>Ga0247765_1000646_pt1 | contig 24810 bp, 16 predicted proteins | sample UWRJL106311C6_FD_179949 | JGI IMG/M metagenome (GOLD analysis project Ga0247765, IMG submission 179949) | Plant litter microbial communities from Arlington Agricultural Research Station in Wisconsin, United States - UWRJ-L106-311C-6 | ecosystem: Environmental > Terrestrial > Plant litter >...
TTCCCTGGGGTGGGTCAGACACACGAGTTGTGAGTTACGAGTTTTTTTTTTTTTTTTTTTTTTTGGGGATTGTCAACAATTATGAAAGTGTTTCTTCAGTATGTGTAATCTCAAGTCTAGTTCTATCCAGCATGACTATTCTATTCTATCCTGCAATCCATCTATCTGTGGTCTCAGCGACTCTATTGGGCAGGGGCAGGTAATTCTAGTGCGGATCGTGAGGATGATGGTGAGAATTTTTTTTTTTACAAGACTACGGCGCCATATATATGTAGAGTTGATGTAACCTAATTCACTTTCACAACCAAATGTACGGTCTAGGCCGAAAATCCGTACCGTAAATAGCAGACCGGAGACAGCAGACCGGAGACAGCAGACCACAGAGCAAAGCTAGGTGAAGCAAAGTCTCTCTAGAATAGCCAGAGTCTTCTTCTTCTTGATGAATACCTGATAGGGCAGCTGTGGTCTACATGTGACAAACATGCAAACAAGGAGAAGAAAAATTGATGCCCGCTAATAGTATGCCTGATATCAAACACCAAACTCCATGCTATTCCCGTCGGGCCCGAATGGTTTCCAAATCCAATTAATTAAAAAAAAAAAAGCCTCCTCCTCTCCGTCCGTTCGTCCCTCCCTCTGCTTTATCAACAACCTCAAGTAGACTGGTCCCCGGACTTTTCCAACGTCCTCGGCGATGCCGTTCCATTTGTGGAGCTTGGAACATCACCATTCCCGCCGGCGGTGTCTTGTCGTATCCCAGACACAGGTCGGGATCCTCGACCGGGTGTCCCTCTTGCTGAAACCGTGTAGGCGGGTAGACTGATGGCTTCTCCTGGAACGCGGTAGCTTAGTGGACGGGCTGTGCCGTCGGGGCCAACGCCATCGTACCGGACCGTGACAACGGTGCGGTAGGGCTCGTCGTCGCCCTTCTTTCTTATCTCCTTGCAGGCAAGGATGGAGAGGATGAAATGGATGAGACTTTTTTGCAACTCCAGTCAGTTTCCGGCAGTGGGGTTGGCAGATAGCAAAACACTTACAGCAACATGCAGGTGATAATGACCACGACGATGCCAATGTGGTATAGGGGCGAGTACGCCAGGGGTTGACCGTGTACCTCGACATACTTCCATCGGTCGCCCTGAGAGACCCAGAAACACACATAACCCATGGTGGCCACGCAAGCCAGACAGAGACAAATGTGCACGCCAACGTGGGCGCCAGGGTAGATGCCGCGGCGGTCTCGTCGGGCACAAATGGCAATGAACTCAAATGCTTGCCATGCGATAGTGGTGGCGGCCTAGCAGGTTTCTGTCTTAGCCGTAATTCAAACAATGACAAGGGTGAGGTCCATGTTCTTACCGTAAAGCCCACAAAGGCAAATGATGCATGGATCAATGGTGCCTCATCATACACCACCGACATCTTGATACCCAGTCCCAGGAGAGCCAGCGAGAGCATGATAGAAAAGGCTCCAACAATGGTCCGCGCCGTCCACCATGACCTTGCTCTAGTGGGGAGTGGTTGACATCCTCTGGCCGAGTTGGTTGAAGACCGACCAATTGTTTGTTGGTGAGGATATTCAAGATGGTGCTCCTCTTCCGAGTAGTCTGTGGCAACCGTGGCCCCGCCCCGCAACTCCATAGTTCTTCCTTTTTTCCGCTTCTCCTCCTCTTCCTCTAATGTCACGTCCTCTCGGACGGCGGTCCCAGTGCCTGCGCGAGTGTGGATCTCAACCCTGAAATCCAAATGATGAACCACGTCCCTCTGCATCGCAAGCCGGAAAAGTCTCGGGTTTTGTTGGGTTTTCTTTGTTCTCCTGAATCAAACCCTCGCCTTCTTCTTTTTTCCCCAAATCCCTGCCTGGATTCTCTTGCGTCGTTTTCGCTTTTAACCCCCAGTGGTTCGTCCCATTCTTCTCTTGCCAAAATGCAAAAAACTGATGAGAGCTGTTCTCTTTTTTTTTTTTTCCTTCCCCTCGGGTGGTGGTGCGTTTGGTGGTGTTTAGCCAACCCGGCTCCACTTCACTCAAAAATCCCTGCTGCCGCTTGTGCAGAATGTTGAGTTTCTTTAGCTGGTTCGCATGGGATTCTCAGCCGTCAATTGCATGCAACGACGTGGTTGGTCCGTTTTGGAAAGTTGCATGTATATGGTTCGCAGACATACACACACACACTTACATGTGAACCCAAAAAAAATTGGGTGGGGTGGCTGAGGTGTGATGAAAGGGAGGGGGGGGGCGAGGGAAGGGAAAAAAAATTCAATTGAGAAATTCGGGATCGGGATATGCGAGAGTTTGGAGAAACAGCGCGGTGTCGCAGGCCCGTTTTATGAGAAATAGCATTGCTGTTCCAGGCGTTGGCCATGCTCCGCGGCGCCGAGCCTTGGCCCGATTGTTGGCATATCCAAGGCTCTTGGGAGGCCTTGGCGCCGGGCTTGGCCTTGTAAGTTTTGTGTCTGGCTGGCCTGGCTCGTCGTGGGCTCGTCGGAAAGCATCGACAAAGTCTCCCTTGGCGGTGACGAGGGCTGGCCTTGGCCGAATGTGAAAATGTTCGGCGCCGACCCGTCCAAACTTTGCTCTTTCACGGCCCTTCCTTCTCTCCACACAAATATGTCCAGGCGCCAACCGGCTCCTTCCCCCGACTTCGTCGTTTTTTGCCAAGTCAGCGGGGTCTTGGCTGTCTCCGAGATTGCCAATTCTCTGGGCAAACCAGCAAAGGGGAAGGTGGCCATAACTCATTGTGCGCGCGCGGGACCAAGCGGCACATTTTTCTTGTTCTCTCTCGACTCAGAAGGTTTGGCACGTTTTACTCTGACAAAACATAAGCACAAAATCCCACTATGAGATACTTGGCAAACGCGGTCCAGAACTAAACTGCATACGAATTGCGTCACATATCGGCCCCCTCGAGGAATGCACCTCCGCGGAGTCCATTTTGCGCGTCGACTGCATTAATCAACTGGAGAAAAAAAAGAAAGAAAGTTTGACGCCATTCACCCACTCTGCTAGCAGCTGGCTCCTGGGCGGGCGGGCAAACGAGCCTGGGCGTAAGACGAGGGCGCAGGACAAGTGCATCGCGGTTTGCTTCGCGGAAAGGAAGTGATCGTCGGGTTACACCAGAGGGATCCATAAAACCAACGGCTGCATACATGCAGTGTCGGAGCGCAGTAAAGTGCAGATGTACACCGGGTTCTCTTCCGAGCCTGCTTGCGTGCGGCAGAAAGTGCGATACTCGGTGGGGTGCAGATGTGCGTGTGGATGTGTGTGGAAATGTGTGAGTGAGCAAGTGTGTGTGTGGGCAACTGTCGCCAGAACGGTGCCACAACAACGCACTATGCTTACTACTCCAATGTCTCGTTACTGGGTCGCCTATAATAAGTAGCGGGAAGTTATTTTTGCTGGTGTGTTCATGATATAAATCTCCGATCAAAACGCGGCCGCTTCCGTAGCTACATGTAAGGTAGGTAATCATTGATACAAACAAACTCGGCCGAAGACCGGCCCTTGCAGGATGGGAGTTACTACTACCTACTTACGCATGTACAATCTAGATTAATACCCGTGGCTCCGGGTTCGCCTTCCATTACGCGATGGTCGTCGAATCCTGCCTCGGCTCGACCGACTTTTGGGTGTTTGGATTTATCCAAACTGTGGCGCAACCAGGTCGGGGCAAGGCCGGTCTAGATGGGGGATACCGAGCATGCAGGTTTTAAATGGTCTGGTCCGCCGGAAAGGGATTATCGTTGAACTCTCATTGGATCTGTTAACGTTGGGTATATGTTGTAACTCAACTCTCAACGACCAGTGACACCACATGCAGGGATTGATTCCAGCAACCAGGGTATTCCTCTCCATTCAAGTTTAACGCTCGTACAAGATGCAATGAAGCCTGATGCAATGTGTGAGGTGCTGGACTGTAACTTTTGTTTAGCTCAGTGTTGTTGTTTTGTAATCCATGATCTATCAGGTTGCCAAGGAAAGTCTTTGTGTGAACAACCCTGGGTGAGTTGACCAGCAACCCAACCAAGTCTTTGGCGGCCCTTTTCCCCATACTATGTTTGGTGCTGTCTCACGCAAAGACAAAAATCTTCTAGGCAAACTTTCCAGCCAGCTTTCTAGACATTGTCATTTCTATCAATTGCATGTGACACATACATCACTGTCGACACTTGACTAAAACGTATCTCTGACACTGAACCTCGATTCAACTCGACAGAGCAATCATCACATCAGCCTGGCAAGATGGCCCAACCTGTCCGGAGCGTGGTCTGGACTCGAAAGCTTCCTCGCGGCTATTTTGTTGACCGCCTTGGGCACCTGCAAGAGGGAGACCTTGTGACACGGAAGCCTGACGACGACGTAAGTCATTTCCCGGCCTTATCTTACCTACATGTGCCAGAACTATCTCAAGTAGGTGCGCACCTACCTGGACTAGACATGGGCCTGACTGAAACTCTAATTCTAGCCTCTCGCTGGCGTCACCGGCAACTGCCTCACCTTTGATGATTTTTTCGCCGATGACGCGTTCGAGCTGGGATGCGCCATCTACAGACGAATCGCCCGTCATAACAGATCCGCCTCTATTTGCATCCGGGGAATGCAGCCTACGGGAATCCATTTCCGCGCCATGACGGGGGGCATGGACTTGACTGCCGATCTCGAGCATCGACACACCCGGAAGCTCAATACGATGGTGCGTTTTGGCAAGAGTACCTGGACGGTATTGAGGTTGTATCGCGATGCGGGAAGCCGCGCAGAGTTCCGGTCCCGGCACGGGCTGAGCAGCGAGGAGGCCGCCCAGATGAGTGTTGACGGAGGAGCCATTCCCATCCGCGTCCGCTCCGTTGATGCCGTCGTGGCCATGGTGTCGGTTTGCGGCTTGGGACCCTAGGAGAACCATGCTGTCATTCTCGATGCTGTCGATGAAATATGGCGGGAGGTTCCTGTCGGCTTTGACGAGGTTGAGCTAGACGCGCCCAATGCAGGTGTTCAACCTGTGTCAGACAGCACGTGCAAAGAATAATTCATGTTGGTCAACACACATGGAAATGCTAGGGGCTGTGTTCAAGACGTGGAGCGACATGGTTTCGGCAAGATGGAGTTGACCGAGATGGATATACTGAGTCTCTTTTGAGTGGTCTATTCGTGGTCTCTCAGGTATAACATGAACCAATTCATGATGTAGCGCAAAAATCAGGGGAGCAAGAGAGAGAAAACATATGACTCTCCATACCCCTTAAGTGCTCATCCTGGGATTTGCTACCGGGCTCGAAGAAAGACCGGTAGGTTATTATGTCCAACAAGACCTACCGCTTCATTTTGGCGCCTGTTTTTAATAAAATGTGACAAAGCGAGTCCTGAGTTTCTAAATACGTAATGTGAATCAAATGCACGGAGTTGCATACATGTCTGATATGCATCTACCTACCAGACTCACGGATCTGGAACCTTCGAGTTCGAGGGCGATGACGACAAATGTTTGATACATTAATAGGAGACCACCACCCTACATATATGAGCTAAAATCACCATTCTACTCTCAATTACTTGGATGTTCTCGAGCCGCTCACAGGCGGCTTCTCGAGAGTCCAGACTAAAATGCATATATTCCAGTCCCACATTTGAAATCATCTCCAAGAAACCTCCGATCCAACTTGAAAATGTCGACCAACCTGCGCCTCCTTCTCATGCGAGCAAACAAAAACCCTTTCCCGCCATATCACGGGTTGGGCTTGAAGTGCGCTAGGGAGTCTGATATATTTTGCTGATCTCTCCAATGGATTCGTGCGACCACTTTGCTGATCGTACCAAGGCGTCCAACAGGGTGGGCTGACAGCTCCATTTCCAAGACTGGGCCGCTACACTGCATCAACTCCAATGCCCTCACAACTCGCCTCGAAGAACTCCCTCCCTTCGACCCTACTAAATCGGACGCTATTTGCTGGATATCGTGGCTTCTGACAATCTCAAATTTGCCACGACCAAGATCACCTAGAGACGGAGACATTCGGACACATTCAAGCGTGACGTTAACACCACCTTCATCATCCAGAATGACGGCTCACCTGTAGATATGCTTTGCGAGGTCAACCCGAACGCTGTCGACTTGAAACCTGTCAAGGGAAAGGGATACTAGATCGATCGACTGACGTGCTACAGGATTGACCGATCCTGTCAGATCTCTGAGCTCTTTGAATCCAGTCTGGTAACATGAACTCCACTGATACTGCTTGGCAATACGCTCATTTGGCTCCGCTGACGTCTTACTCATCAATGTGTAGAGGAGGTCGTCCGGGTTCAGGAAGTGGAGTATAATCAGCTCAAAATGTCATGGCGTTTTGCGTCCAATGTTCCTTGTGACCAGACTGTTGCGTTCGTGGTGGGTCGTGGAGTTTGGGCTGGAATTTGAAACACGCCGCCTGCAAGCCAGGTTTGTGCCTGCTGGAAGCTTAACAGCGAGCCACCAAATTACATGGTCACCGTGTTAGCCCACCGAGGAGCTTGGGCTGGAGCCTTATCGATAAGGGAACGGAGACCGCCATGACACTCTGGCTGCCAATGGCGAATCTGTTTTCGTCATCAGGATTCCCCAGCCTTCCATCCTGGTCGCATCATATTCTTCTTGTTTGTGTCAGCAACGATCCTGCGATTGAGTGCGGCTTGCACGCGGGAGACTCCCTTCATTCTTTACATTTTCCTTCTGATCCACGCCACTTGTGTTTCATTCATTTCTTCCCGCTCTCGAGTCTCTCTTGGTGTTGTTTTTCTTTGTTTATCTTGATAAGCTGTTATTGGATCGACCGAAAGCACTGTCCCGCACGACTCGCTGCACATACCACGCGGCCGGACTCGGTCGACACTGCCGGTGACTCCCCGAACCGGAACTCCTTGACACCCCCTCGCACCTGTCGCATGCCCTCAACTGCGAAGCTGAATCCTCCCATTATAAGCGACCTGAAGCCCCCGTAAATCCGCAGTTCAAACACACGCAAACAGCCATCAGTTGAAGCGCGAGCTAACGTGATGCGGCGCCCCTCACTCCACCTCTCCGAGCCCTCTCGGAACCTCGAGGAATCCGTCGGCACCCCATCTCCAGGCACCGTCGAGCCCAACCCCGACCTGTCGCTACCTCTCCCTCGTGAGGAAATCCAACTTGTAGATGGCGACCTAGATGGCGACGACGACGACGCCAAGGTCTACACCCCGCCCCCTCATATTGCGGCACGGTTATTTTACGGCCGGCCGACAAACCAGACCCGACGCAAAGATAGCGCTGCATCGTCGCGTCGTAACAGCATATCTTCCACCCACTCGCGCTCATCTGCTGCTGGCTATAGTCGTCATGCCGGACCCCAGAGCAAGCACATTGCTCAGCACCTTCGCCGGGCGTCTATCCTTGAGGACCGCAAGGCACGCCTTGCCGATCGTGCTGCCCATGCCGAAAAGGTCCGTCTTCGGGCGGCCCTGGCCAAATCCGCGACCAAAGATACCAGTTTGAGCGAGGAGAGAGCGCTCGCCGCCGCCCTGGCGCGAGAGCGTAACTTGGCTGAGATTGCCGCAGCGTGTGCCGAAGAGGTAAAGCGGGCAAAGGCGATCGCCGAAAGCATGAAGGAAAAGCGCGAGCAGGAAATACAAAAGATGCGAGTCCAGATGGAAGAGCGCCTCGCCGAGGCTGAGAGGAGAAGGGAAGAGTTGCGGAACCGGAACGCTGCCAAGAGCCGAGGACGAGAGCGAGGACAGAGCATGGGGAATCCGAAACCCGCCATGGTTGAAGTGATGCCCCAGGTGAAGGAGGCTAAGGAGCGCGACGCAAGCCCTATGCGACAAGACGTTGCCGCTGCGAAGCTTCAGTGGCGGTGGAGGTCGATCCTGCGTAAACAAGCCGTGTCCGAGTTCCTCGCCCTGGGTCTATCAATCGACTGTGTCCGAGCTACCTCGTTTGAGGAAGTGACGAGGTTGCTCTCGCAAGAGAAGGTTCTCCTCGTCACGGCGCGCGTGCTGCGGATCTGCGGCTTGAATGAAGGCGACACTGGCTCGGTGGAGGAGATGACAGCGGTCCGGTCGTTCCTCAGTGCATTCTTGATCCTAGGACACCCTTCGCAAGTGCTGAGTAACAAGGAGGGAACGGGCGAACCGGAGCAGGTCGGCTCCCTTCTTGCAAAGCCCATCCCTCGTGACGACTTGGCCAATCCACAATCGCAGGAACTGGTTGGTAAGGCCCGAGACTTGCTTGTCTCATTCGAGAACATCCTTGGCCGCTTGACGCCTTTTAATAACTATACACCGCCTCCGACTGCTGTCCAGTCCTTCCCCGAGACCTATGCGACATTCTACAACGCATTTATAGGCTGGAAAGCTCGCGATTCTAACTCTCTGATTGACTTGATGGTCATGCAATTCGTCGAGCTTGATGCTATCTGGGAGACGGTCAAGGATAGCACCGATGGATCCGTTGACCAAGTCTACAAGGAGAGCATTCGCGACAACCAGCTCCTCCTCTTGGTAAGGATCAAGAAGCTGGCTGGTCCGGCAAAGGGGAAACAGCTGGTTGCGGAAGCTGTTAAGGCCGCCCGCAGAGCGAAAGCGAAGAAGCCCATTGGCGACACCAAGCCTCGTGTCGCGGAGCACTCGACCACTGAGACTGCGATGGGGGTTCTGAGTGCCGGCGATGGTGCCAACCGAGATGCGGTTCACGGCCAGGCGCCAACGCCTCCGGCCACCCCGACGAGAAAGAAGGAGACTTTCCGGGTCAACGTCGTCATCCCCAACGCAAAGAGTCTTCTACCTGACAACAGGGTCGTCGTGCACGAACTCGCCATCAACAAAGAGTTTCGAACAGAGCCTCACGAGTACCACGAGCAACAGGCCGAGTTTCTTGCCCCTATTTTTGAGGAGATGCGGTCTACAATGCAGTCTGACAATCAAGAAGCCCACTTCCTTCTGCTCCTCCGAGTTGCTGACTCGATTCGGGAGAAGCTCCAGCGTTTGGTGAAACCGGGGAACTCAGTGCACGCTTTCATCGGAGAGCTTCTCGACACCGAAATTGCTAGACGTCAGTTCACGATGGGCAGCTTCTCATACGACAGGTTCTTCCGCACCATGGGCTCATTGCTCCCTAAACTCTGCGCGCCAGTCCGAGACGACGAAGTCAAGGAGCTTGTCGAGAATAAGCTCGACCAAGGGAATTATGTGGACCGCCTCGAGGCATTAAATGCGTTCATTGACGTCATGTTGAGCGATTATGCGAACTACTTGCTGCAGCTTGCTGCCCCCCGATTGATCGAGGAAGCTCCGTCATATGAGGCAAAGGTCTTCACTGCCCTTGTCGAAACTGGACAATATGATCTGTCCGCGGCGACTGCGGCCTGGCGAGCCGCCCGGCAGAAGCTATTGGCCGAGATTGCACGCCGAGATCCCGAAGGCATCAACCATCCGGCCTCATGGCTGACAGGTGATCGCGTCTATAACCAGATGCTAGTCGATGTGTTCACGCAGCTGTCACCCATTCCGATGCAAGAGATGCCGGAGATGCTGTTGCTAGACCACAAGCGTGCTGTCGAAGCGGGCAAGCTGACTCGAAGGATCGTCGTGACGGGCGCCGTGTTGCTTCAGTGCAAGAACCTTCTCAAGCGTGATGTGCGCGCGCCATGGAGGAGCGAGGCACAGCGAATTATGGCTGTGCTGGAGAAGGGCGAAACCCAGGAGACTATGACGCTGGAGAGCACCGTGGATGGTGTCATGGCTGCACTCGAAGCGGGGCGAACCATGCCAGCCGCGACAAAGCACCATTTAAGGGCGCTGGCCACCAAGTTTGTGACTGCCAGCGCTGATGCCGTCAGGCGAACAGGGAGTGAGCCCGCGGAACCTGTGTTGAGGCTGCTGCTCACCCGGCTGCGAAGCTACATCCTGGCTCGCCTTGCTGCCGCATCCGCAAAGGAGAAGGTCAAGGCTACTAGTACGGCTGGAGAAAAGCTTGCGAGTCTGGGTCTCGCTGAGTCTGTTGATAAGGTCCGGGATATGATCGATATGATGAGCAAGGTATCGAGCGTTGACCGAGATGCACACGCGACATGGTGGGACAAGGTCGGGGAGTTGGTCGAGAAGGAAGGAGACCGTTCGGCTGCTGGTTCGGCTTCTCCCGTCAGCGTCTCTTGAGTCTCGTCTCAAGAGATGGGCCTAGGAGTTCCGGCGTGTGGCGCAGGGGAGTGCCGTTGTTGGTGCCTTTTTGTGACGCAAGTCACTTTTCTTTTTCGTCCTCATCCGCATCCGCATCATGACCGGGCAACGCACACACAATAGTGACTTTTATGGAAGCATTGCGACAGGTATCATACACTATCGGTTGGGTTTTTCTTCGGCTATGTTGCTCGGGCTTCATTCATGCTCACGCTTTGGTCACGTTTACTTTTGGCGTTGGGGTATCTTGGGTCTTCTATATCTTGGCGGCATTCTCATTGCCTTGGGCATGGTGGTCTTTGTCACGTGGTTGGAAGGATTGATGAGCGTTGTATTGTATGTAGCATGCGTAAGACGAATCAAGCGAGCATTTCAACAGTGGCTATCGGGCCAGTGTCAGTTTGGAGTGTGGGTGAGCCTCAAGTGTTGTGTCGCCGTCTGTGACTGAGCGCCCCTGTCACTGGTTAAAGTCGGTGAATCCACCATAGGAAAAGGTCACGGTTCCATTGCCCACAGCTATAGATCTCATTGTATTCTACCTCCTTGCATCTCCAAACTCATCTGAGGAGGTGACGTTGCTTCAAATGTGGCTTAAACGGGAAGGTGCTGAAGCGTGGTGGGTTGTTGATTACCCCTCGTCATAGGGTCTTGGGATCCTGCCGGGTCAATTGCAGTCCGAGATGCTAGCGATCAGCTGGAACTCTGTGGTCAGTCATTCGCCATCCACCCCTGATATATTCTGCAACTGGATGAAATGGAAAAAAGACAAGTCAGTTAGAATACGGGGATTTCCTCTTGTACCAGAATAGGGCAGAATGACACGGAAAGGAGTCAATATTAACCCATGGTGCTAGCAATCATTCAAGCGTGGGGTCCCGGTGCCGCCCAGGTGCCGACGCACTGATGCACTGACGCGGTAAGTGCGGAATCAACTGGCAATAGACAAATTGGTGGCATAGTAACTAGTTGGGCAACGACTTCTCAGGCAAGACGCCCCTATTGCTGTTGTTTGTGTATTGCCGGCATCCTAGATCGGAAAGTCGCCCGAAATCTATTCCGGCTGCCCACCCTCCACCTGTGCCCTACCGCCCACGCCTGCCATTGGAGACAACTGCGCAGTGGCGCCGGAGCAACGGTAGTTGCCCTTGTTGACCGTTGGCGCGTTTCCCGACGCGCCGCACTTGTCGTCATTAAGTTTGCATACAGCAGGCGGGGTCGCGGCACATCAAAACTACCCCTCCCCACTTCGGTCCTGTTGACCCCTCTCCGCGGATCTGATGCACCTCCCATTGTTTAGACCAACGGTTTCTTCCTCCGCCTGGTCGCGTTACTTGACTTCTTCGTCCCTCCGAATTTCTGTTGGCACCAATCGCCAGTTCACAACACAATTACCCCGCATTACTTCCCGACATTGCTTGACTACCTACCACGCCAATCCCAATCCTATCCACCAGAAGAAGCAACTGGGGTCTGGACGAGCGTGGCCAGCAATCTTTTCGGTCCAACTCCTCAGGAACTGCTCCCATCAAGCACGGCTATCCAGGGGTTCCACATCCAAGACAGCCATGGCGGACCGCGACATCCTCCCTGATGACTTCAAGCCATCGCACTACGACCTGGTCATCCGGGACCTGGACTTCAAGACATGGACCTACAAGGGCACCGTCAGGTTGGTTGTCCCCCCCAACACCCCCAAAGAACACAACTGCTTCCTCCTACTGACACCCTATCAGAATTGATGGCATGGTGGTCAAGCCCACCAAGCAGATTGTTCTCAACACACTTGAACTGAAGCTTCTTAACTCCAAAGTTACTGTCGACCTAGACAAGAGCGAGCAGTCATGGGACTCGGCCGGCTTCACTGAGGACAAGAAGTCTCAACGCTCCACCATTACGTTCCCCAACGAGTTGCCTGCCTCGTCCAGGGCGTCTTTGACTATCAATTTCACTGGAGAGCTGAACCATGACATGGCTGGCTTCTACCGCAGCCAGTACAAGCCGGCCGCGCCGCCTGCTGCCAGTGTTCCTCACGACGATGAGTTTCATTACATGCTTAGCACCCAATTTGAAGCATGTGATGCTCGCCGCGCCTTTCCTTGCTTTGACGAACCGAACCTAAAGGCCACTTTTGACCTTACCCTGGAGATCCCTGATGACCAGGTTGCCTTGTCCAACATGCCCGAGAAGGACTCCCAGCCTGTCGATGGTGGGAAGAAGCTTGTATCATTCGAGCGCAGCCCCGTCATGAGCACCTATCTGCTCGCTTGGGCTGTTGGTGACTTTGAGTATGTTGAGGCTTTCACAGATCGTCAGTACAACGGTAAGAAGATCCCGGTCCGTGTCTACACGACCCGAGGTCTCAAGGAGCAGGGTCGCTGGGCGCTGTCTCACGCTCCCAAGATCATCGACTACTTCACGGAGCAGTTTGAGGTCGAGTATCCTCTGCCCAAGAGCGATATTCTGGCCGTCCATGAGTTTACCCACGGTGCCATGGAGAACTGGGGTTTGGTCACCTACCGCATGACGGCCATACTCTTTGACGAGAAGCTCTCCGACTCCAGGTTCCGTAACCGCATTGCCTACGTCGTTGCTCACGAACTCGCTCACCAGTGGTTCGGCAACCTGGTCACGATGGACTGGTGGGATGAGCTGTGGCTGAACGAAGGCTTCGCCACATGGGCGGGCTGGCTGGCCACTGATCATCTGCACCCCGAGTGGGAGGTTTGGGCCCAGTTTGTGAACGAAGGCATGGATCAAGCGTTCTTGTTGGATTCTGTGCGCGCGTCTCATCCGATTCAGGTTGTGGTTCGCGACGGTCTTGATGTCAACCAGATCTTTGACAAGATCAGCTACCTCAAGGGGTGCTCCATCATTCGCATGTTGGCGTCTAATCTCGGTATCAAGACTTTCCTCAAGGGCATTGCCATCTATCTCAAGAAGCACCAGTACGGAAACGCCAAGACGTCGGCCCTGTGGGATGCCCTCAGTGAGGCGTCCGGCATTGATGTCAACACCATCATGCGTCCTTGGATCGAGAAGATTGGCTTCCCAGTGTTGACGGTAACTGAAGATAAGCAGCAGATTTCGATCAAGCAGTCTCGGTTTCTTTCGACAGGAGATGTGAAGCCTGAGGATGACGAGACGACCTGGTGGGTGCCGCTCGCCCTCAAGGGTAAGACGGGCTCTCAGGGTGTTGAGTCGCTTGCTCTCACGACCAGAGAGTCGACCATTGAAGGCGTCGATAACGAGTTCTACCAACTCAACACTGCTGCTACCGGATTTTACCGTGTTAACTACCCAGAGTCTCGCCTCAAGACGCTAGGCACGCAGCTCGATCGGCTCGGCCCCGAGGACAAGATTTTTATTGCAGGCAGCGCGGCAGATCTCGCCTTTGCGGGCTGTGGGTCCACAGGGGCGTTGCTCTCTTTTGTGGAGGGGTTCAAGAACGAGACTGGCTACCGCGTCTTGAGCCAAGCCCTTGATGCCATAGGAACGCTCAAGTCGGTCTTTGGCGAAGATGCGCAGACCAAGAAGGGACTGGAAAAGTTCACCCTGGAGCTTATCGACAAGGCTCTCAAGGAATTGGGAACGGACCCCATATCCGGGGAGGATTTCAACCGCAGCCAGCTGAGAAGACGGGTCCTAATCACGGCTGTCGCAAATGGTCATCAGGAGTGAGTCGCGTCATTTGTTCCAAACTTCCCAGGCATCTCATACTAACGCCGGTTTAGGGTCATCAAGACCGGGTACGACCGGTGGACAGCCTTCAATGTCAATGCCACTGGGGAACCACTCCCCGCGGATCTTCGAGCGCCCTTTTACCGCGCTGCTGTTCGCACGGATCCCGCTGCCGTCGTCCCCGTTTTGAAGCGTGAATGGTTCAACACTCCGGCTGTTGACGGCAAGGAGATCTGCCTCACGGTTCTCGGAACTGTCACGGATCCGGAGATTATCAAGAATGTCCTTATTCCCTTCAACTTTAGCATCTCTCCGCCAGCGCTGGCGAGCGATTCAGTGCCGGCTGGCGATATGCACTATCTGGCCTCGGTGATGGCCGGGAACCATGTGGCGCGCCCGCTCCAGTGGGCATACATTCGTGACAACTGGGATCACGTTCTTGCCAAGCTGGGTGGCAATCCGATTGTGCTAGACCGGTTGATCGCTTTGGCGTTGCCCAAGTTTACGGATACAGAGACTCTTGAGGAGATTGAGAAGTTTTTCTCTGGTGTGAGTACCAAGGGCTTTGATCGAACTTTGGAGACGGTGAAGGATAAGATCCGGGGTCGCGCGGCTTACAAGAAGAGAGAGGCCGAGAATTTGAAGGCATGGCTCGTATCGAACGGGTATGCTTGATTGGGAATGCTGCGGCTATAAGGCAGGCCAGTGGATCGTAAACGCGGTGTTGGGGGGATTCGAACTATGTTACGCTTAACCCCTGAAAATTGGTAACCTGGGCTCGAGGTACCGGCGGGGAGTTTGACTGGTGTCCAGACAGATGTGTTTTTGCAATGATCCCTTTCAACGATCGCTGACTGTGGGAGCTCGTCCCTCTGAGTATTGTCAGCATCGCATTTTATTCATTCTCTGTCCTCCGAGCCTCGGTGTAACCCTTTGGTCTTGATCTGGTTGCTTCTCGTGCTAGGGTCAAACCACCATGTCTTGATAACTTGACGTGCTTTAAACTCGAATGTGAGATTTTCCAGCCCCGTGATCCACCCAGAGAAGACATGGTGTCTCTTCCTTGGGAGGAAAGGTGTTCAAACGCCCGGCTCTTCCTTTTGTCCATCCGTCCGAGACAGTCCCTCGGCCGTTGAAGAATCAGACATGTGAGACGCCGAGCACCCAATCACAACGGACTTGATTGCTACGGGCACATTAGTGCGCGGGGTGTCAGTGCCGTGTCGATACGCTAAGTGCTCGTTTGCTACAGCATAGAGCCGCTGACGCGGGGTAGTGTACGCAGTATGTATGAAAAAGATGGTTGACGTGACAGTGAACCTCCCTCCTATTTAGTGTAGTGTAGTAGTAGTGCCTTGCATTAGTCTAGCTTGGTGGGATGCAGAGGGGGGGGGGAATGCTCCCCTTTTGGTAAGGTACTCAAGACCGATATCCAATATCCCCGCATGTTATTCTAGGGTCTTGGGGGATTTGGGGAAGCACTAGACTACCTTATGTATAGTATAGGTATGGGCGGGAGTAAGGTGTAGTGAAGTGTAAGGCGGTGAAGGGATGGATTGGGTGAGTGCATGTGTTACTATATGTGCATGTATCCCACCTACCTACAGAGGTGGCTGAAACAGAGAGGTGAGAAGACAGAGGCCAGAGGACCGAGGACAGAGGGGCCGGGGTTGGGATTTGAACCTATTTGATGTTCAAGGTATAGAGTAAGTGATAAATCTAGTAGAAGATCTAGTAGAGTCTGGTAGATCTGGCAGAGTAGAACTACCTAGATCTCGTTGATCTTTGATGGCATGAATTGAAGTCATGACAGAGCATTGATTGAACATGAAGATTGTCTGGTGGATGGGCTCTAAGCATACCGTGTGGTTTGATCACCTGCAAGTGCAAGTGAGGGCGGGACGATGTTTTTTCTGATCTGATCAAAGGTGCAGGTGCAGGTGAAGGCGCACCCCTTTTCGCTGTCGAGACATACCTAGGTACCTGGCTTGCCTCTCGGCTAGTCTCCTGCCAAGTACCTACTTACCTTAGGTATTGGACTGGATGAAACTAACTAAATCCAATGGACGGACATGACATGGACAAGACTGGAGCAAACAAACTGCCCGTAAAAGTCTCCACTGGGTATGAGGGCGGGGAAAGAAACTACTGAAAAGTTCGAGTTCGGATTTGGGGGGATTACGAATTAATCATGTCTTGGACTTTGGACTACATGTACATCCGGTCTTGCGGAGGGGGAGGGGGCGGTGAAATTTAGCACCAATTTGAAACTCCGCAAATTTTCTAATTCCAATTCCTGGTCCAAAATATGAACCGTGTTCGTATTGCCAAGACAGGTCCTTGGTGGAAAACATCCACTGCGGGCCGGTATACCGGGGGAATTATAAGACAACGAGGCGTTAGCTCTGTCAACCACGCGAGAGTGGAACGGGTCAGTTGCATGATTAACGTTCATAACAAAGGCCTGGTAGGGCAGGGCAGGTCAAATCTCGACTCTTCCCATATCTTTTTCAAGTTGGGTACCGAGCGAGCAGTGGTCTGCGCGCGCTGGAAATAGGTAGAGGTAGGTAGGTAATTTTGGTCAAATCTTGTTTCCGTCGATCATTGTTGAGATGTTGAGGTTAGCAAAATTACGCATATGTAATAACAGGGGGTGGCCAGCAGAGGGCAGCGAGGGTGAGCGCTAATAGCGCCGGCGTTGTACCACAGAAACGGTTAAGCGCCCCGCGATCTGGCATCTGTTCCCCGCAAACGAGATTTCCAGAAAACTAACTACCCCAACCCGCGAGACAATTGTCCCTTCCGCTTGGGACGCCGGTCCGGCAGTCAAGGTCACTTTGCAAGCTTTTATCCTCAATGTCTGATTTCTTTTCTTTCCTGCCAGAGTGTCCCCGGTGCAACGTGAACACCCAAGGTGCTATTCTGGGCTGCAAAGTCAAAATAAGTCTGCGTCCCCAGGACTGTCCTTCCGACCCTCCATGAACTGACCCCTCCATCAGTTAGTCGCACACTAGCTCTAACGTTACCCCTCTCTCTTCTCCAAAGGGAGGGTCATTTGCCGCCATCACGCATTCTCTCAACTGCAGATGGCCCCTGTCTTCACGGCCTGCCCTGCGAATCGAGTGCCGAGGCGCATACACCTAACGCCAGGTACCCGATTCTTCAGCCCTTTCACATGCACACTTTGCAGCCACACACGACCACTCGTGACCCGGCATTTTGTGCGCGCCTTTCTGCACATCTCTCAAAGACGGAAACGGGCGGTGTGTAGAAACTTTGAGTCCTTCTCTCTTTCTTTCCCCGTGGGGAAGTGGACACCAGACAAGGGTGGCGCGTGTGTTCCCTGTTGAGAAATGGCAGGTCGGAACCATCAACAGTGTCACCCAAGGACGAAGGGCTCGGTCCAAGATTGCGAAATGAGCACATCACCGAGGAATGTCGTCGGCTACTTGCCAGTCTGGTCCATATACTCCGACTGACGAGCGGTCAGCTGGGTTGCCAATGCGCGCTTGGGTTAGAGAAAACGACATCTCGGCGGGTGGGGAGGGTGTTACCCGCCCATACCCACCATGTTAATCTTTCCTCACACCCACCCACACACCCATACACCCACACGCACACATTGCACCTCCCTTCCAGCGTAGCTCGTCTTGGGGAAAAAACATGTCACCCATGTCCACCCCGCTCAACCCCAACAACTTTACTTTGACATGGAACACCAAGGGAGCTGTCATGGTGATTATTGGGTATATTAGATCTATGCGTCGCCCGCTCCGGAAATGAGAGACACCAGGGACACCGAATCATCCCCATTTGTTTTATAACACCCTTGTCCGAGCCCACCACACCGGCTTCAAGCACCTCGGGCCAGTTACCATGAAGGGAATCTCGACCGTCCTCGTCACCAGCTGTCTGGCTCTGCTAGGCCGGGTTACTGCCGCACCACCAGAGCCCCCAACAGCGGTTCTCGAGAAGCGAGCCGACCCGACGGTGACCATCGCGGCTGGAAAAGTCGTGGGCAAATCCCGGGTCGCGACCGAGGTCTTCAACGGTATCCCATATGCCCTCCCCCCTACCGGCAACCTCCGGCTCCGGCCGCCGGTCAGGTTAAACTCGACTTTTGGCACTTTGAACGTCGGCGGCATCCCCAATGCCTGCCCCCAGTTCTTTGCGTCAGCAAGCGGGAATGACCTGCTCAGCCAGGTCTTGGACACTGTCACCAACCTGCCGTTCTTCCAGAACATTTTGCAGGTGAATGAGGACTGTCTCAGCGTCAACGTCATCAGGCCTGCGGGCACTAAGGCCGGGGATAAGCTTCCCGTCTTGTTCTGGATCTTTGGTGGTGGCTTTGAGGTATGATGACGTCTGCACCATCTAAACTCGATAATCGGCTAATATGTGACAGCTTGGCTGGACTTCCATGTATGAGGGTGGCCCCTTGGTTTCCAATGCCATTGACATGGGCAAGCCGTACATTTTTGTTGCTGTCAATTACCGTGTCGCCGGTTTCGGCTTTTTGCCTGGCAAGGAGGCACTTCGGGGCGGCGCGGCCAACCTCGGTCTGCTTGACCAGCGCATGGGTCTCGAGTGGGTTGCCGACAACATTGCGGCTTTCGGTGGTGATCCGGACAAGGTTACCCTCTGGGGCGAGTCTGCTGGCGCTATGTCCGTCTTTGACCAGATGGCCATGTATGACGGTGACAACACCTACAACGGGAAGAAGCTCTTCCGAGGCGCCATCATGAACTCGGGCAGCATTGCCCCTTCCGACCCTGTTGACTGCCCCAAGGGCCAGGTCGTCTACGACACCGTCGTCGCCAAGGCTGGATGCTCTTCGGCCAAGGACACGCTCGAATGTCTCCGTGGCCTTCCCTACGCCAAGTTCCTCGAGGCGGCCAACTCGGTCCCGGCCATTCTGTCCTACAACTCGGTGGCTCTCTCCTACCTGCCCCGACCGGATGGAAAGATTCTCACCCAGAGCCCGGATGTCCTCGTCAAGCAGGGCAAGTATGCGGCTGTTCCCATGATCATTGGTGACCAAGAAGACGAGGGAACCCTGTTCTCGCTTTTCCAGCCCAACATCACATCGACATCGAAGCTTGTCACGTACCTCTCAACCATCTTCTTCCACGGCGCTACCGCCACTCAGATCCGATCCCTGGTCGACACGTATGACGACAATATCCTTGCCGGCTCACCCTTTGGCACCGGCATCTTTAACGAGATCTACCCCGGTTTCAAGCGTCTCGCCGCCATGCTTGGTGATCTGGTCTTCACCTTGACCCGACGTGTTTTCCTCTACGACGCACTCAAGTCCAACCCGGACGTGCCGACGTGGTCCTACCTCGCCAGCTACAACTTTGGGACTCCCATTCTGGGCACTTTTCATGGTAGTGATTTGCTACAAGTCTTTTACGGACTTCTCCCCAACTACGCGAGCAAGAGCATTCAGTCGTACTATGCCAACTTTGTTTACAATCTCGACCCGAACAACGCGGCGGGCGGCACTAGCGCTCGAAGCAAGGTTTCGATGAACTGGCCACAGTGGTCCAAGGATAAAATGCTGATGCAGTTCTTTGCCAAGAATGCGAAGCTGTTGAAGGATGACTTTAGGTCGAAGCAATATAACTGGATCAGCAAGAATGTTGATGTCCTGCATATCTAGAACTGGGCCCAGGGTTCAGGGAGGGAGGGAAATGGGGGGTGAAAAAAAGAGGTTGGCATATTGCATCTTGAGGGGTTATGGTTTGGTTTGGCTCTTTGGTTGGGGGCATTGCATTGGGTAGGAACGGGGTTTTGGTCACGATTCTGATTCATTGGGATGGCGGTTACCGCATTGGATACGGCATGATACCTTAATAGTCTCACCAGACAATTTTGTCTGTCCGAATCCGTATTAGTCGCAAATCCTGAGCTGAGGGGTGAGCCGTAGTGAAGCTTCCCAACACCCAAGCCCACCACCACGGCGTGTCCCATGCGCCCATGTTCTCAAGTAGCGACGCCGTTGACAATGCTATCATTTGCTGGTAGGCGGCAAGGAATATTGTTATCTTCGCTTAGACTACGTGCCTAGGTACCTAGGTACCTAGACAATAAGAATGAGATGAGAGAGCCCATCCATCAGGAGCCGCGTCTGACTATAAATACGAATCCTCCCCACTGATTTTACTTGCTCTCATTCCTCCCATCGTCCAAATTTATTTCACTCTTGACTCTTTCAACTGCTCCTCTCTCCTTATGGGATCAGGACGCTCAGCGTAGTTGATCCAGAACTTCCTCACATGATGCGCCGCGTCCGGGATATCCAGCAAAACCTTGCCATCGGACCCCTTAATCCACAAGTGTTTTTTCTCATCCTCGCCGAGGAGAGCGTAGGCGAAATTCCTGTCTACAAACCGGATTGTTCTCTTCTCCAAGTCAAGCAGCAAGAAGGCTTCGTTATCGTCGCAGGACAAGAATCCAAGTCCCTCGGCTGAACTGAAGCAAAACTTATCGCCGCATGTGGCGGCGAGCTGCCTTCGTAGAGCCAACGTGTCGGATCGGTGGAGATTGGCAAGACAGGCGCCGAGTCTGCCAATGGGGGTGGGGGTGGTTGCCGATATGGTGGAGCCGAGGATATTGCCGATATCCCATTTTGCTTTTGCCTCTGGGAGGAGGAGCTCTGTAAAGGTCTCCTGCAGGAACCGGCAAAACTCGCACAAGGCGATGGCGAGTGCGGCATTCCGAACATCCACATTCTGAACTTTTACCACTGGGTTAGTCGACCTCATGGTCGCAAGGAATGCCATGCCGGCGTGCGGTGCAGACGCGTGGTCGGACTTCATCAGTAAGTTTATGAGTCTGATTGCCGTAGGCCATGTATCGGCCCGGCTCCGGGACTTTAGGTGCGAGATGAGGAAGCAGAGCTGAACAAACCGCTCCTCAATACTTGATCGTGGGGTAATGATCTTGGCGGGCTTCAAAGTCCACGGCTGGACGAGTCTCCAGAAACCCTCGGCGGGAGAGACGGCCACATTAGTTGTTGTATTGGCGGCCAAGGACCCTAGGTTGGACATGAAGTCGACGACAACAGAGTTGAGGCGCCTTCCATCTGATGATGGCTGGTCGTTGTCGTGAGCGATTTCCATTTTCAGGAGTCTGTCGAGGAAGCTCGTAATGCCGAATCCAAGCTGTTCGTACTTGTGATGCGTGTGGCGGCCCCCTGCATCAGCCACTGCGGGCGTCGTCGTATGGGCTGGTGATACCGACAGTGATAAACCCTGAGGTAGTGAATCCGATGCCCCATGTTCGGTCAACGCTCCTGGTGCCACCACCGAAACTGGTGATGCCTTGAGAGCCTCAATTTCGGCATTTTTGGCCACCACGACGGCTGCCAACTTCTCTTTCTCCGCCTTCAAACTTTCGTTCCTATGCTCCAAATCCTTGATGGAGCTCGCCAACTCCATCTTGCTTCCCTCGAGGTCCTTGATCGAAGCTTGGAGCTTGGCCGTGGTCTTTTTGAGCTCCTCGATCTCACGACTCATTCGGTCCCTCTCTTGGGTCGTAGCCTCGGCCTGGTATTTCAGCTGGCTGAGTCGATCCTGGAACTCTTTCTTCTGATCTCGCTCGTTGCAGAAATCGGAATACAGCCTGCGATGCGAATCCTCCATGACGTTGATCTGTTGGTTGATAACGTCAACGTATCGCCTCGCGTCGCTCCTGAGGCGATGGAGGAAGAAGTGGTCGATATCGTGGAGTTTCTGGCGGAGGTGGCTTAGGGGTTCACGAAAGCTGGGCGGTAGGGTCTGTGGTGCATGTGAAGAGCCGCCAGTGTTGTGGCCGCCGCCGCCATCGTCGCCACGTTCAAGCTCTGCTTCGACCGTAGCCGACATGTCTCGGATGTTGACTTCTTCTGCCTCAGTTTTAATAGGGGGGGGTATGGTAAAGGAGTAACGTCGTCGCATACTCGGGAGATGTTCTCTCGCTGCTGGGTATGTGTCGCTGATGACCCCGCGAGACTCTGGCGCGAACGAAACCCTTCCCCCTCTGCTTCTTCTGCTTCTGCTTCTGCCATCCATTGTGACGCCGCCGCTGCTGTGGTATTCGGGCGATTCATGCTCGCGGGGTCGCTTTCGGGACATGGCCAAGGTTGTTGGCTCTGTTGACGGGAGGAGGGACGGCGACCATCCCTGGTTTTCAACATGGTTGTCTGGGACAGCGCCGCCACGAGAAGAAGACATGATGGCGCCTGATTTTCTTCTTCTTTTTTTTTTTTTTTTCCACTGTCCGTCCAAAAGTTGGTGGATGGAAGGGTGGTAGAACTAGGTAGAAAAGCGAGATCAAATGGGCATGTCGCTGACGCTGACGATGAGGCCCACCGCAGCACACTCCGCACATGGAGTTACTCTTTAGGCATTCTCGAGCGGGGTTATGTCCAATTAGATCACGCCCTCACACTCTCTCTCTCCATCTGGAATAGTTTGGCTGAATCTTTTTGGTACGTCTGCAGCGAGGTGGTTACCCTCCAACTTGCGTGGTGCCTTCTAGTTGGCTCAAGGCCTGCCGTGCACTCCGCCTCATGGCATATCAAAACTGGAGGGTGTCAAGGATACGGCAAATGCGAAGGGGGGGGGAAACAAGCTTTAGGTATTTTTCCTTAAGGGGAGTGTAAATTTTACATTAGGTTCAGCCAAGCACACAAGAGTGTTACAACCTGAGGTGCTGGTATTTTACAAAGGGGAGTGTGATCGGATCAGAGGTTTGTTGCAGGCCCTCAGACAGAGTAGGTGGTTCACGTATCCAGGTTGCTTGCTCTAGCCAAGAAGCCAGGCTCCAATGAAGATGCTACACAGTGAAATTTATTGCGTGAGGAACCGAGTCCTTCACAGAGTGCTTGCTTCCATCGGCCGCACTTATGCTTATAGCTATCTATCTATTTACACATACATGTAAGCACCCGAGCCTTCCTGGACCCCAAGCCCGGGTCCCTCATGTCGTCAGGCTCCTGATCCGGGGTTTTATGACCCGAGGCCCGGGTCCATTGCCAACCTGGGTCCAGTCATTTGTGGTTGGCTGCCTAACCGAGCCTGTCGCAAAGCATACATGACTTATCGTACTTGTTGTCCCGCATGTGACTATTGTCCGGCCAGGTCGTGGCAAAAAGAAACTTATTACTTCTACCTCAGCACTCGGCGGGAAAGGGGAGACGAATAAAGGGAACATATAGGGAGGAGGTGAGGAGTGAGATCGGATGCAGGCTGCAAACTGTAGTGACAGATGCTGCATTGCATGTGAGGCGCCTGAATCTCCGGATTGCGCACAGCAACAAAATGATATTCGATGTGGGTCCATGGCCTATGCCATGTTGCGAGGTATCTCCACCGTAGAGAGACGTCGAGATAACTACCTAGGCAAAGAGGCCTTTAAAAAAAAAAGATCATAAGGCGTCGCTAGTACTAGTAAAGAGGCTGGGTGCAGTTAAGAAGAGAAGGAAGAGAAAAGGAAGAAGAAAAAAAGAGAGAGAGAGAAGAGGAACAAAGAAAAGAGAGAGAAAAGAGGAAGAAGGAAAAAATCTCGGATACGGGGAGTCGAACCCCGGGCTGCTGAGGCCTCACCCACCTTTGGGGATGTGGAAATGAGAGTCAGCGATGTTACCGCTACACCATACCCGATGGTTTTCCTTGGGGGGATGTAAGTGTAAAGTTTATTGAAGACAATCCCTAGGTCCATGGGATGGCGTTCATAGGGTTTACACCTGGTGTTTACAGCTGGTGTGCAAAGGGTGGGTTCACATGGTGGGTTTATATAGGGTACGTATGTGTCTTGACCACAGCTGCTGCTATTCGTAGGTTTGCCAAGTGAAGTAAGTGTTTGCTTGCGTGTTCATGTTCATGTTTATGTTATTTTCAGTTAGACTTTCTTTCCCTTGGAATATGATTCGATAATTTGTCTACAGAATTCACAACTCCGTTTTTTCCCCCATTTTTTCAGTATTGCCCTTGTCCCTCCTCCTCCAAGGCTTAACCCTCCCCTGGATGATATCAATCAAAAACCCCTCCACTTTCGCTGCCGTAATCTTTTCTGAGCCATTATCCCATGGAAATACCTCTCCGTTACTTGGATTCTGTACCGCCACTCTTCCTTTTTTATTGTTGTCTTGAAATTGGAATCCCATGAGAGCAGGAGCTTCTGGATATTCTCGCACGTCAGTCGTCGTAAAATGTAGATATTCAGAATATTTCCTCGCGAGCGGTAGAATTTCAGAAACATATGCCTGCCGATCCTTTTCCGACGAAAAGAAATAGTGGACGATGGATTTCCCCGAGGAATAAAATGTTATTTCATTTCGACGCGTCAGAGCAGGCACTAGTGGCGTGGCGCATTGGCTGATAAAGGTTTCGAGGGAGGCAAAATTGCGGAGAGCGGTGAGGTGTCGTTGTGTCCCCGACGGGTGGTTATAACAGAGTATCTTGGGTGGCACTACCGCTGAGTTTGACTCCGAGCCAGGTTGGGCTTGAGTCTGCGGGATTGGAGGCGGAGGAGCAGAAGAGATAGCGAAGGAATAACGGTCGTGGCACCGCTCTGCTGCGCGGAGAAAGAGTTTCTCGAGAGGGGCATCGGCCGGGGAAGACCCAAGATAGCTGATAAAGATGATTTCGTCGCTAGAGAGAAAGCCTGTGGCGTTGGAGGCGTCAATGTAAGAGAGAGGAGAAGGTCGGAGCATTCGTTGAAGGAAGGAATTAATAGAAGATGCGGATCGGGGTCCGCGGTAACGGTCGAAGCGTCCGGAGCGGTGGTAGAGCCGGATCGTAGGGAAGGACGAGATGGAAAGGGAGGAACAGGTTCTTGGGGCGACGGAGCAGTCGATGCTGGTTATTCTCGCGTCGTTGAAGTGGGATTTTCGGACCAAAGTCCATTCGTCTTCGAGGGGGGCGGTAGTTTCACTGGGGGGGGGGGGGGGGGTTGTTGGGGGGGGGGAG
>Ga0247765_1000647_pt1 | contig 24791 bp, 20 predicted proteins | sample UWRJL106311C6_FD_179949 | JGI IMG/M metagenome (GOLD analysis project Ga0247765, IMG submission 179949) | Plant litter microbial communities from Arlington Agricultural Research Station in Wisconsin, United States - UWRJ-L106-311C-6 | ecosystem: Environmental > Terrestrial > Plant litter >...
GTCCCAACTTCGCCCGGGCGCTCGTCTCCGCTGCTTCGTCCGCGAGACGAAACTCCCCTTCCGCCTGCCCAAGGACCCCAAAGCCCCCGTCATCATGATCGCCACCGGCACGGGCATCGCTCCCATGAGAGCCTTTATTCAGGATAGGGATGCCATTCTCAACGCCTCCCTCTCCGCTACCAGTCCGGAGGAGTGGGCATCGAATCCTCTTGGCCCTGCCCTCCTTTATTACGGCATCCGCGACCACACCCAGGACTTTTTATACGCCGCCGACCTCCGCCGTTGGGAGGAAAAGGGGGTTATTTCCCTTCGACCAGCCTTCTCGCGAAATCCCCCTGCCGGAATTCCGGTAAAAAGGGTGAATGACCTCCTCTGGGAAGACCGGGACGAGTTGAAGAGACTGTTCAACGAGGAGGGGGCAAGGGTTTTGGTCTGTGGAAGTGCAGCGGGCGTGGGCAGGAGCGTGGATGATGTCTGTAAGCGGATTTGGAGGGATGGGCACCCCGAGAGGGGAGATGAGGAGAGTGAGGCGTGGTTGAGGGGGGTAAAGGGAGAGAGGGTTGTGAGTGATGTCTTTTGATCATTTTATCTACTTGTTTTTCTCGGCTAGGGCTTGAGAAAGGAGGTATTGGGGTGGCGGGATGGGATATCATGCAAAGTCTTCTCTTTTCTCCTTCTCCCACTCACTCTCTCTCTCTCAGGGTACTACATGGTGCATATTTTGGGTTATTGGCTTGACTCGTCGATATAGGCAGCTTGCTCAACGCATCTCTCTTGTAGTGCGGCATAAACCACCAGTAATGGTAATAATACTTAGTTGACCTCATTCATGACCAGACGAGGCTTGACCCATTGTATTCATTGCCAGCCTCAAGATATTCGTGTCTTGTTGGTGTCAAGTGCATATGATCTATAAGCTGTGATGTGCTTTTGATAACCATCAATCACCAGGCCCCTCCAGAACCTCCTATCCATCTTAGTGTTTCCACCCGCGGCATTTCCGCTGACGCCCATCCCCCCCTAGAGCCCAGTTCAGTGTTCCGAGCCTGAAGACGTGGCGCGGCGTGTGACGTCTTGTTGTTATTACAACGGGGTCTGGTTCCGTTTTAGAGTAAAACATTTCCAGGCCGCTGACGGATACCAAAGGATGAGAACAAAATGACACACCTACTGTACACTAACTAGGTAGGTACTAATGTCGATGAGCTAATAAGGGTCATGACCGGACTTGTTGGCACCAAGAAACCGGTCGCGTCTTAGGTACCTAGATACAATGAACCCGACCCCAAACGCCAAATTAAAGGAGTCAACGGCGTCTCTTAGCCACCACATAGGTACCTACATAAAAAAAAAAATTGCGCTTTTCGCTGCGTTTTTCTGGCGCTTGGTCGGAACCAAAGCGGCGCCTCGCCCGTTGAACTAGTGTAGTCTAACTCCTTCTTTATCTGAGACATTGGTTTGTCTTTTTTTTTCTGTCTCTTTTTTTCTCTTTTCCCCGCGCGTTGATGATCGTGGCCTGCCTGCCTGACCAACCGACGCGCCGCCGTTTCTTCATCGGGACACTTCAGTCTACCTAGGTACCTACTTAGTGGAATCCACATACGAATACCTCCAACGCACACTTGACATGAGACCGCCCCAACCTGGCATATTCGTAGTAGTGCATTATTTCTCGACTGGCACAACGTAACAAGGTCGTACGTACATACAACAACGCCTTGTCCGGTCAGGTCCACTCCAGTCCAGTCCTTTGCATACACTAATGCAGCTCTACACTCGGCACGTCGGGCATTCGTTGAGACATGCAGCAACGACGGGAGCAAGGCTTTCTCTTTACTCGTCAGAAGGAAAAGGACAAGCATTATTCGTACTCCTTTCATGTTCCCCGCTCTGCCCACTCTGCCGCCGAGAAAGAGGAGAAGAGAGAGAGAGAGAGAGAGAGAGAGAGAGAGAGAGAGAGAGAGAAAACCAGCTCGTTTCTTCTTTTTGCGGCGTCGACATCGGCAGCTGAGATGATCCAGGCATCCAGTCGGACTTCTCCACCGGTCGTGAGATTCAAGTTATCGAGTGTAGGTACGGATAGATATCGTCGTACATGGACAATGTGGAAAGACTTGCAAGGCTTTGTAAGAAATGCAAGACGGCATAATGAACTTTTTGTCGGTAGTTTAAGTTAGGTAAGTTAGGTAACTCAGGTACTGGACTCGGTATGACATGGGAGACAACTCCCGTCAGGTTCCTCCCGTCTCTGTCTCCCGCTGTCCCCCGCTGTCCCCCGCTGTCACATAGGTAGGTACATACATAGATAGGTAGGTAGGTAGGTAGGTAGAGTTACAAGGCGACGACGCGTCTAGTCTCATCCATCCCACGGGTCTGAACACACAAAGTTAAACCCGACGTGCGGGGTCAGGCCGTCTATTTTGGGCTGATCCAGGGATCAGGCTACACTAGTGTAGTCCACTGGTTGGTTGGCTGCGAATCGAAGCAAACACGTTAACTAGCAAACTAGTTAGGCGGTCAGCCTTCGTTGCGCCTCAATCACGCCTGCTTTCAGCTAGCAAATGTCTCACCGACAGCGCATCGCGCGTCGCGCCTCGCAAAAAAATGCATAAAACCGTAAAAGGCTTGCATATCGACGCTATCCTGTTTACGATCCTGCAAATAAATTATCATCTTCAACCAAACACCTCGTCGCCTCTTTTGCGAGAAAAAGAAGGCCTCTTAAATTTTTTTGCCTAGCTGTTAAAAGAGATAAAAGAAAACCCAAACATCCAATAACGTCATGTCCCTTTGTGACGTCGTGACGTAGCATTCGCCAGGGGGGGGTGCCCTCCTTGCCCTCTTCAGCTCAGCTGGAAATCGAGAGCCAAGATCGCTACCAAAACCATGATCCAATGGGCAGGGGTTACAAACGTTAAAATGGGATTGGGACCCCGCCTTTTTCCCTCCTGAGTTCTGACCCCCCGCGTCGCGTTTAATTAATTTCTGCACCTTCTCGGCATCGTCAAAGCCCAAAGAGAAAGTCGGACGCGAGTTTTCTACGAAAAAGGTCAGCCTCCTTTTCCCACAAGGGAAAAAAAAAACGCTCTGCAGTCATCCATATCCCAATGTCACAGGCCAGGCAGGCCGGCCAGATGACCTCGCACAGAGAGGAAACGGTGTCCCCCGCGGAGCCGGAACTTTGAAGAGCATCCGAAAATTACGACGCCTGCAGCCTACAGCCTGCCAGCCCACAAGAGACCGACTCGTCCAGCCAATTCAACACCCGATAGGTGTCTTACACGTGGCCCGTGTGTTCAATCAGTTTCCTGCTCGCCCCCGAGGCTCTGGTGTGCTTCCAGAAGACCGAGCCCCCATGTTCGTGCCCATCCATCCGCGCGCAGTAGCAGCACCAGCCCTCGAAGCTTTGCTCCGGAGAGAGAGGCGGGAAGAGCGCAAGGCCCGTGCTGTCGGGCTCGGGACCTTGTTTGATCGGCACCTCGATCCATATTTCCGTCTTGATAATCCTCATTTTGGCATCACCATTTGGCGTGTCGCAGCTCAAGCCACTGATCAAAGTTGCCTTCTGCTGCCATTCGTGCTAGTAGTGTACTTTGTGAACACGAGAAAACACCCCCCATCGGGCCACCCACCCCCGACCGCCGGCCCGGTACCGCAACCAAGCTTACGGATGCTGCCTCGGTTGTGGTAACTCGTCTCTGCGTTCGGTGCCCTGGTGCGTGGCAGATGAGCCGCCAAGCCTCTTGCGATTGGCGAGAGAGTGTTGCCAATACATCGCGGCCTTGTCCGCTTTGGGAAAGCCTTGACCTGCTGGGTCCTCTGCTGGGGTGTTTCCAACTTGGTCAAAATTGCCTGGGGAATCCCTGGAGCAAATCCTCTCACCCTGTGCAAGTACTCTTTCCGCAGGCAAACTGCGGATGATTTCGCCGACCTGCTTTGCCAACCTCTTTGACTCCTCGATCCTCTTTTCCCCGCCTGCATTGAACCAGAAAACGATAAAACCCACATGTGGGGTCACTATCTAGGGCAACCGCTGATGAGTGGACGCCAGCTCGTATGAGCCATCAGCTTTGGTGTAATTACCATTGAAAATTGAACCGAGGGGTCATGAAGTGATATTCTCCAACGCGAAGCAAGGTCACAAAGGAAAACAAGAAAAGAAAAAGAAAAAAAGAAAAAAACCGAATTTTGGCCGGTGTAGTTCGGAAACTGCCATGACAGCCTCTTGACGCCTACAGCTGGACGGGATGCCGCATCCTGACGCCAGCAGACTCGCTCGGACGTGGAACATGGAAAAGAGCACCAGGAACGCGTTGTTTCCATCTTTTCTGAAGACCAGATCTCGCCCAGTCATCGGGATGACCGTCCAGGGCCTCCATCGGAACTCCACATACCGCCTGTTCGTCTCGAGTTATATACCGAGCGATCTGATCCCTCGCGCCACGGTTTCGTCCTCCTCCTGGGAAGAAAAGTCTGCACTAACAAAATATTTCGCAATGCCACGGTAGCAGTGGTGCTTGATAGTCCTGATCAGCTAGCGCTGCGACTCCAATCTGATCGACGACGTCAATTGACATGCATGGGATGGCCTGTTGCTAGCCCACTTTGCGAACTTGGCCCTCTGCATTGGCCGTGGCGCCTCCATTTCGCATCACGCACCCTGCCTCGCGTGTTGTCCCAGGACCTGGACGGCCTGAACTGCAGAAGGCCCAGGAAGGCGCGCCCACCAAATCTCCACTAGCACAATCCGAGTCAAGCCCTTTGCTGCGCATCTTCCTGCTCACCTAAGGGGCACACCAAGCAGGGCCGGCCTGCTAATAAAACTCGCCTGCCCCGATCAACAGATACAACCGAGCACGTTGAATTGCTGATTCCCATTAAACGTTCTCTTTCTGCTCTTTGCTCGACTCGCCTCCCCCTTCCCTCCACTCCCACTTGGAAAGGCCCGACGCTTGAAACACGACGAACGGCGATCGATCCAAACCCGGGCTCTTCGACGGTCCTTCTTTCCCTTTCCCGCCGCTTGCCGCCAAGACCCGGGTTGCTACCAGGAAAGAAAAGATGTTTTGAGTGACCGGACCTAAGTTTCTTATCAGCTGCTTTCAAGGTAGCAGCGAGAGAGAGGAGTCAACACTCGACAGCCTTTCCCTGCTTGCGACCCCAGCACATCATCGCATCCGGCAGCGGCGGCACAGCTTTGCCCACCCCTGGTCCAGTTCAGTTCCAGTCCTGCAGCATTTTGGTTGCCCGCCCGCAGCAAAGACTCCGCATCCTCAGCAGCAAGAAAAAAGGCTGGGAAAAGCAGGTTCACGCGGGCTCAGCCGGACTAGGGAAAAAAGCAAGGGCTCCATAGTGCTATAGTGTCTGGTGTGTGTCGAGGCAAAAGTGCCGTGTGTACTGACGAATTGGCCGCGGCGGAACCAAGCAAGTTACTGCACTGCAGCAGCACACGTCCCACGAGCCGATCGACCGACAGTTGTTTCGAGGCCCAGTTTTGGTGCCTGCCTTATATGCCGCTTGCCATGAAATGAGTGGTCCAACACTTACGATGGCTCCGGCTGTCGACGCACGCACACCGTTTCACCGCTCGCACTCGACGCCAGACCTGCTGTCTGCCCTGCCCAAGGCCCCGCTTTCGCCTGCCAACTCGTCCGCAGCAGCTGTTGCAGCAGCAGCCCACCGCGCAAACAGCTTTAAGAGCCTGCCGAGCCTCCCTGCCTTCGATGTCCCCTCGTTTGACATAGTCGAGTTCGAGTCGGCCCTCAGTTTTGACAAGAAACAAAAGTCGTCATTGAATCGGCCTACTGCCCAGCCAAAAAAGGACGCAGCAAAACCCATCAAGGTCAACAAGTCACTGGCTGCGACTGTCCCTCCTCCGACTGTTAACATTGTCCCCGACACCGACAAAGACGACCGGCTCGGCCGAAGCAGATCAATGATTGACCGGCCGCGTTCCTGGTTGCCGAGTTCGAAATCGAGTCCAAACGTATCAAGTGTCCAGAGCCAGCGGCCAAAGTCGTTGGTAAGGGAACATGTAGTTGCCGTCGCGCCCAACGACTCACCCGAGGCGCTCCCGCCCCTCGAGAGATCCAGGACTGTCGAGTCCTTTGCCGACTATGCGAAGCGGTCCTGGATTTCATCCTCTAGGTCCCCCTCCCCGCCCAGCAAGGCTGATCGGAAAGGTGGCTCGTCCAGGCCACGGTTGGGTTTGAGGTCCCGCGCCAACTCGGCCAGTCGATTGTCATCGACCGATTCGGACGACGATGGCAGCCAGCCTGCCGACTCCTCCAGCAGCAGCAAGAGCCGTGTCCTAAACCGTGCGAGTATTTATCTTACTAGGATCAAGCCGAAGCCTCACAACGTCTTTTCCAGGGGTGCATCGTCGCCTTCCCTGTCAGTCGCGGTGTTGGAAAAGCACGCCGAACCTGTAGCGTCTGGCAGCGCCGCCTTGCCAGCCATCAATCCCACCGCCATCCCCGCCTCATCCTCAATCCCCACTGCCACAAAGCTGTCTAGCTTCGCCGCCGCCGTCCCTGCCGAATACAATGCTTCCCGGAGCAGCGTCGGTTCCTCGATTCCCCGAAACTCGTCACATGCCTCTTCGTCCGGAGACTCAGCCTCGTCTGCCGAGAACGCATCCCAGTCCACGGCGGACACAGGTATCACAATGCCACACCCGACGTCTAAAGATCCGCTCTGGAACACTTTTCGCATCCTAGACGCTGATTTCCCCAAATTCTCCGCCAAGCCTACCACCGCAGCACGCATGAGCGTTGTGCGTGCTATCCTTGTACCCTTTCTACGCAGTACCTCGCACCATCCGTCCAACTCGAACCGTAATATCTTGAGCGCTGAGGATGTCGAGCGCCGCGCTACAATTCTTGATCGGTGGTGGAATGGTCTTCTGGAGATTCTGGATCAGGGACAGTCGTCGAGGCCGTTTGCAGGCACTTACGGGCCCACCCTCAACTCGACCTCTTTTCCGCCTGTAGCGAACTTGCAACCCGTAGCTGGCGCTGACCGACCCGTCTTACTCGAAGCGACAACCATGCTCATGATGCGACCCGAATGGAGGTTGTGCATTACTTCCTTTCAGCCCTTGTCTGAGCGATCCCCCGAAGAGCGTGTCCGCGCTAGATCGAACACACAATCGACTATGAACAGTGAATCTGGGTTTCTGGCCGAGTCAGCCGAGCACAATGTCCGCAACATGTTCGTAACCAACCTAATTACGCAGGTAGCGCTAGCTATCGATAAGATGTCAATGCGGAACACACCCCAAAGCATGGTGAATTGGTGCGGTAAGGCATGCGCCTATGCTTTCTTTTTTGCGCCGGGAATAGCCGATGTCCTCGTGCGCCTCTGGGTGTTGAACGCGGATCTTATTCGGAGGACGGCAGACGAGTTCGGGCTGCCACGGAAGAGTCATGGGGAGAGCGACGATATTGTAGCTCTTTTCCCACCTCATCTTGGGAGGCTTGGTTGGACTTCAGCAAACGCGCTCACCGAGAAGCTACGACAACCAGCTAGGCTACCCCTGACCCTCGCAAAGATTGCATGGCATGGGCCTTGGGTGGCGAGGTGGAGAGGAGGTGACACAGATTTATTCTACATCTTTTGCAAGTACTACCATATCCTTTCCGAGGAGTTCATCCCCGATGGTTTACCTTTGGTCGAGAAGGCTCGCGGCCCGGCTTTCGTCTTGCTGCACGCCCATCTTCTTTCCATCATGGACAGCACCATTCACCGACAAGCATCTCTCGACGCGATGCTTGGTCCCCCGATGGCGGAGGGCATGCACGGCGCGGATGCGGCTCTGACCGGAATTGCTCTTCCTAGCAACCTCATGAGGTCCATGGACGAGAACAGGGTTATTGTCCTCCTCAGAGACATGTTGTCGGATAACCCAACTAGCGTCGGGATTGGCATTAAGCACACCTTTGCTGAAGCTTTTATGGGCATCCTCAAAGCCGCTACGAAGCGGACCTCGCGCTACGAGCACGCTTCTTGTTTTACCCTCTGCGACTTCCTCGAAGTGGCCTTGACGGCTTTGGACTCATTCCAGAATAATGTGAACAACAGCGTCGCGACCTCGCCAACAGAGGGGTCAACCGCCATGTATAGCCTGGAAATGGCCGGCTCAGCTCGTCAGGTTGACTATGTGGACTGGTCTTTTTGGTTTGATGTAGGCAAGATGATCATGGCTTCCAACAACACCATGTCGGAGATACGCATTATTTCCTTTATATTCACCGTGTGGGATGCCATTACTGCCGATCCGGCGCGCAAGGAAGCTCTCTGCCTCGGCTGGCTGCTCTCGGAGGAGATTTTTGAAAAGTTTTTTAATAATTGGTGCCCCATGGTTCGGGCGTACTACATGCGACTGCTCTGCTGGCGCGTATGTAGGGATTCTGGAAGCCCCAATGAGCTAGACGTGTAAGCCCTCGGCCTTCCTGTAGATTTCGTGCTGGGTACTGACTCGCGTCTAGCAAAATCTTCCTTGCTGTATCACAGCGGCTCAGAACCGCCTGGTCGCACTATCTCTGGACGAAACAGAATGCCGAAGCACGAGGCCGGATGCCCCCGTCGAGTGCGCCTTGTTACCCGACACCCGGCAAGCGTTTCCTCATTATTCGGACAGAAGTCCCGCCCCCACAGCCTGGCCTGCCTGGATTTGACTCTCTCCCCGGCTCACCTTCTAGTTTAGATCACAACCTGGACTACCGCGGCCTCTTTCCTCCGACTAGCGAAATATCGAACAACAAGGCTGACGGGACGGCGTACAAGAAAAAGTGGTCGCTCCTGGGTAAAGTCCTTTCGTTTACGGCTCAGCAAGCCAATGGAGGCAGTTCCGGCAAGCGGACCTGGGATGAGGAGCTGGAGCAAGCTCGACGAGAGACGGCTGCTTCTCGGGCTGCGGCAGCTCGTCCTGGACTGTCAGGCCCGCCTCCACCGCCCAAGCAACCCCAGACGACTGGCTTGCTTTCCTCGTCAGATTCCGGATCTTCAACCGGGTCCGCACCAACTTTCGATGCTGCTACTTTTGTCTTCCGCTTTGCTCTTACTTGGCAGGGTCAAAATGGAGCTACCAGCCCTCTGCGGGATCGTATATTGACTCGACCACGCCTCCCAGCCCCCGCACACGCCAGAGTCAGTGCCCGATCCGCGACCTTGAGCGGGAGCAATCCCCACACGGGTCCTGTCTTTCGAAGCGACAGCCCCCCGCCAATTGCGCCCGGTCTTCCTCCAGAGACGAGGAGAGTCAGTGGACTTATGCAAACGGGCCTGATCAGTGAAGCTCGTAATGCTAGGCCATTGTCGCTGACCAGCCCGACCACGAAACCAGCGCAGGAGAAGGTTGAACTGAAGCGGTTGTCACTAAATATCAATGTTACACCGATCCGCCTGCTTGATGAGGTAGCTGACGATGATGATCGGACCGTGCAGCCGTCCACCACGCCAATCTCGTCGGTATTTGATGGTTGTGACTCGGACCGTGGCCAGTCATTCGACCTCGATGGGGAACGTGGGCGACCCCAGCTACCAGCCATCCGAGCCGTGAAGCCTGTGGGCATTTATGCATCGGGTGCTGTGTATACGGGGCGCTCCCTGGCCGAGTGGAGTTTGGTGGTCAGCGAGTGCAACAGCTTCGTGGACCGTCGACGTGACGAGGGAGTTCTTGGCTTGAGTGACGTCGAAGTTCCATCGTTGAGCGTCGAGGGCTTAGGCATCCGGCAGCGAGGTTAATCTGCGCGAACACCCCACAAATGACATCATAACAACAAACCGCATCACTCTACATTATTTCTTTATTTCTTTATTTCGACAGTCTCAAAAACCTGCGGCGTTTGGGTTACACATTGGACGACATAGACCCATTTTTCAGCGATTTCAGGGATGGGAGCGATAATCTAATGCACTTGGCGAGCATCTCCAGCGATCATTCGACATGGTTTCTCTCCTCGCGGCCAAAAATTTGCGGACGTCTCAACCACATTTAACGGCGTTCATCCTGGTTAATAAGCATGTACTTGGAATTTTACGTTTCAACGACTGTTAGCGTGACGAATTTCCACCGTTTTCTCGGTATCACTTTCGTATTTTATACTCGTGCCAAGGGCGAGGGATGACATTTTTGGAGGATTTTATCTTTGGGCGGTCCATGGTTGACCATATATGGAAAACTCACATACCCAGTTGCGACTCATTGATCAGCGAGTGTTTCTTGTCGGTGGAATCGGGAGGCAAGGATGGGAGGAAGGAAACAGGTCAGGCCATTTGTATCATAGTTGTACCATAGCCCCCTCGCCGGCGATGAATGAAGTGACGAGAATCAAGATATCTATGGACGATTAGTTGGGAAATCCGGTGATTGAAGTGTGTTTGCGACGTGTAAGTGATTGGCTGATGTGTGGCCTGGCCAGGCAGCAAGGCAACAACTCCTGCCCGATTTGGGAAGTGGGGCGGGGAATAACGGCTGCTCGTGCGTGCTACCACTTCGATGGACGTCGCTACGAGCCGCGGAAGTGTAGTTGCTGGCCAATAGAGGGAATGTGTAATCTGAGGTGAGTTTGAGCACTATCTTACACGTACGCTTTTGCCTACCGCTACCCTGCGTGCGTGTGGAGCAGACCTGGATTCTCCTAGACGTTGACTCGGACAGTTTGAACGGAGCTTTTGCGGCGTGGAAGAGCTGGTATGCTGTAATACCCCTATTGCGAAGGGTTAAGCCGGTCTGATTGCAACTGATTCAATCATACCAAGAGGACTGGGAGACTCAGTCATGAAACCAGGCACCCAACTGTATGTGACCGACTAGACTCAACCTGGGCATCAATGGAATGGAATACCCAGTACCCAGTACCCAGTACCCACCCACAAGCACAATATCTCAAAATTTCCAGCTCAAAGAAGAAGAAAAAACCATGCTTTATCCGTATACGAACCTAGGTATTCTACATGTCCTTGAACATCTCCACCAGGACACGGAAAGGCGGACTGGCGGACTGGCGCAACGGCAGCGCGTCTGACCCCAGATCAGAAGGTTATCCGTTCAAATCGGGTGTGTATGTCATTGATTCATTCATCGTTGGGTTCCCTCGCGCTGCGATAGTTGCCATGCGGCCTGGTCAGGTTTGTTTTTTAGTTTCTTTCAATCTCCCTCTTTTGGGGGGGGGAGAGGGGAGCAGCGGCTCATGAGGCATGCGAGTTGAAGGGGTAGGGAGGGTCTTTAAGTTGGGGTTATTATCGCGTGGTTGACGAATAGGTACTTTGATTCTTGGTGGGAAAGGGGGAAAGGGGGGCATCTGCGTCATCCAGCAAATGGAATACAATTGGATTAACGGTAAGGTAGGCTGAGATAGCACTCGACGGGCTCTTGGGGGTCATAAATGTAGTGGGGTCTGTCGAGAACTGACGGAGCCTGGCTTCCACGATAGGCACGCAGAACTAGGCAGACTGGATGTATCCGCCTGCCTATGCGTGTCACAGCCGCCGACGTTGCATAGATTAAACGGAGCTGGATCTTTTGTCATGGGGTATATGTTGTCTGGACTGCTGGCGCCGGTGAGTTACCACTCAAAAACGCAGGATAAGATGGGACAAGAAAAGGGCAGGATACCTAGAATATAAAAAATACGTTTCAGGTGCAGGGAATCAAACCGCTAGCTAGCTATGCTACCGCTGCACTATAACCGGGTGGAATTTTAGCAACTTTGTTAAGGGTGGGGAAATGTGTACTGGTTTGTCAAGGGCTTATATCTTTTCACTCTCTGTAGCCGAACAGGCCGAGGCTATCTCCGCGACGACACAAGGAGATATCGGCTTGGTATGACACGGTAGCGTTGTCCGAGATTGCCGATGTTGGTTCATGTACGTAGGTACCTAATTCGATTTTTCTTTATATATATTGATAAACGGGAGACTGTAAAGTGTTCTACACCCGATTCATGTCTGGTATATGTATGTGTTTCATGCATAGCAGCAGTAACCTACTTCGTCGTCAAGTCAAACTACCCTTCCCGCTGTGCTATCTTCATGGAGAAGTAAAGACAAAATGATATATGTGCGCCAGTCAGTTTTCCCAACTCCCGTCTATCTACCCAGTCACTCATTGGGTCCAGTTGAAAGAAGATCCGAGGTCGTCATTATGCTTCGTGCCGTCTATGCGCCATTGGTTCCGTTGCTTCCGTTCACTCCGTTACCTAGTTTGGCCGACTCGGCAACAGCCAACTCAAGGGCTTGTAGGACATCCTGCTTGAGGTCCTCTGCGTCCTCAATACCGCAGCTGATGCGGACGAGGTCATCAAAGACACCGACGGCTTCGCGCTGGTCGCGCGGGATGCCGGCGTGGGTCATGCTGCTGGGGACTTCAACCAGGGACTCAACGCCGCCAAGAGACTCAGCCAGGGTGAAGATCTTGGTAAGCTGGCAAAAGCGCTCGGCAGCAGGGTGACCCCCACGGATGCGGAACGACAGCATACCGCCGCCCATGCCGTTGCGGTGCTGCTTCTTGGCGATGGCACGGTGGGGGTGAGAGTCAAGGCCGGGATAGTTGACGGCAATGACGTGGGGACTGGCTTCGAGGGCATGGGCGACAGCCGTTGCATTGACCGTGGCTTCGCGGGCACGCAGGTGCAGTGTCTTGGCACCGCGGTGAGCGAGCCAGGAATCAAAGGCCGACGGGATGGCACCGATGGCGTTCTGCAGGAATGAAAGGCGCTTGTGGAGGTCGTCACTGTTGAAGGCGGCAACTCCCATGACCACATCACTGTGCCCATTGATGTACTTGGTGACCGAGTGCACGACAATATCGGCGCCGTGGTCGAGGGGGTTCTGAATATAGGGGCTGAGGAACGTGTTGTCGACCACGACGAGGATGCCATGCTCGTGAGCGGCCGTGGCAACGGCACGAATGTCGACCAGACGAAGCGTGGGGTTGCTCGGCGTCTCGATCCAGATGAGTTTTGTGGCATCGGTAATGTGCTCGCGGATGTCGACCTCGATCTCGGGCGTGAAGGTGACCCTCACACCATGGGCCTTGGCAACCTGTGTGAAGTAGCGGTGGGTGCCGCCATAGACGTCCGACACGGAAATAACGTGAGAGCCAGCCGCGAGCGACTGCAGGATGTTGGCCGTGGTGGCGCTGCCCGACGAGAAGGCGAGGGCATACTTAGCGTGCTCAAGAGCCGCCACCATCTTCTCGAAATTGGCTCGGTTGGGGTTGCTACTGCGACTATACTCATACTCGCCCACGGGCCGCCCGACAGCTGTCTGCTCAAACGTCGTCGAGAGCGAGATAGCCTCGATCACGGCTCCCGTCGCGGGGTCGTGCGGGGATCCTGCATGCACGGCGAGCGTGCCGAAGCCATGAACCGGCGACGGCGCTCGGGGGGGCGTCGTGATCGGGTGGTCGCTGTGAGCCGTCATGGCGGCTCTGGGGTCGTTAATCGGCTGAACGCTTCCTGGAGAGCCAATTGGTTCGATGCGATCGAGATTCCGCACGTTTTCCTCGACTTGCTCTCTTTTTGCGTGAAGCGTGGGGGTCTTAAGGATGCGAAATGCAGCAAACTCGGTGACTGAGTGGGGTTGACAAGGCCTTGTATACCTACCTACCCCGAGACTGGAGGATTAAGGGATTGCGTTCCAGAATGGCGCAATTTCACGTTTTTTTTTGCTCCCCACCATCTCGACCGTCGCAACCCTTGTTTTATAGAATTCTGACTTCGACTCGGGCGAAATGCCGATGCCGCTCCGCCCTTCAATTCCAATTATTAACAGCCATTTGATTGCTCAGCAGGATGGAAGCTTGCGCTCGGATCCGTGGAATCAGTAGAATCAATCGGCTGTAGGCGCTGTTCTTACTGGACAAGCCCAACGTCTTCACACCGTCTTCTCCCGAGGATGCATTGACAAGCGCGCTGCACAAAGGACACAGGCCCGTTTCTTTCTTTCCCTACCTTTTTTAACCCCCTTGGGAGGCGCGCAAGGCATTGAACCCTGGCTTGCCTGGGTCTTGTTGAGCCCGGATATCAGCGGGCCACCAACCGATTGTCAAGTTGTTGTCCTGTGACCCCTCAGCTCAAGAGGAATGCGTTAACCCGTGTGACGTACTGAACCGACAGAGGTGGGTTGTCATCAGGTACCCGATGGGCCGGATGCAGCGCGAACGACAAATCGGTTGCGGGCTTGAGGCGGGCAAGCGGGGTAGTTTAAGCATGAGTGCCTAACGTGGTTGATATACATACGGGTTCAACCTAATACCTAGGATAGTTTGAGATACCAAGGGACTTGTTTGCAAACGACTCTAGCGGATACCTAGCCTTCTCTATTCGGGGTCCCGAGAACGGTATCGACGAGTTATGGAGAGAGATGCCGGTTCCTCCCCGTGGCGGCAGTGAACCCCGCAACCAACGGAGGTCTGCTTCTCTGCCCTATAACGAATGAGTGTACTATTGATGTCCACGCTCCACCGCTTCCATAGTCATCCACGTCGTCTTGTCCCTAGCTTTTGTCCGCTGGTAATCAGGCCCGATTCTTTGGCTGGCAGCGTCACGTAGCTTACCAGCGGAACACTGGCCGTCAAGCTGGGGCCTTGGCTCGCGCCCACATTCCGCAATGACAACTACAATTGTTAACATCCCGGAGCGCCAAAGCGGAATGCACTAACACGGGAGCCAAGCAACTTAACCCCCTGTCCTACCGGAGCTAACCCCACCTGCAGTCCACCGTATCCATGTAAAGCTCATTGGCTGCCCTCGACCACCGGGGAGGACGGAGAGATCAGAATGCCGATGGATGCGGGTTGCGGACGCGCAAACACGATCCGCCACTGACAACGACGACTCGTGCTTCCTGACCGCCTCGCCCGCCGCGCTCAACCGCTTGCGAAGAAAGGGCAAAACGGCCAATTGACATTGTCCCGGCGAACGGGCACCTACTATGGAAACCACGGGCCTGTCCACTAAAGGCCCGAGCCCGAGAAGCCAACGGGAGCCCGAGGTTTGAGAGTGGGACGAAATCCCCAGATACATGTACCATGCCCCCGCGTCGCTCTCACAAGAAGTCGAGGGCTGGCTGTCGCCGATGCAAGACGCGCAAAATCAAGGTGCGTCTGCACCTGAAGGTGCTCAATCAAGATGCTGACCGGGGCTTCTGCCTTGTACAGTGCGACGAGGTGCACCCGCGATGTGGAAACTGCGTCAAACATGGCGTCGCATGCGACTTTGAGCATCCCGAGGTTCTGACTGAACTGCAGACCTCAGTCGGGTCCCCGACCACCCCCGGGAGCTCTGTTGACTTCCGGTCTCCCATAGTCCGCCCATCCGTCCCTGCGGCCGGCCATCCCGCCGCTTCCGCATCGACCTCGCTGTACCGTCCCTTAGCGACCCCGACCTTGTCGTCAGCAACACCCGCCGGCCACCGGCTCTTGGAACTCCGGCTGATGCATCACTACACGGCCATGACGTGCAAGACCTTCACCTTTACAGCGCCCGTAACCGAGGAAATATGGAAAATCACGGTGCCAGGTCTCGCCTTTGCCGGCTCCCAACACTTGGCCGACGCCATCCTCGCTGTTGCCGCTCTCCACCTGCGCAGCTTAAATCCCAACGACAAGGAACTAGTCCGCGCCTCACATGCCTACATGGCTGCCTCGCTGGCCGAGTACAGCGCCACCCTCACGCGCGGCATCGACAACACCAATGCCGAGACCCTCTTCCTCACGGCCGCTCTGATCGCCTTCCAATCCACCGCCACCCGCGTCTTCATGAAGGATGAGCTTAGCCTGAGTCTCTCTGGGAATTCGGAAGAGCTCCATGGTAAGGACAGAAGTCAACCCACTGGGTGTTATGCCATCCCCTTTTCCTGGTTCCACTCCTTCCAGGGGGTAAAAGCCATTATCGCTGCATCATGGCAGTATCTCCGCGCCAGCCCAGTTGTCACCCAGGTCATCAACTCTCAGGTCGTTCTCCAACTTGACTTTAACAGCGGCCCCAATACATTCTTTGGCCATCTCCTCGACGGCCTTGACGATGAGCTTGCCGCCATGACCCGGCCGTCCTCATCCGGTCCCAACCAACAACAGAACGGCCACACGGCCGAGCCGGCTGCCGTTCCTCCCGAGATCGTCATCGCCACCCGCCAGGCGTACCAGCACGCTGTCGCCGTCCTCAACTGGGCGCACAAGATCCCGCACAAGGGTGCGCCATTGGCCTTCCCTGCCACCGTGTCCCGGCGATTTATTGAGCTACTCGAGGAGCGTCGGCCGCGCGCGCTAGCCATCCTGGCTTGCTTCTTCGCCCTGCTCAAATCTATGGACTCGGTATGGTGGCTCCAGGGCATGGCGCGGCGTGAGGTTCTGGGCGTAGTATCGCTCTTTAACTCCGACTTCTTCGGCCCTGACGCCTATCGGGACTGGTGGCCCCATCTCGAATGGGCCATGCGCATTGCCCTGTACGAACATGAGGGCGCCGAGCGCGGCGAGCCCATCCCCGCCGAGGTCTGGGGTGCCGATTGGTATGCCGAGGAGGAGGCGCTTGAACGCCAGAGCGACAGCAACAATTACTTTCGACACATTGAAATGCTCAGCCAGATGATCAGTCCGGTGCACAGCGTGCCCGCCGTGCCGGAGATGATATAACGACACACACATGTGCGTAGCAACAACATCGATAGAAGCATTGGAAAGTGCAAGACGCGAGATTCCTTGCTACGCCGTTATCAGCAGCGGCACAAATGACAACCATGAACAAGAGTCGGGCTATCTATATCCACCACCTACGTACCTAGTAAACGCGCGGCGTCAGCAGGAGTCAGCATCCCATGTCATGCTACCTATGCTATGTCTCGGCATGAAACGCAACCTAATACTTAGTGATTTGGTCCGCGCAGTAAATCTCCCAGTCAATCAAGAAAGTCAAGGTGGGTGGAATACAGGCATGAGCAGCACATACCGAATCAGGTGTACCAAAGTACACACCAGGGGACTTCAATGGGTTGGGCAGGTCAGCTAGGCTAGCCTGCTGGTTGACATTTTGTGGCCGGATGGCTGGTTGGCAATATGGATTGAGGGATTGAGGAACAGGTTGGCAGCCGAACGGAGGCGGGACTTACTACAGCATAAAACACGAGAGAGAAGCAAAGAGGACGGACGGAGCAATGAAGGAAGGGTGTTTGACTGGGAGCCATCTATTTACATCTAGGTTAGCTCATTATCATACATATCATATCCCATCAAAACTTCTTCATCTTTTACACCTAGTCCACCTACAGACATGCATCTCATTGATGCGCTCTGGCGGCTGGAGGAATGGCACCAAGTGGGTATATTACGAGGCGAGGGATCTCTGTTGATCAGTGTAACTGCATAAAAGACATTACTCCAGTTTTTTCCATTCCCCTTGCAAAATGCATCCCCGGGCCCCGAGACGCCAAGACGAGATATGCGGACAATAAGCTAAAAGGTGGGACAAAAAAGGTAAGAGGAATCAGTTTTTTCTCTTCCGCTTCGGCTGACTTGGCTGCTCAATCATGTCGCCCCCTTCATCTGAATCGTCATCCTCCAGCAGGTGGGGATCCCGCTCCCGCTTCAAACCCTTCATCTTCCTCGTCTGGAGCTGGCTCAGATCCATCTTGCCAACGTGGATGCGACCAATCTTGTCGCCCATAATATCTGTTGAGATGTTCTTCTTAGTGCGCTCCTCCGTTATCTTCGCCCTACGCATCGCCTCCTTGAACATAGCCTCATCTGGTTCCTGCACACGACCGAGGCGAAAATCCATGCGGGGGCCGTGTTCTTCGAGCTCGACGCGCGGGAGTCGCTGGCCTGACCGCTTGGTACGGATGAGGTAGACGCGGAGGTGGAGGACGGGCTTGGATGATGGATCGCTCGGGTCGGTGGGAGACTCGGTGGGCTCGTCAGCGCTGACGACCACGACGTGCTGGAGACCTTCAACGTCGATCTTGTCGGGAGTCTCGCCACGGAAGAAGTCGATGAGCATTGACTTGGCCATGGTAAAGGCATTGGGAACGGGACTCTCACTATAGCGGGATTAGCAATAGGTTACAAGATGAGGCGTATACGACGACTAAGTGAGGGATAAGGGGTAGAGGTGGATAGGAAGTGCAGAGTATAGCACGACTAAGCGACGTGGAATAGAGTACGTGGAATAGAGTACGTGGAGGTGAGACATGACAGCTCAAGACAAAAGGAACTCACAAAGCTGTTCCAGCAAAGACCATCAACGGTCTTGTCCCCACGGGGATCTTTCTCGTCTTGAACTGGCTGATGCTCCGGAAGGTCTCGCCATCCAGAGAGAACTCCAGCATGTCCAGCATCTTGTAATCAAACGTGCGACAAAAGGTGATGGTATGCGGGCGCTTCTTGTTGCTGCTCCCAAATAGGATTAGGCTGCAGTCATTCTTCTCCGAGAAGAAGGTGAGGGAGCTTGTATCCTCGAACGGGTGGATGGGGTTCTTCTTGTGGAAGCGCTTCGCATGCGTTTGGCGCATGGCATAGAGATCGGCGAGAGCATCTTGCGTCTACAACTTTTTAGCATGCCATCAATTCGATGTCTGTCTGTCGGGTGCGGCATACGATTTGACTGCAGGTTGTCCCGCGGAGGAAGAGGGCAGACTTGGGATTCTCGACGGCCTTGGGAGCCCGCTTCTCCAGCGCACGCTTGGAACGCGCTGTCCGCGGTTTGCTGCGACAAAGAAGAGTGAGCAATTAGCCTACCAGGGGTCAATGCAGTCAACTCACATCTGGCGCAACATGACGTGAAATGGGCTGGGGAGACAAGGATTCCAGTGGTGATGCTTCCTGTGCAGCCCAGCCGTCTTCTTTTCGGCACTGGAAAAGAAAATCGAAATTCTTATCACGATAACGGACAGCACGCACGGGCCACCGCCACTTTGTTTTCACCCCTGCAACCCCTCCAAGTTTGGGCTGGTGCTTGATGTGAAATCCAAGATCAAATTATCAGGGCCTCCAATATATTTCAGGCTCTTTATTAGATATTTCTGGCAGCAGATGATCCGTCTTCTCTGCTGACAGAGAGCTCTTGATGTTCATGTTACCCCTGTTCCAGTAGCAGGGTCGGCAGCAGGCCACCCATGACTTCTACCACCACCACAGCCTTCTGTAGGTGTCTGGATAAAGATTCTGATGAACTGCCGTCACCTGTATGTCAGCTAGTTTGCGACAGTTACACTCTCAAAGTGCCCAAGAAGCAGTCAGGAAAGCAGGTTGCCACGGAATCATTGACGGTAATTACACAACGACATTGCTCTTCGAGAAGAAAGCTCATGTACCTAGGCAAGCGGTTGACAAAAAAAGAGAGCCAGCAAAATTGGCTTGCAAGGTTCCTGGCACGCCAGGTACTAACAATTCCAACATCTTCTATCAGACCACGCTCTTCTGCCTATAACATCACTATTAGAAGAAACTGCAAGAGAATTGCTAGGGTTCTCAGGAGATTTAACAGGAGACTTGGCTTCCATGGTAGTGGAAGAGCAGCGAGGTACGGTCAGATGACCAACTAGTGGTACCTAAAGATACCCCCGGGGGCTAGTATCTACTATGGGAGCATATGTACCATGCAGGTAATGTGGCTCTCTTTTTTTGTCAACCGCTTGCTAGGTATTCAAACAACTACCCCTAGACCAAATGTATACCTGATGCTTGAAATAAAACCTTTCCGGAGTGTACAAACTTAGTGCCCGCCGATTTGTCCCTTCGGTAGTGGCGGTATCCAGGCGACAGCAATGCTGACCCCGAGCTGGATGCAGCCAATGACCCAAAATGCCTTTGCGTAGTTCGACCCTGAATCCATGAAGCGAAAGATGACAGCGAAGATGACACCGCCGAGGTTACCCCCGGCGCCAGTCAAGCCAGAGAGGATGCCGTTGGCGTAGGGGTGTACATGTGGTACAAGGGAGAAGTTGGCACCATTCCCAGCCTCGAGAAAGATGGCCATGAGAGCGACGAGACCAAACATGGTTGATTGATTGTGTGGGTCAAGGCGACCAATGACGATGAGGAGAGCACCGGTTACCAGGCCGCAAACGACGATCCACATCTTCTTGAGCCACAGGTTACGACCAGCATAGTTGTAGAGAAGATCCGAAACCACGCCGCCAAGTGGTCGCGTAGCGAAATTCAAGAAGCCAAACATGGCAGCCCAGTTAGCGGCACTCGTCTGTGTGAGTGTCGGGAAGTTCTTGAAGTAGTACGAGGCAAGGATGGAGTTGATGGCGAGCTCGCCCCCGAACGAATTCATATACGTCAATACGTGGAAGATTGTCTGGGGTGAGATCGACACGCGGAGGGCTTCCGAGAGTGTAGGCTTGACAACAATTTCTCCCTGGGCCGTGATGAGCATCTCTTCCTTTGTCATCTGCGCTTCGTGATCAAAGACGGGGGCGGGTTCTTTCTTCTCGTCGAGAGGAGGTTTCTCGGTGTCGTTGAAGTGGGTCGGGTAGAACTTGTCGGTGATAGCGCCAGGGATGGAGACTACCTCTCCAGCAGCAGCCGTGTCGTCAACGCCATGCGCAACAAGAGCTTCATGGGCCTGGTTGTGGCGGTCGGACCACTTGCCGGTGGGGGTGTCGGGACAGAAGAGTAGGAGGGCAACGCCGACAAATATAACCATAATTAGTGGCACAATGAAGGTGAGTCGCCAGGATTGGCCAGGGGTGTAGCCTCGGTGGACAAAAGAATCGTAGACGGCAGGCATGATGAAGTATGTAATGCCGCCACCTGCATTTCCAAATCCGCCAGTTAAGGCATTGGCCGTGCCAACAACATTCTTGTCGAAGAAACCGGTCGACCAGACTTGGCATGGTACAAAGGTGCCGCCAAGGATACCGATGAAGAACCGACTGACGTACAGGCCATTGGCGCTCTTGATAAGAGGGGCCAGACCGAGGGGGATAGATCCAACGAGCAAGAGACCACCAAAGACCTTACGAGAGCCAAATTGGTCGCACAGAGGCCCGGCGATAACGCGGACGAGGAGGCTAGGCCAGTTAGCTTGGTCCACCACGCTACTTATTGCAGGAATATGAGCTCACGTGGCACATAGGGACACGATGTTGGAGTTGGCAACCTCGAGCTGCGTGAGGTTGAGGTCCTTCTTGATGGTAAGCGTCAAGAGTGGCGGGAATGTGTACCAGGCCCAGAACGCAATCATGAAGCCGAACCAAGAGAAGAAAAAAACGCGTCCGTAGACATTGATAGGGTTGAAGAAGGGGATAGACCGGGCCTTGCGGTTGACTGGATTCACCTCCGGAGCGGCGTAGAGGTCGGAGAACTTGAGACCCATGGTGTATGTGATGCCACAGCTCAGCTGTGTTGTCTCTTGGTTGTCGTCTGAATCAAGTGCCCAGCGTCTACCGGACCAGGCTGGAACTCTTCAGGTGCCGATGGGAGTGTGTTATATAGGGATCCGCTCCCGACAGACACTTCTGCTGGCAGCAACTTCAGGAGAGCGGCACCGCTGAGAGCCTACTCCCCACTGGTAGGTGGTGAAAGACCTCTTTCTCCCCGGCCCGGATCGGAAACGCACGAACCAAGTGCCACCCGGTTGGGATTGGCCGGGAGGGCGCAATTCTGGGCCTAGACCGGGGGGGGGGAAGGGGTTGAGGCAGAACCTACATAGTATGGCGCTGATCTCAGATAAGGAGCCGCTGGGAGGGGGTTTGTGGAGGGGTGGTGCAGAATCCGGAGATGCAGAAGGCGACGGCAGCGCGGGACTGAGTCGCCGGAAATGCATCGTCGACGCAACTGAGCTGTCAGGACGCTGGTATACCCTGCATTTGCGCTGCGGAACTCGTGAGGTTGCGAATATCGTCATCACAACCCCCAACTTCTCTCGTTGAGCTGGTATAACCGCCCTTCGAACTCAGAATCAAAGACTTTCACGCGACCTGGCGTGTTCAATGACGCGCAAGGTACTCGATCCCGGGTCGGCTTATCGTGGTAGTGATATGGACCCGAATGGACAGGAACGGCGGGTCTTATCTCTGGCTACCTGCCCCGACATCGAAGGCCATCGCTCTTCCTAAAGATAAGGAATTGCGGGTTCGGTGGGTCGAACTCTTTCCCATGGCAATTCCATGGCGATCTCCGCGGAAGGAATCGAGAAATAGAGAACTCCCACATATTAAAGTAACCTTGACCAGGAAAGAAAAAAGCCCATTATCGGACGGGCAATGCTGAGCGCTCTTTCCTGTCCAGGAGACCTGGAGGAAAGACCGGCTTAGATAAGCCGCGATCCCCCCACGCCCCCGTGCTGAGCAGGTTCCAGGCCCTTGAGCCGCACTTACCATTTCTGCTTCACAAGCATGGAACGAATGCCAGCCCGGAAATGTTGGAATTACCTCACTGTCCCCCATCTGTCCATGGGAGACATGATGGGTCAGCTCTGCCGCGGCGGGCTCCTTGAACGCGGCCGCGACCCTCAAACCTAGCTCTCAACCTCATACCTGAGACTGAAAAGGCCTGTCTGTGCTATGGGCAGCGAGCTGGAGATTGAGAGTTGCTCGAAGGACGCTGAAAGACTCGGTAGGAGCCGACCAGGGACGCCGTCGGGTCAGAGGTTTCCTACCCTACCCTTTTCTCGACGATTGCGTCCTGCCCGACTACTGGGTTAGGGTTGGTCATTTTCTCTCTTGTCAGCCTTCCTAGACAGCGAAGAGCCCAGGTTCTGCATTTCCACTAACCTTGGCATTCATCACATGAGTTCCCCTGGATCGGGTCGGGATGTGTTGCGGTGTCCGAAGCTTGTTGAATTCTGTGAGGTTGGGTGCTGAATGCGGCCTGAGAGAACCGGGGTTAGGATCACAGATCTTCAATTTGCATCTAATTCACATCCGATTAAAGACCCTGTGGACGACTGACCTTTGTGGTATTGCTTCCAGTACGTCCTGTGTTGTGGCTCGACTCGACTGGACTCAACCCGCCCAACACGCGGCTGTCGGCGGCCATCGGTCGATCCAATCGAACCAATAGGCAGCGGCCCGAAAACGTGGGATGTTGCGCCACCAATTTTCCATCCCACGTTTTGCACGGGTTTCCCCTGATATCATCGAGTTCCACAAGCGGAGCTTTGAATCCGGGGCATATTTTTCCAGATCTTCTCGGCGGCCCCTGCCCCCTGACGAAGACTACCTCGGTAGGTAGTGAAGTCAAGTGGGTTGGCCGAGTGCCGTTCCTTGTGGACCCACATTTACCGAGAAACGCCGTCCGAGGCTCCGACTTCGAAGCGGGACGTTACCCGACAGCGACGTCACCAATTCCATTACCCGCAATACAAGCAAACAGGAATTTATCTCTGTGTAGCCAACACCATTGGGCCCATTTCTGTCACATCCCAACTTAAGTCCTGGGGGCCGCCTGGCGGCTCCGATAACATCACCTTTTTTTCAAAGTCCTCTCGGCTGGGGCGCTGCACGGGACTGCTGTTCTACTGTTCGGTGAGACTAACTCCCTGGGTTTCTGGACATTGTTTTTTCTGTTTTTATCTGGGAAACAGCTTATATGGGGGCAGCATTCAACGGACAAGCGTACTTTGAAGAAGTCTGTACTCAATTGATGCTGGACCTTCCCCACGGTTTTTTTCGCTTGAACTTACCAGGTTGTGTCTGCCGGGTGTCGGTGTGGGTCTTGTTGATTATGACCGCGAATGTCAACTTGGTTTCGCCGCCGACGCTGTCCGTCGTTGAAAAGACCAGACAGAATTTTCTTTGTGGGTTACCTAGCGGTCAATCCGTCACAAGTCACGCCTCAACTGTTGAACATAAATGTCCATGGATCCCTTCCTTTCTTCATCCCTCATTTCTTTCATGGTTGACCATACACTCTCTCTTCTTGATACAATTAGTATTCTATTGCGGCAGGTTGATTGCCCAAGAAATGAGCCTCCATCCCCATAACAACCACAACGAACAAGATGAACAGCCAGGAAACAAAACCGACAGGGAGCACTCGTCCTAGCTTCGAGACCAAGTGCTCCTCAACAACCGAGCTTGAGAAGAACTCCTCCTTTCTCTTCAAGGCCTGGGTGTACGTGAACAATTCGATCAGGCCCAATGGACTCGCAGAAGTACAGCTGATCCTCCTGACGTTCTGTATTGGCTTGCAAGGTATGACCCTCCGCGGCGCGCAGCTAACTACCTGGACAGTAACAACGATAGCTAACTGGTGATCAGATGCGATCTCTTTTCCTGATTTCCACTGTTTTGCCTCAAACCAAACGGGTAACACAGTATTCCTCATGCTTGCCATTGTTCTTCCGGAGCTGAATGGGGAAATGTTTGTCACCTCAAACATTGGCGTCGCCCTTGGCTTCTTCATCGCTGCAGCCTGGCTGACAGGGCAGATCGGCCACATTGTTGGCTCACGGCGAAGGCTATTTCTTGTCCTTTGCAACCTCGTCCAGACTTGCCTCGTCTTTGTAACGGCCGCGGTACAATACGCTCACGATGGCGGCGTTGTCGAGCTCACAGGCGCGCGTACCCTCGCTGCCATTGGTATGCTGGCCACAGCTGCTGGTAGTCAGGTTGTTTTGTCGCGATCCCTGGGCATGACCGAGATCACCACCGCAATGGCTACAGCTGCTTGGGTTGACCTCGTCATCGACCCGAACCTGTGCGCCATCAAGAATAGACCGAGGAATAGGCGTGTCGCCTTCCTCGCTACACTCGTGCTGGGCACCATCCTCGGGGCCTTGATCTACAAGAGGGTGGGATCTCCCGCTGCATTGGTCGTCTCGGGGGCGGGCAAGTTGCTC
>Ga0247765_1000648_pt1 | contig 24775 bp, 23 predicted proteins | sample UWRJL106311C6_FD_179949 | JGI IMG/M metagenome (GOLD analysis project Ga0247765, IMG submission 179949) | Plant litter microbial communities from Arlington Agricultural Research Station in Wisconsin, United States - UWRJ-L106-311C-6 | ecosystem: Environmental > Terrestrial > Plant litter >...
GGGTTTCGACACGCTCTTCGCGGATCTTAGCCCGCTCTTTCTCGTATGCCGCTAGCATTTCGCGCTGTTCTTTGGTCAAGCCCGACTTGGACTTTTTATCTTTGCGCTTGGCATCCGAATCCTCGGCTACTACAGCATCATCTGAAGGTCGATCCATAAGCGCCGGTCGGATGGGCACTTGCATTCGCCGGCCGCCCTGAGGGGTTGTGGTACCGGACACAGGCGTTGCCGAGTCGGAAGGGGCAGGGGATGGTACTCGTGCGGCCGAGGAGGGCTTACTTGTAAACGGAGCATCGGTTGCTCCGGTCTTTTCGTCCTCCACGACGACAGTAGGGGGTGTTGGGTTCGGGGTCTGTATCTTGGTGGCCTCAGATGCCCCGGCGGGGGTGCCTTCAGCGCTGCCGGGTGTCTTCAGACTCTCCTTGATGGCTTCTTGGGTGCCTGGAAATTCCCCATCCACCGCGGCGGCCGCCGCAGCCATCTCGTCCTCTTCTCCCTCGTTCATGGTGATGTCCATGGTGGCCGTCAGGTCTTTCATGAGGCTGATCTCGCCGATCCAGTCGAGGAACGCATCACCACCGAAGATACTTGTGAAGAACTCGGCCGGGTCGACAAAACCCTCGGTCGGTCGGGCAGATTCCTTGCCATACTTGTCATAAGCGTTGCGTAGCTCCGTATCTGAAAGTACTTGGTACGCCTCGCCGATGGCCTGAAATTTCTCGTGCGCGGTGGGATCGTTCGGGTTCTTGTCTAGGATGAGAGGCAGGTTTAGTATCGCGTGCGCGCTAGGCGACACTGGCTTGCAAGGGGGCGCTCACCTGGGTGGTGGACGATGGCCAGTTTCCGGTAGGCTTTCTTGATCTCAAGCTCGGTCGCTACTGGCGTCACGCCGAGCGTATCATAATATGAGGTGTCGACCACCATGGCGGCTGAATGTCAGAGGTGAACGGAACAAAAAAGGTACAAAACAGTACAAAATAGCGGACAGTGACGCGAAGGCGCCTGGACGTGTGGGTTGCGCAATTAGGTGTAGGGTAGGTATGCAGAGGTAAGGTGTGGTGATGGAGCAGGCAAACACCAGGCCAAAATTATCTGGCGGTCCGCAGGGATGACACAGCTAGCCGGAACAGCCCGTGTCGACGCGACGCCTCAACGACGTCCACACCTCCAAGACCGCCCCTCCATCACTCTGGAGGGGATACATTGATGTGCCTAGATAAGAATGAGGCTCTGAAACCAATCAGACAGTTCGTAGCCTTTTTTATACCTTCACAGGAGGGCATCTATGATATCTCTGAGCATACCAACCCCACGCGGGACTCACTCGCTAACTCAGCTGGGGCAGCATGTTCTGGCCCAGAGGCCTCTCAAGCAGTCTCTGCGAAAACACTTCCAGTTTTCTCAGCACATGTGCTGCGTTGGTTCAGCGAGCTGGTTCAGCCCTCCTGTTCATGCAGCGTCGGGCATTCAGCCGCAGCTGGAGGTGTAAACCTCGGTAGCGGGGCGCTGCTCCCGATGACGTTTTCTGCACAGACGCAAACAAGCCACTTACAAGGCGACCATTCAAGGCGCTGCGGTGTTTCGGCCATTGATCGGCGATCACTGAACGATTTACTTGGTGGCATGCCATTTATTCCAGCCATTTCTGGAAGAAATCCCCACCGAACACACTAAAGTGTTATTGTAGTATTGTACACAATAATATATCGTCTGCCCATTTGGCATCGCATCAACTGATGCTGAAGACATACTAAAAAAATATGTTGAACTGCCGACATCCTCCTAATAAGAGTAATCTCAGTGTCTTCATCCGTTACCTTGTGCCCGCGCTACATCTGGTATAACTTGAGCCGTGGTTTTTTTGTGGTGGTGTCGCAGACAGCTGTCTGTCGGGAATGGTGGCTGTTGGTCGAGCCTCACTGCTTGAGCGGTCTGGCCGCCGGGGTATCAAATGTGTTTCTGTTGTTGGCCAGTCCCCAGATGCAAATGCCGTAACCTTAGATCCAATGCCGAATTTGTTCGCCGCTGCCATACACCCCATGCTAATAATGCCTGGGTATCGAGTTGAACAAGAAGTGGACAAAAGGGAAATGGTATAGAGAGCAGGGGAACAAAAATCAAGAGCCTCCAATTATCGAAGATGTGAGGCGAGGTTGATGAACAAAAAAAAAGTCGGTATTCCCAGCTGAATAGTCGTAGGCTTCGCAACGAACCTCGTTTGGAGAAGTGTGCCTATCGAGTATCAAAAATGCAAACGCCCAAGCCAGTCCGTGCCGTGGTATTATGTTGACAAAATGAAGGGGTGGTGTCTTGGGAGTGTGAGTCGTTTTATACATGCTCGGAGGTGTCGAAATCCACCCGAACGTCTTCTCTCGAAATTGGTCACCCGCCGTCCGTTGTGAGCTCGATACCGCTGTCTCTGTCCTGCGAATCTTTGCCCCAGTGATTAATGGTAGAGTCACTGCCAAGTCTGACTTGGATGGCCGAATTTGTCCCATGAAGAGTGGGGTCCCTCTCGTCCCCGTCACCGTCATCATCGTCGCAACCAGTTAAATCTCCAGCTTCGGCAGCCTCGTGTGCTTCACGCGCTTCTATATCTTCGGGGGCAAGAACCCTTCCCCCGATTTCGACGTCGTTAACGCGGACTCGGTAATCTAGAGCACGTTTGCCCTCCTTGATCAACTCTTCGGTCCACCCTAGACACCGTTTAAGGCTCTGGTTAATCTTTTGACTGTCAACGAGTAGCTGTTGGTGTTTGGACAGATCGAGTTGAAGTCGCCGTTCATCCCGGTGTCTCTGCCGTGTATCGCGGAGTTTTACTGCATCTGGATCGAGCTCGGTCGACGCTTCGGAGCTAGAGTAGTCGTCTTCCGAATCTAGCTCCTTATCTTGTTCCTCCATCTCGCTCTCTTCCTCGCTCAGATCATCCAGATCTAAACCAGCCCTAGCTAACGCGCCGCCGTCCACAGTCGAGTCCGATGCGACCCTGCTCCCCATTGATGCCAAACTGAGACGCCCGGAGCGAGAGAGGCGCCTGTAGCGCCGCAACTCCGCTGTTTGCTTTCGCAGCTGTCTTTCCAATGTGCGGTTAATGGCCTCGAGGCTCGCATTTGTAATTTCCAAGTCCTGTACCTTGCGCTCTCGCCGCGCGTTAGCAACAAGGTCAGTCAACTGCGTCTCCTGAGATGACGGTTTTGTCGGGCTGTTGAGCGATTCCGATTTGGCTTCATCATCCTCAGCAAAGTCATCTGCAGCCTGGAGGAGAGAAGCAAAGCCAATGGCTGCTGAGTTGCCAGGAATTATGCTGGGCACCGGAACAAGGCCAAGCTCGGGCGCAGAGCATTGCGGAGAAGGCAAGGCGCTGTGGGCTGACAGGATTCTTGCCACCGCTGGAGGCTCAGCAATCGTGAGATTGCTCGTGAGACTGCCGGTGCGGGCATGACCTCTGGCCGGCCGCCCGATCCGCTGAGAAGGCTGGCCTCCTTGGGGTTGGGGAATCGTAGTGGTGATAGGGGATCGTAGAGCCGGATTTATGCTCCCTGTACCGGGCGCTTGGGAATGCGAAGGAAGCTTAACAGGCGATAACGGCCGAGGCAAGAAGGTTGTTTGGGATACTGCGGTGCTCGGCCTTGTTGTAGGTACCAGTGACGACGTAGAGACAACGGAGCTTGGTGCCGCAGGATGCTGAACCCCCGATTTGTTCGGTGGCGGTAGCTCGGGCGCCCCGTTAGCGTAAACAAACTTGCTTGAGGGGTCCTGAGAAGGTGGAGGCGACATCGCCAATGCAGGGGTATACGGTGGTTGCAGAGCGTTGTCCCGCGGTTGCATGATGGATTCGCCGTTCGCATAGAAGAAGGTGGCCGATTTCTGAAGTGCGGGCGTTGATTTCGGCTGCGCAGAGGGTTGTGACGCTTTTTGGGCGTCGGAAGCGTAGAAAAACTTCGAGTCGGCGTCTTGCCGCGTTCCGCTTGTCTCCATTGGTGAACTGAACGTGACCACGGGCCTCCTCTGCCCATCGTCGGTTGCGGTGCTTGGGGCCGTCAGGCCCGATCGAACTTCCCACGAATCATGTCGCTCTAGCTTTGGTGTCCCTGTTGGTGTACTATTGGCGCTATCGACGCGGATTTGCCTCGAACCGGAGCGCGGTGTGATGTTTGTGCTGAGAAACGCTGACATTGGCGATACAACCTCCTCCTTTTCGCGCTGGACAGTGCCATTGCTGCTCAGAACCAAGTCGGGTCTCGGACCTCCGCGTCTCGCGAGCGGGGTTACCACTGGGGGGTTCTGATGCTGTGGTGTTGCTGTTCGCGACGCGACCTTCGGGGTCAGCGGCGGCTTGTTGATGCCTCTCGCCATGGTTCCCATCCCGACCGGACGAGCAGCAACTCTATGTGGTTTTTCAAGCGGCATTCTCGCGTTCAAGGGCGCTAATCTTGGCCCCAGTGCAGGGTTCAGAGATCGTCGCGTCGAAGTAACATTTTGGTCTCGATTTCGGAGCGGGAAGCGGTCGGGGTTGAGAGGTGCAGTTGTCGCAGCGGCAGAGGATGCGGTCGTAGTAATTCGCGTCGTTCGCTCGCCGGATGGGGCTGTTGTTGTGGTTAAAATTCCCGCAGAGGGTTTCCTTCTCAGCGTCGTTTTGGGGAAATTTGTGGCGGAAGAACGTGCAGGAGCTGAATGGCGTGAAGGTCGAAAGGGTGCAGCAGTTTCGGAGGCTGCGAGGTTGAATGAGGGCATCTTCTTGTCGAGAATGGCAACCCAAAAGATGAGCACAAATGTGAGCGCCGTCCCTCTCCAGCTCGATTGGCCAAACCCTGATTCTGGCTTGGGCCGCTATGACTGGCCAGCATTGCCGAGCCCAGGCAATCGGTACAGCACAAGGGGAAAATGGGTATTAGCCAGCAGCAAAGTTTGAAATCTTAATCGAGACCTCAGCGAAGTGCATCACTTGTTGTTCTGCTCATCTCAAAGTGTAAGATCTCGAGAACAACAAAATGGGAAGCGACAGCCACTCGCCCAAATCTGCATTGGTGGAAACCGGTAAGTTGTGCAAGTCTGAGTCCCCGCTGAGCAAGATAGAAGGGCCTAGAGCTCAACAAGAGGAAACCCAGTACCGCGGATCCATAGTCAACAGCACTAAATACCTCGATCTCAGAAGACGCGGTCAAGCGCGGTTGTTCTTCATCTCAATTGATTGTTTACATTTATGCGCTGAGCTGCAGACCCCGCCATTGTTGGATCCTGTGCCCGCACAAATCGCCCGACGACATGGCGACATGCAGGGCATCCTGGTCTCCCGCCGCACCTGTCATGGTGGGGTGCATCATTGCCGTGTCAAGAAACATTGCTCTTCCCCCAATCACCACCTCCAACACCTTCAAACGAAACATTTTTCTCCCTCCCAAAAGGGCATTCCCAACTGCACGCGGGCGCGAACGACTCGTCTCAACCCAACTCTAAGACAAAGCCATTGTGCAACCCCACGTGCATTTGCATTTCTCTTCGGCCTGCCGCGAACTGCTCCTCCGAACCCCACCCTCAGCCACCGAGTGACTTAGGCGACCACATGCACCGATAACGTACGATCGAGTCCCAGAGACATCGAGTCCAGCAAGCCCTCAACCCCACCCCCGCCTTTGGGCTGGTCACAATGGCTATCTTAGGGATCTCTCTAATTGTCGCATCCGTGGTCCTACTTTGCTTTCGTCGTCCTGCGTGGCTTCCCGCCATTCTCGGGTGGTCCCAGGCCCCTCGTCTGCCTCCACCCCGGGCGCCCCGCCACGACGCCTCTGACGACGAGGATGCCAGTTCCGTGCACCCGAACTCCATTCTCCTGGAGAAAAACCGGGAGCTCAACGGTCCTCCTATCACCAATGGGGAGATCGGCGCATCCGCATGGCTGCCACCAGCGGGCCGAATCGCAATCTCTCCCTCCCCGCCTGTGATTCAGGTAAACGCTTCCGCTCGCCTTGGCTCGCCAAGTCTAGATTCAGCCTACGATGAGCAAGCTACACCCAAGGCTCCGGCAGTCATCATCGACGATGGAATCCCGTCCCTATTACTTTCCCTACCGGAGCCAAGCTCCAGCTCAAAAGTGCTTACATCGTCTCCCGATGTCCTGTCTTCTGGGCAACCGCAGCAGGCGCCGCTTGCCCCTGCGGCGCCGACCCCCAGCTTCATGATGCCTCCCCCTCCGCGACCCATACCATCTGCCCGTGCGTATGCCGCCGGCTCCTCCACGCTCCCCCAAGCGTCCCCGCTTCCCAACCGAAGTCTCCCGATCCCCAACCGTGGCCCACCTAACGGCCTTACCCCGCCTCCAACGGTCTCCTCAAAGCCCAAGAAGCTGGGCAAGGAGGTGGCGCTCAAGCCAGGACACTCACCGCTTGATTGGGCAAGGATGTCGGGGCCAGGCGCTGACCTACGCGGGTTACCTCGGGACACACCCTACCTGCGAGTGACTCCAAGTATGTTGAAGAAATATACGGGGCGGAAGGGCAAAGACGCATGGACGGTCCTCGGCGGCAAGGTGTACAACATGACGCCTTACCTGCCCTTCCACCCAGGCGGAGAGCCAGAGCTGTTACGGGGTGCCGCACGAGACGGTACGACGCTATTTGCTGAGATTCACCCGTGGGTCAACTACGAAGGCATGCTGTCTGCATGTCTAGTAGGGATATATGTCCCAGAAGAGGAAGGTAAGGATAGCCAAGGCGTCAAAGCTGGCGGCATGGATGAGATGGACTGAGTAGGGGACGGACATTGCACGAACATTGAACAAAGCTGGCTGGGAAAGGGGCTTATACTCCTTCCCAAATCCACGGTTGCATCTGAGCGCCGACAGCAAGATGATAGAAGCGTGGGCGTGTTACATGATACCCGATAGATAGAAGTCATAAATCATAAACGTCTTGCTTCACTTGCTGCTCTTATGAGGCGCCTGCCTATAATCCATCGTCCAATCTCCTCAGCCCCGTCTTCTTCCAAACTTGAACTTGAGGTCATCCTCGCTTCCTTCACTGGCCTCATTGTCCTTAGACTGGCGTCCCCTTCTCGGCCTCTTCGTTGTCCGTTCACTAGAAGGCGCGGGGCCTGGGGCACGCTTATTTGCCTTGCTTGCCGATGAGGCTGCCTGACTTTGCGACTGTGATTGAGACTGGGCACGGCGAGTAGCCTCCTTCTCGACCAGCTTGGCAGTTCGGCTTCGAGCAGGTTCGGGCCGTATTATGCCGCTCTCTTCATGCTCTTCCTCTTCTTCGTCACTACTATCAATAGCCAGGACAGTTCTCCGCGGCGGGGCCCTATCTGCAGTTGCTGGGCTAGCCTCAGCTTCTTTGCTCTTGCCTTGTGTTGTCTGAGTCTGAGACTGGCTCTGCCTCCGTTGGGTTGACTTGTCGTTCTCGAGCCAGTAGTCGTCACCAATGCCATATTCTTTCGCCTTCACCTCCTCGAGACCGATTATGATACGCGCTGGCGGGCGTCCTGCAGACTCGCCCTGCTTCCGGAAGCGCTTGAAGTTCTTGCGGCCATTCCACTGAGGATCCCATCGACCTTCTGCGATATCCTGTTCTCTACCACGAGTCCCATGTCTCTCGCTGGGAAGTCGAACTGGGCACTCTTCAATAATGTGGAGCGCACGGATTGCGGCGTAATCAATCTCATCGTTGTCTGGCTGGGTGAGCACTCTCTTCTCCGCTGCTAGCCGAGCTTCCTCTTCTTCTCGACGTAAGCGGGCAAGCTCGAGCACCTCGTTTTCTTCTTTAACCTTTTTGCCTTTCCCCTTGACCACTTTGAGCTTGGCTCCCTTTTTCGCTGGCGGAGAGTCGGATGCCATATCGTCATCTTCTTGAGCTGCCGGTTCGGGCTCGGGAGGAGGGGGGACCGGATCCCGTCCAGATTGGATTCTCCGACGTTTCGCAGCTGCCGCAGAGGGCGCGATCTCATCCATGAACGCCGAATTGTCATGTTCAGGAAGTGGTGACAGAGGCCGTTTTTGTGGTTTACCTCGAGTGGCACGACGAGGTCTCTTTTCCTCGGGTTCTAAGTCTTGCGAAAACCCGGGCCGCTGAGACACGAACAAACTATCCTGTGAAGCAGCGGGAGCGGCAGTGTTGGCCGTAACAACATCTTGCCCCTCTTCTGGGAATGTGCGTTCCGGTTCCGGGGCTGGAGTCTCATCTTCCGGGTCCGAGTCAAGCGAGAAACCCTTGAAGCGACCGACAACAGGCTTACGATGCCGACCTCTTCGCGACGTGGGTGCCTCTGTTTGTTCGACTAGCTCCGCCGCGCTTTGTTCTTGCGGTTGGCCTTGGTCAACATCCACGTGGCTTTGTGTCTGGTGCGTCTCTCGCTGGGTGCGTACGGCTAAGTTTGATGGTTGGCTTTCCTCTTCCAAAGGACGTCTCAGTTGAGAAGCGTCGCAAGCTAGAATGGCCTCGAGGAATTCTCGTTGGTCGATGGGGCGATGATCAAGTCGCTGCGCAAAGGAGGTCAAAAACTGTGCGAACCACCCGGAGTTGGCGTCCTTGGCGGGAATATACCGCACGACCACGATTCCTCTACCCTCACTCCCGTCTTCGAAGGAACCGAGCCCCTTCTCACCAGCAATACTCTTGACGTAACGGATGAAGTCGTCAATATCTGTCACTCCTGGCGTGACCTCCTTGAAGAGAGCCTTGCCTTTACCAGCGGTTATCACTGGAAAGAGGTTATCGTACTGTTTCTTTTCGTAAAAGACGAACGTGTAGCCGTCGAAAACCTCTTGTCGCCGCTCGTTGGGGGAATATGCCTCTCCGGGGCGGTCACTAGGCTCCTCGCCACGGGGCGGCAAGTGATCGAGTGCGTTGGGCCAGTGGCCCTCGAAGTCTTCTTCAAGCTGACTCGGATAGCCCTCCTCGTCTCCATCGGGAATGCTCGCTGCCTCGACAATAGCACTGATGAAACTGTCTGTAACGATGTATTTGCCGTTGATCAGGGCCTGCAAGCTTTTGGACGTGTTTCGCTTCTTGGTCACCACAAGGGAGGTGAGAGGGTCGTATTCTGACGAGTACTTGATATCAAGCTGCTCAAGGCTGTCACGGAGGGTCGTCCAGGGGTCGGCTCGAAGCTCCTTGCTAGTGAACGAGAAGCTCAGGACAACAGAATGCCATCGTATACTGCCAGCACACGGTCAGGATATTTTTGCCAAGTGCTCTCCCAAGAGAACCTACCGCAGAGGTTTAGGGCATGCACCCAGCCGTATCTCGTTTACTTCATCGGATAACACTTTCTTCTCGCCACGAATCTGAACTCCGTTCACCGTTGTGCCCTTCTTCGAATCGAGATCTTCGACCGTAATCTGGGAGCGCGCACGTAGATTTTGCTATAGTACATACTTCTTAGTAAGTTATTTTGACAAGGTTGGCTCAAGCAAACGTACGCCACCGCCATCGGGAACTTTGTCAACTTGAACCGTCAAGTGTTTTCTGGAGATGGTCTTGTCGGAGATGGCCAATTGCCCCGCTGCATCCTGTCAATTCTTGTCGTTTTTGAAGGCCGCTGTCAAAAAGAAAAGGAAAAAAAGAAAAAGAAAAAAAGACTGACGTTCAGCTGCTGTTCGCCCGAAGAGATACAGCTTCCCGGGCCGGAGCCAGAGCTTCCTGCCTGCGATACGGTTAGGTTGCGAACAAAAAAGCTGGGCTAGAAAATTTCAGGATACAAACCTTCAAAAAGGTCAGATTCAAGCAGCCACATGGTTTTTGCGGCGATGGGCACCGAGAGGAGGACGTGCGGATGGTCCGTCTCGACTGGGCGAGAGACATGTGGCGCGAGTTGATCGTTTGCGATTTTTGTGGAGCGCAGATGACGTGTGGAAGCTGACGATGGAAAGCGCGCGAAAACGCGTCATCACGTGAGGGACGGTTGGGGGATGTCTTAGCATTGGAAAGGCTGTTTGCCAGCGGCACTCTCCCAAATCTTCACAGCTCGACGACGAAATTAAGGGGCTGGGCGTGAAAATTGAAGCCCTCAGTTTATATACTAAAGACCTAATTACTTCTGTAGGCTTCTCTTAGAGCAGAGAAGCCATTGAACAGTAGCTGCGCATTCGAAATGATGCCTCTCGAATTTTTGAAGAGTGCCACCAGATATCCAGATGCGGGTGTGACTGCGGTTTTGCTTGACAACATTTTTGCTTCTCGCACTAGGTTGGTATGGCATCGAGCTTGAGGAGAAACAGATTCTCATCATAACTTATTACCATTAAAACAGTCTCGGTTACAAGTCTCTGCCTTGCATTAATCCCAGTCCTTGAACGCGATTGATGGAGACCCGCGCTGGTCAATACGTCCATCATTGGTAAATGACCTCACGACAAACCCGCCAATCCCATGATCGGGACAGTCTTTTCTGCCGGATCCAAATCAAGGTGAATAATATAGACTAAAATACAATACATCTCACCTGCTATCATCTCTTCGGACCATGCCTCGGCGGATATAGTGTACCGTTGGGGATGCCTTCCAGGGCGTATGGAGACTCAACACCTTATTTTTCGCCTTCAAGAAAGCAGTTCCCCTTCTCTAGGTATATGTGTCAACCTGAGGGATTGTTGACATGCCACTTCGTGGGGTTCACACAGGGGTTTTCACGCACCTGAGAACTGACTGAGTAGAGTGCTACTGAACATGAAATCGGCAATGAGGGAAGATATCTCGGTAGAAATTTGGGTCAGGAAATTAGACTTTGAAAGTCTGAATAGAGCACCCGACAACCCGGGGCTACGATCCATTGTATATCCTTTACGTTCTAGGGGAGTGTAGAAGGATAACACTCTCGTGGACTCAGCCCATGGCTGCCAACCAACATGAAGCTGCAAAGAGCCACATGGCCGGCTTTCCATTGCTGCCACTTTGCTCCAACTTTCGGCAGCTATGTAGGCTGAGAGTAGCGTCTCTCTAAATCAACCTTATCATATCCTTTTCACTCGGGAGGTCGCAGATTAAGTCCACGTTCCTCTCGGTTCCAGCCACTCCCCCGTCAGGGTTCCTTGTCTGCCTTACCTTAAGGCAAGGAGCTCGCTGCCTCTGCGCCCGCGATCCTTCCATACACCACACACTCGAGCAACGACGAACCGCCAAGGCGATTATCACCATGAATTCCTCCAGTAATCTCTCCCGCCGCCCACAGTCCCGGAATTGGCTTCTTTTCCTCACCCAGTTCCGACGCCAGCACCCTCGCGTGCTCATCCATGACCACACCGCCCATGGTGAAGTGCGTGACGGGTGTGACTCTCCCAATCACCAACTCGGCTTCGTCATCCCAACCATCCCGTCCAAAAGTCCAATGGCCCGCTGAACGCCTTCCATACGGGTATGAGCCACCTTTGATAACCTCGCCATACTCCTTGAGTGTCTTTCTTGTAACCTCATCCAGGTCCTTCGCCTTGACCCTTCGCATCAACCCCCTCCACTCATAAAATCTAACATGCCCCGCAGCCGCCTTTGCCGTCTCAGTATCCAGCACTAACTGTACGTCCCACTGCTTGAGGTCCTCCCCTCCATCCTCAGCCTGCGGCAACGCCATAATCGTCGCGCTTACCCGCTCTCTGGTATCCAGTTCGTTTACAAATCGCCGCCCCTTGTGCAGCAGGATACCACCCTCCCCACGTAGCATCTCTGCTGCGAGAAACTTGACGCAGGCCTGTGGGTTCGCTGGGTCTACGAAGCCAGTTGGGTGGATCTGGACCCTGTCCATGTCGACGAGGTGGGCCCCCGCGTCAAGGAGGATGTTATGCATTCCTGGACGAGCGTCGTTCGTGGAAGGGAGACCGCCTAGATCGGGGCGGTATTTGGCAAGCAGACCATCCGTGTCACCGGCGAAGCCACCAGTGGTGAAGATTACGGGTCCTTTGACGGTATGGATAGTCCCGTAGCTAATCTTCTTGTACTCGACGCCCTCGACCTTGAGTTTGGTATCGCCTGAAGCGTTTGGCTTCGTGATGAGGCGCAGGACTTCACAGCCGGTCAGCAACTGGAATCTATCTCGGCCAAAGTCGTTTCTGAGTTTCTCCAGGAGGGTGTTGACGATGGCGGCACCGGGAGGTGTCTTGCCGGCAGGGCGATGGGTGCGTGGGCGGTCATGGCCACCTAGCTGGGCAACGACGCTGAGATCAACCCCGAGGTCAGAAAGAAAGTCGATTGCTGAAGATGAAGAATTTGTCAGGACGGAGATGAGGCTCATTCGCTGAGCTTGGGCAGCTTCATTGGTATCCCAAAATCGACTTCCCGCAGACTTGGTCGTGTCCGAATAGAAGGTATCGTCAGGCCCCTTTTGGAACCGAGTGTTCGCCCCGTTGATCCCGGAGGAGGCCTTGATGCTATTCCCGCCTGGTTTAGAGGCCACCTCAATCATGCACACGTGTGCGGCGCCAGAGATGAGAGCAGTGTAAGCCGCCGACAAGCCGGCCAAGCCGGAGCCGACGACGATTACCGGAGGCTCGGCGTGTCCGAGGAAGTGCTGGGACATGATGGCTGCTAAGGGAACCGCAATCGTGACCAGCAGAACAACACTCCAATACCGAAGGCTGATCATCAGATTGTAACGAGTTAAGTGTTAAGTTTTGTGTGACGTGATGTGTGCGAAATGCTACAAACACGCGCACAGTTGAGTCTGATGGGGTCAATCTTTCCGTCCAGCGGGCAGTGTCGGCTTCAACAAGTAGTTGCCAAACAACCAAAACGATCCAAAAAAATTGAGTTTGTCAGTTATGAGAGAAACAGCGATCACGACATGACAAAAATGTATTTGCTCTAACAAAATCATTTGCTGAGGCCATGTCGGGGAATATCAGGTGATGGGTGCATTGTAATCGGACGACGACCCGTATCTGACCACATCTTGCACCTGTCAGCATTTCCAGAATTGAGCTTTCCGCGAGGATTATTAGCGAGCGGGCACGGTTCAGTCAATGCATCGCTAGAAAACAGAAAAGAAGGTGCGTGTGAAAGCATTGAAACAGAAGGTCCGTGTCTTGGCCTGGAAACAGCAAACTCCCCTCCACGGAGCACAGCCAAGTGCTTATCCGCGCTGCCGAACACCAGTTACAAGCGTAACGGGTAGCAAAGCGACAAACTCGGTCGTAAGCCGGGCTAGTGCAGTGTTAAGTCGTGTAGTGTAGGTACAGCAAACCCGGGGAAACGGAGACGGGAGGAACATGGGACGAGGTGTGACATTGTCGAACAGCGTTGGTTGAGAGGAAGCGAAAAAGCCACAAATCTTGGCGATAGCCGGGTACTTGGCGCCAAGACGTTGACACCAAGCATCGACGGCGAGGTTGTTCGCCTCGCAACGACCGAGCTGATGAAAGACAAGCTTGTTGTGGCAAGTTCTCTCAAGTGGAGTTAGTTACTGATAAAATCTCTGGCGATGTATGAAACTTGGTCGACGCCATTGCTGATGTCTCGGTCGGGAGGGGAAAGGTGCTTTTCGTGATTTCATTGCTCTGTGACCAAATAATTACATGCAGCTACCCTCCAAAAAATTTCTCGTCGACGGGGTTGGGCAGACAGGTATCATAACAATCGTTTTGGACTCGCTGGGGGTCGTAAGAACGCAGGTGAGAAAATAAACAGTATACAGCAAAGCCCGCGACAATGGACAGTTGAGTCCCTAACAATTTAACAGAAAATGACGGTGGTATAGATACAAGATAGGTATCGTAAGAGTTTGCCCTATCAGGCAGAATCGCGCTCTGCCTTCGCAGCAATTCTCTCCTCGCGGCCCTTCTCAGACCATGGGAAGTGGAAGACGGGAATCAAGAAGAATGAGTTACTATTGTGGTGGTTAGCGAGATCGCTCTGATAGAGTTGCTGGGCGTCTTCTTGGCCGACGAAAGTGGCGGCCCCTCCATGCTTGGCCGATGCAATCAGTGAAGCAGACCCCACCCACCACTCCACGAGCAAGAGAGAGCAAAAAAGACATCATCACTGACCTGCTATCGGCAATACCGGCAAATGCGTTGTACCAAGCCAAGAAGGCGGCAATCATTCCAAACCCTCCGCCGGCTTGGTTGAGCTTATGAGAAGCCTCCATGTTGTTGTTGTCATTGGCATAGGCGCCGCACATGAGCATCAGGAAGGCCAAGTCGAGGCTAAAGAACAGCATGAAGAACATGACTGTGGACCTGAGCGTGCACAGGAGCAGGATTGTCGTGAAGATGAACCAGCCGGTCAGGAAGAAACCAACGGCGGATTCTCCCATCTTGGGATCAATGGCTGCCACAGCCTCGGTCGCATACGGGCCTCCTTTGCCGAGAATGTTCCAGTTAGGAGTGAGTAGAATACCATAAGCAATCCAGAAGCCGCCATATGAAGATAGAGCAGTGGCACCGAAAGTGTTTCCAACGGCCATTTCCCTGATAGCGGTGGTTAGCTATCTCTGCCTTCTTCATATTACAACGGCAGAACTTACCACATGCCGGCAAGGAGCTGGACAAGACCGCCATATCCAAGTGCCAGGGGCACCGCGATGTTGGGCACATTCACCCCACGGGTGTTTAAGTTGACGGCCGAGAGAACGAAAGTCGTGAGGGCGAAAGCACAGAGACCCAAGGGTGCCGGATTGGCGAACTTCCGAGCCTCGACTGACTTGTACAGGCCGGGCTGGAACTCACCACCGAAGGCAGGGAGTCGCGAATCTGTTCCCGAGTGAATATGCGCCATTGGGTTGTGATACTCCCGTTGCGCGCGGGCGCGGGCTTCGGCGCCGTTGGCCGCGGGCATAGAGCCCGTGGTGTCACCGAGCTCCTTCTCAGCAGCGGGGTTGAGGTGGTCTGCCATTGTGTCGTGATGAGTCGAGAAACCGTTTGATTTGGTGGTGGTTGTGAAGACGCTGGCCTCGTCAAGCTCCGGAGCAGTGGCTGAGATCAACTCTCCTTAAGAGGGCGATGAACGAAGACAGGATGAACGAGAGGGGAAGAGGGGGAGCGGACTGATATACGGCGAGCTCAAGTGATCGACGGGCTCAATGGAACCCATCCATCTCATCACTTACCACCTCCAGCCCCATGGCGAGGGGAAGAGTAGCACACACACGCACACACGGGTCGGGGTCGTGGAAGGGGGAGACCGGGGCATGGGAGTGTATGTAGGAGCAAGCGCAGGGGTTTTTCCTTTTCGACATTAACCAGGTGACGAGCCAATGTGCTGCAATTCTCAGCAACAGACACGGATGACGGGATAGATGATGGTACCACCCAAGCCACCCCAGACCAACGGCACTGGTTGCGCAGGAGTGTAAATTTCTCCGCACTTGGCCATCAGCGGCGACTCGCGAGGGGGAATGGCATTGGGCTGGTAGGAGCGGCGGAAGACAAGCCGAGATGACGGTTGAAAGAGAAGCTGGGGCGCCGAGACTGGCAAGAGGGTCTGGGTGAGGGATCTGCCATCCAAAGGGGGGGAGAGGGGAGCCGCACGTAATGTGGAGCAAGTGTACAACCGCAAGGATCATGACAGGTTACGCAGACGGGACCCACAACGCCCGACCTGGTGCGGCCTGTTCGGGGTGATGGCGGATTCCGTCATGGAATTAACGGTGGGTGGCATACCCATCGAGAAATAGCTTGGCTAGTGCTGCGATCGCTCATTCCACTTCCGTTCACGATACCAGCTGCAGCGCTGAGTGGTACAAAGGTCATGGAAAGGAAAGACCCTGCCCTGAGAAAATAGAGCATCGCCCCACGATCTGACCCGCTCCAAGTTCGGCGGCTCTCTCCCAACGCGCGGGCACTCGGCCCCGCTGGGGAGAGATGCAATTTCGAAATGGAGGGAACGGTATGCTGGTCCCACGTGGTTTGGGTGAAATGGCAGAGGCCGAATCCAGAATCAAGCAGTAGATTGGGTCGGTTCTCGAACCGCAGAGTTCATGGCCTGGCTGGGTCCCCAGGCCTGCCAGGCCTTTCCTTGTCGGGAGACCGTCGGGTGAGTGGCAGTGAAGTACACCAAGTGGAAAACTCGAAATAACACCCAGGTCGTACATGGTCGCCTTGGATGGATCTGAGAACCTTTCTTGTCACGGGTGGTGCGGATGACCGAGAACGATGTCATGGCATCGTTGTTGAGTGAAGTCCCATGAAGCTTGCGCCAAGGCCTAGTCCCCGGCACTGATGGACAAGCCAAGGTGCCAAGAGATTTAAGCTGGTTGGTCTTGGACAGAAAGCATTGGCATTGCAGCGGGCACCTAGACGGCCACAAGGCAGCGCTACTAAAATCCGAACGGAATTTTCACTGCCTATCAAGAACTTACAACAACCGCGACCGATTGCCGGCTAGGCGCGCGAACCCATTGTAGGTGGAGATTCGCCTCAAATACGCTCTTTTTCAGCAAGAACCATGTGCCACGTAGGGCCCACGGGCAGAGAGCATGGAACGCAAGTTGGTCGTTCAGCGCCTTTGGGTCGGCCCCGTCATCACTGACATCACTGGGGTCGCCCTCGCAAGAGCTGATCGCTGTCCGCCCACTTTCTCCAAATCGAGCGTCCAGATGAGCGACGTGATAGTAACGTGTTGCCATCAACCCGTCAGCCCCTCAATTGACCGCCCCCCAAATGCCATATTCCCCAGAATCGGTCCCTCCTTGCCTCCAATTCCCCCGAATCTGCTACAGCAAAACACGTGCGGACGTCGAACAAACCTGCATCCCAGCCATTGGTCAGCAGATTGGACCAACCGAGCTCTGGAGATTCAATTTATCCATGATGGCACAGCTCAAAAATATTCTCCGAGATCTTCCACGCCATGTCGTGGCCGCATCAGCAGAAACGGATTGCCCGTCCTCGGTCCCGCGGTGTCTGCTGAATCACCGCTGTCAGGCCTTACTCATCGCCGATGTGGCTCTTCCCCGCATCATTCATGATTGAACAGTCCGTTCTATTTCCTTTTTGTACCTATGTACTGGTTGCATCGGTTCCGTTCGGTGTCGTCTAGCATAACGTGGTCCTGTGATTCATGACACGCAAGGGCAGACGAACGGGAGACCAAGCGTAGGCGTTCGTGTACGTATTGGCCTCCAGGTCTCAGGCATGCAAGGCATGTTCCCCATCTCTTTTAGGTTTACCTCCTGTTGTCAAGTTCAGGCACCTACCAGGAGCACATTGGTGTCATGCTGTACAACGGCTTTTTCGCGCAGCTTTCGCGTGTTGGACATTTGTAACATGGCACGAAATCTTTTCTCGTCCGAGCCGCGAGCCGCTAATTCCCGTCACCATGTGTGCAGTGTCTCTCAAACAGCAGTTTCCCCGACCCCCTGCAATTCGTATCGGCCATGGCTCCCACTTCCCGTCGTTTCCTGTCGTGCTTAGCGAGCTCAGGCTGTGGACCACATTAGGTCTCGCACCGAGGTCCTTGATGATCATCACCAATCCCATCCCCATGGGGATACTTAACCTCCTTTTATCCGATCGTGTCTAGCGGGGAATCATGTGGAGGCCGACGTTGGACCCCTTTAACCAAATAGGTCTTCAGACTCAAACACCATCTTGTTCTGGACCGGGAGCTTGTGTAGCCTCACGGCCGTGCGGTCGGGCTGGGCTCACCAGTTCCTCTTCACCGGCCGAAAACCGAGGTCTTGATGCCACGCCGTCGTCTAGGCTTGTTAGCAGCAAGCTGGGACCCCTTCGGCTGTTGTTGGCATGTTGTCGGTTCTGTCTGTCCTCGTGAAGGTACCCCCAAAACGGCGACTGACTGGAAACAACGGAGACAGGCAAGGCAGGTTCCTGCTCTACCTAGTCGTTCGTGCGAGGAGAAAGCCTGCTGCTTGAGCTTGCTACGAAGTCCGCTCTTTTACCGACAATTATGTCAAAGCCCAAGGTCTAGCCACCCACGGTGAGTCAGGATCGCCATGAAGTTGAACCATCCCAAAGCTGGCCTGCAGACGATCACAACCCTGTGTCAGACCTCTGGCCGTTCCAAACCACGTGGGCTAAGCTACACAAGATCCCGCAGAGCCAGCATTGAGGTACACTGCACCGCAAAGGTAGAAGGAGTTCCGGTGGTTGCTGGGCGCCGTCAGCGCTGTTGATCCGCGGTCCGCGGAGATCCCGGACACATGGCCGTCTGCCGGCCCCGATCTGCTCCCACCTTCCAAAAATCCACCCCCGGCTACACTGCAGGCCGATCAATCTATCATGTCTTTCTTGTTTTCTTCCCGCGACGTCTGTTTCTCCAATTTCTACTTCTTCCCCTTTCCAAGCATCTGGTCATAGAACTACCCTACCTCCCGCTTTTACACGCACACATTCGAGATATCTAAAACACTGCGACGAACGAGCGACAAACAAACAAGCGACGTCCACCATGCTCGCTCCTTCCCGTCTTTCACTCCCATCTCATCGCAAACTTCCCGGAAGCAAGTTAATTTAAAACCACACGACCTTGGACGTGCCGACATACCCGCAAAGCTTGACCATCCAATTCCGCGCAAGCCAAGCTCTTCATCCGGGAGAGGGCGATCTGAGGGGGGTGTGGCGTGGTTTGGTGAGGGGAGGTGTGTGAGGTGAGGTGAAGTGCGCTGAGGTGGTATGCCGGGTTGAGTGAGGCACAGGCAGGTAAGGCAGGTATGGTTATATTGTTGTGCCGGCAAAAACCAACCCCCTGTTCACTTTACTTTTCCGTGCCGCCTGCCTTTTTACTCATTTGGCACATTCTGTTGCATGGTGCTTTTTTACGTGATTTTCATCTATTTTCCTGCAACTGTCGAATTTAGGGGGGTGTGGATTTTACGTCTGCTGTTGGTGTGTTGGTGTTCTTGTTGCTTCCACCCCCAGCCAGATGCCTGTCTTGGATAGATTCCTCCAAGTTGACGACGTTGCAAATGCTACTTTGGTGGGTTGATGTTCTGCACATACATCCGACGGAGGGAAGAAGAAAGAAAAAATTGCTTGTTTTTGTCTTGTCTTGGTTTGTCTTGCCCCCTTAAGCTTTGGATATGATCTGTAACTTCGCCCATCGATATCTCATCCATTGACACACCTACATACGGTGCGATGCAAGGGAAGTGGAGGAACGACGGCGGTGGCGGCGGCAAGTGTTGAACCAGACTGGGTTGACCCTCTGGTGTTTCAGCGTCTTTATTTCCCCGCTCGTACTTGGTACCTACACAGGATATGCGGATGGATGGATGGCATGCGGTGTAGAATACGGTACGGGGGCTTGATCACTTGCCACTTGCAATGTAACATTGATCCTGCGTGTTTTCCTGTATACACATCAAAGACTTGATCTATCAACCCAGCAGGTAGCTAGCTTCCAGCCGTCAAAAAGGATTTATCATTGGAAACTCGAAATCTGAGACAAGGACGCGGACACGGACATCCATCTTCGTGTTCTTGATACGGAACTTGAATCAGATAAATCCAGATCCCAAGAACTTCACTTATATCCGACATGCCCACCGGCCAGTGCTGTGAACGCGTGCCACAAAGCTCGCACTAGTAAAAGCGTCCATCAAGCTCAAGGGACTAGGTTCCCAGTGTCTGTGCTAGGGATCATCCAGTCATCTATCTATCTACCAGACATGTACCACACATGTACCCACGTAGGTCAGGTTAGGTAAGGTAATCTTCCTACCACCGCTCATGGGGGGGGGGGGTACCCGAGGCAAAGCAAAGCAAGGGAAATCGAGACCAGGACCAACGGAGCAGGGACAAGAACAAGAACAGACAGGCTTGACATGCAGCTAGCTAGCCGGCCGGCTTGCGGTATTCCACTCGGGCAACGCACCTTGAATCTGCACTAGATTGATCAATGCGGTCCAGTATCCATCCCTACATTTAGGTAAAAGTACTCGCTGGGAAAATTGGCTCGCTCGCTCGGTCGTTCACTTGCTCTTTCGAGTTACATATATACATAGCTGGGTACATACATGTATACGTGAATTATAGTACCTAGGTAGGTAGTTTCGACGCGTACCGCCGTAGAATTTGCACGAAGAGAGAGAGACTGGAGGAAGGCCGTTTTTGTTCCCGTTCCCGTTTCTGTTTCCTTTTTCCTATTTCTTCTTCTTCGTCTTCCGATTCCTGTTCCTGTTCCTATCTAGCGGACGGGAGATACCGGCAATGGTGGTTGCGGAACTCGGCACGATGATGTGTGACACTTGGCACCTCCTCCTTTTCGAAGAAGGGATTTGTAGGTAAGGTAAGGAAGGTACTTGATGTTTCGGTTTCGTGCCGTTGGAGAAAGTGAAAATTGGGGTCAACTTGCCACCGTTGGGGTTAGTAGGAGTTGGCTGTTTCCCGGCATGGAACCTAGATCGAGGCGGCCGGTATATAGATGGATGGATGGTGTGAAGTAAAGGGGTTGGGGGGTAGTACCCAGCGTGATGGAGAAGAAAAGCCAACTTCAGTGTCGTGGAGGGCTGGGTGACAACTGGACGGGCTGCCGAGCTGCATCATCTGTTCCTGATTGACATGATGGCGTCACAGATGGCGTTGATGTAGTAACTACCCCTGAATATCACGGCTTCGGAGATGCCAGCGGAGATGTCGGTTGTGGCCCACCATCATGGGAGGACATATGAAGGGACTGATCGTGTGACCAGGTGAATCGCCGGACGTTCCGGTGGTAGTTATAAAGGGCGTCCATAGCCATACCCGTTGTTTCGAATTATTGTTGTTGTGTTGATTGTGAGAATTACGCTTCACCTTGTCGCTTCTGTGCTGCATGTCGCCCACCAGACGCAGCTTTCTGCCCTCGGAACAGTGACGGCGGCGAGGGGGCCTAGGCTTTCGACCATGCCTCTTGAATCCGTCTCCCAAAACAAGCCCAGCGTAGTTATCCTCGAGCTTTCCATTGGGACCTCTAGTATTGAAGGCTATCTCGCCAGCCTGCTCCATCACCGTACGGCATTAACGGGTGCTCGCGCGAGTGCCGCCATGCACATACACAGTTGCGATGGATGGCAGATAGTTCAACGTCGACCCCTGACGTTAGGCGGCACTTCTCTAGTGGAATGGGATTTCTGGCACTAATCAATAGTGTGGATTCACTCGAGATATTCAGCACCTTGTCATCACGGCACCAACGAGCCAACGATCCATCGTCCCCCGCAGTAACCTAGGGGCCGTCAGTGGCAGGGTCGAGCAAGCCGTCGCCACATATATCCCGGAAACTGTCTCCGATGCCTACGATCTCGCTGCCCTCTCCACAGCGGAATGTACCACAGACCTCGATCGTCACGCAGCCAGATCTGGGCCATGACCGATGAGTCCTTCAGCAGCCGCTCTTGTATCGTTGGCCCTTCGACCATCATGCTAGAACTGGGAACAAGGGATATATGCACTCCACTCCCAGATTATTATCCCCGGGACCGCCACCGCTGCTGTTAAGGCTGGGTCTCCAGCTGTCTTTGGTCGGGCATTCGCATCATAATATCACCGTACATGTATGTAGGTAGGTACCTAGGCAGGCTTGCAAACAGGCGGTACGGCACGGTGGGACTACGCCAGGGAAATAGTTTTCCACACAGTGATGTTGAAACGGGTCACCATTTCGGCGGTAGCAGCACGGCTACCTGCCTATCTACCTACTTACAGGGACTTGGGGGAGGGTAGGGTACTTGGTACGAGGTACGTTTTCTAATGAGCATGTGCAGTCCTTACATACACACAATCCTCGCATAGCGAGTTGACAGCCAAGCCATTGAAACCGATAACGACGACACCAGAACGCTCCGCCCCAATTGCTGCAATACGACCTTTTTAAAACCCAGCGTCTAGGTAAAGCTGGGCGTTGAGGTGGACGTAAAAAGTGAGGGGAGAGGGTCTGTCAACGGCACGGGAGGAGACTACTTCGTTGGTGTCTCGGTCGTCCTGTGCGAGTTTGCTTCTCTGAATGACCAAAAGAGAAGATGAGGAAGATCGTGGACACCTCTGAACATGTTGCCAGTTAATCAGTACCCAAAGACTGTAGCGATACATGCAAAAACCAGGGGGATAGGGGCAAGGGGGTAGGGGAATACGATCCAACCCCCTAAAGATTGTCAACATGGGACCTGATGAGCATGGGTGCTGGATAGAGCTTTCTACAGTGTCTAAACGATCGGAAGTCTGTTTCAAGAGGCGTTGAATAAATATAGGCACTACTAGGCCATGAGCCTGAGATTTGAGCGCTCGGCTTCTCATTGAGCGTTGGATGGGCGAAGAATGCCCCTGTTTAGTTGACCCCTGGGCTCTTGGAATGTACCAGCAGCTGCCATATTCTAAGCCATCGTGGACAAGGCAAGACAACAAGAACCTATGTATCAACTTTGATCGCTTGACTACGACTATTTGAACTACAACCCACATCTCATCCCCTGGAGTCTTTTTGGGGCCACACAATACATTTCCCAAAACGCCATGCTTTGTAATGCAGATTACCGTCATGACCAACTCTGCCATCTGTAAAGCTGGTGTGCGTTGCTGGTCTGGGTAACTAATGTTTTCCACTTTGGATCCGACAAGACGTCCACTTTGCCAGCATTCGGGAAATTCTAACATCACACGCGGACACCCCATACACCACGCCCAGCGCTGACACCAAGCCACTCTCCGTAATCGTGATTGGAAAGACGGGGAACCCATCCCAGATTACCAACCTCGTAGTCGCACTGCCAGCTGGCGATCGGGCTGCGTGTATTGTCGCCAGGGGTCCCGCCATTTACGGCCGGCGGAGGAGGGCCTTGACTGAGCAAGTCCCAAATGAGAACCTGGCAGTCGTCACCGCCTGAGGCGAGCTTGCCCCGCTGCAGAGGGGACCACTCGACACAGCTCAGCGATCCACCGTGGCCGCGAAGTTCCAGCAACGCTTGGCCCGGCTGGCGGACGTCGAGAATTCTAATGACATTGGAGTCTTGCGCAAACGTTGCTAGGAGGTGATGGTCATGCGGTGATGTAGCTAGTCGTAGGAGCGGTGGTGGATGCGACATTGTCTGCTGCGCGAGCGTAGGGCTAATCCGCCCGCCGTTGGCATCTGCGATCAAACAATCAGTAAACTGAAAACCCGCAAACATCCTGTCGATACTTACCCCTTTCATCCTTGCCAGTGGGCTCATAGATAATAGTGCTGTGCTCTAGGCTTCGAAGATCAAACATACGGACGCTACCATCTTGACCGCAGCTGACAAAGAGGTCGACACTCTGAGCGCAGAATCGCACGTCGTAGACTTCTTTGTCGTGGGCGATGAGCTGCGTCTTTGCTGTCAACGATGGAATATCCCAAATCGTACACGTTGTGTCAATGCTTGATGTAATGATAAGACTCGGTGTCACCGTGTTCCAGTCCAGCGACGTGAGCGGCGCTGTGTGATCTGGGGTCTTGGAGTTGGAAAGCAAGGCGAGTGGTGTGAGCTTTGTTATGGGCATGTCCCGACCATTCCGTGAGGTGATAGAAGAGCCGGCAGAAGGCGCTTGGGGGTCCGAAGGCAATGACCATAGCCGAAGGTGATCGCCCGATGTTGCGAGCAGGTCAGTCGACTGTTTCTGCGACGATGGCGGCTCCCACAACAGTCTAGTAACCGGATATGAGTGCGTTGCTTCTGCGATCCTTGTAAAATCCATTGTGTATTTAGGGCCTCCCGGTGTGAACACATCTGATGGTGTCGGAGACAAGTGCGCATCTAGAATTTGTATCTAGACCACTCGCCACGTCAGTATACGTATCTATTTCTTCGAGTCGAGCAGCCAGGGTCGTTGACACTTACAAAGTTGTGGCCATCTTCCAGGTAGCTTCCAATGGCAAGCTTCCCAGCACCACCGCCCTGTGGCGCCCATTTGCACCAGTCAAAAGCGTAGAGGGCCCATGGTGCCATGTAGTTGCTCGTCCGTGGCTGAGCGTTCGCTAGTTCGTAGGCGGGTGTTCCCGGCAAGCCATCAGACAGATTTGAATCGGCGCGTGGCCGTATATCGGCGAGTCCTAGAGGCGTGTTGGAAATGTTTCGCTGGGAAGACTGCCCGTACTTGACGTCGGTTGGTGAAATGTACTGCGACTGCGATGAGCCACCCGGGGTGGTCGGGGTGTACGGAAGGTAGCTCGAGCCGCCTTCGTAGGGAGCCGCAGGGCTTGAGCGCGAATAGCTGTGAGCAAGATTCAGCGAGTTGGGCTTTGTTGGGGTTTGATGTTCGGGTGCTTGCTGCATGGTGGGCATGTTGGGAGCCGTATTAGATGAGACGGCCGGTGGCCGCGCGCCCATTCCACCTGGCTGCAATACATTTGGAACGGTGCCGGCGCTCTGGTAGCTCTGCAGCTGGGGCGGGTTGACAGGCGACTGTTCGAGCTTGATATGAGGGGGGTTGCCAGACGGGTAATCGCGGGGCGACAATTGGCCTTGGTGACCCATGCCCGACGACATGTGCAGCTCGTCGTTATGGGAGGGATAGCCACCCGCGCGTCTTTGGGACTGATACTGTTGTGGCTGATTCATTGTGAAGAAACAAAACGGGCGAGTTCAGGGCGATGATGGCGGTTGGGAGACCTGAGGTTGATATGCGGGGAACGAGGACCTGAGGGCGAAGTCGACACCGCAGGCACCGGCACCTCGTTCGTGACTCGCACTAACTAGCCGCAATAAGGGCGTCGAGGTCGGGTGGTCCAGCGCGGAAGACCAGTCGATATGGGCGCGCCTAGGAGGGACTGAGGATATGTTTCGCGCACCCGCAAGATCGAGAGCCGGAGGTTTGGCAGCAATGTCGCAGCGGCTAATCGCTTGCGTTCGCTGGAGCGCTCAGCGCTGCGACGAGATTGGCTGGTTTGCGGGCAGGGGAGGGTGG
>Ga0247765_1000649_pt1 | contig 24759 bp, 31 predicted proteins | sample UWRJL106311C6_FD_179949 | JGI IMG/M metagenome (GOLD analysis project Ga0247765, IMG submission 179949) | Plant litter microbial communities from Arlington Agricultural Research Station in Wisconsin, United States - UWRJ-L106-311C-6 | ecosystem: Environmental > Terrestrial > Plant litter >...
CCGAGAGAACCAAAAAAAAAAAAAAAAAAAAGGGCTCGTCCCTCATCGGTTTCGGGTTGTTCGTATCTGCCCTCCTTTCCGGGGTTGGAGCCGGGCGTTTACGCTGACTGACTGTTGGACACAATAGAGGGAGGGGAAAAAAAACTGCCGGCGGGTCTGCTGCTGCGAGAGATAGTATTCCTCGGGTAGCATAGGTACGTAGATGACTGCTGCGCCACTGCCGAGTCCCTTCTCTCAAAATCGCGGCGGAACCACGGAACGGGGCAAGGAGGTTGGTGCATCCGGGCAAGAGTGCTCCGTTGACTCGACCGGATATTTCCTCTCTCTCACAACACCTGCAACTCAGCCTCACTTTTACCTCTTCCTGTAGTTTACACTACCTATGTGGCTGCAAACACGCCAGTCCCTCCGCCCTCCAGAGTACTGCGTAGATTGGGGTAAAAGGTTTTCGCAGGTACTTGCAGCAGCAGAAGCAGCCCCAGTTGCAACAGTCGTCCCCCCACTTACACGCCTCCCTATCCCTTTCCCCTTCCCAAGTGGACTAAACAAGTTAGAATAAAAAAAGAAAACAATGCAACGCCAAATCGAAACACAATCCCTTCCTGGGCTCGCCGAATTTCCTCTTGCAGTCACCGCAAATGCCAAAAAAACGCCGCCACGCCATGTACCGAAGGCAACGCAGGAAGGGTGAATGATATGGTTTCGCCAGCGGTCGGTCAGCCGGTCGGTCCTCTGACGCTGTAACCTTGCAGTGCAGCAAGTGGGGGTTAAGCAGTGTGTACATAGTACGAGCACCCGGCGAGCCGCCGGGTTGGGTTCTTAGATCCCTCAAAATCTTCAAGTATCGGGGGACTGGGTCGCGGACCGCACCTGCAAGGCGTCTGTTTCTCTTGCGAATTGTGTGCTTGTGCAAGACAACGGTACGCGCCTCACAAGACATTCCACCCAGGCAGGGCGGACCGATGACCCGATTCCGCTGCGTCGCAACTTGCAATCGTGGCTCCTGATGACGCCAAGCTATCATGGCGTCAGTCGGTTGGCCTAGCATGACCTGGCTTAAGACGGTAGGCCTCACCTCCAGAGACCGACTGCAGACTGTGTAACTCCTCGGGGCTAAAAGAGTAGGGTGACAAAGAAATCGAGAAGATACAATCCCCGCGCCAGCGTAACCAATGTCATTGATGACAAGCGCAACGAAGACACCCCAGGGTGGCCGAAGGAAGTTGCCGTCTCCCAGATCCGGTAACATCAGACCACCCGAGGACGCCATGTCCCAATACCGTGTGTTGGGGATGTGCTGGGGACAAGTGGGCTAGGGCCAAAGGAAGGCCTCACCTTTGCTCCAATATTCGGCGGCTGGGTTAACCAGCTGAGACGAAGGTGTGCGCTCGGTTCGGTTCGGCGCTCGAATTGGGATATTGGTGATATCTTTTTCTCTTGGACGCCACTTACCAACAATTATGGGTCGGGCAGCAACCACACCCTCTTTCATCCCATTCCGTCTCTTTCCCCCCTTGCAATAAGAGATGGAAAGTGATGAGGATTTTGTCCTGTTTGTGCCCGTCGTCGCAGCGGCGATGGATATGTGTGTGGGGTGACGTGGTATCCGGTCAAGGGTCAAGGTAATCGTGATACCGTGGGTCGGCAGTCACCGAATCGAAAAGAGGTACCGGGGACCTACAGGTCACCCGACGTGTCCGGTTGGCTGATACTCCGGGCATCAAATTTCCACACTCTGCTCCCTACTATTGACCGAACCACACACGAGCGGGTTGGTCATCGCATCATCGGCATCAAGATCTGGATAGCGATTGTGTGCGTTGCAGCTTGGAGTGGTCAGTTCAATCCTGTCCGCTAGGTACGTAGTTAGCTAGGTATCGCTCGCTCTTCCTTGGAGAAGGCTTGAAACCACCACCGCAAAGTGCCAGTTGGAAATCTTTAGATTGGAAACTTTCCATTTGACCCCCTCGCTTCCTGCCCGCTGGTCCCGTAGTTTTAACTAGTTGCTGGTGCCGTGCTGTGCTGTGCTGCGCTTCGCAGTGCTGCAGATGCTGCGGGCGGGAAGGAAAGACAAGATGGAAGACTCCAACAACGAAGAGGGAACCCCTTCACCAGAGGGGGTGTGAATATCGATTCCACCCCCGCAGGTCTTTTTTTTCTTTCCTTTCCCCAGCCCTCCAGCCCCAAGCAAGCCCCACCAAACAAGGGCCCTGCCCTGTTCTTGCCCACCGCGCAGCCCAAAACTGACAGGGCACGCGATAAGTGGCTGTGACGGGGGGGTGGACGGTTCGGGGAACAGACCCACCCGCTGGGAGGTGCCGCCGCGCCAAAAAAAAAGCCAAGAGGGGAGATCGACCCCCAGATTTGGTACCGCATTTCCTTTTTGGTTAGCGCACCCCGGATTTCAACTGGGTCTCGCGATTCCAATCTTGGCTCTCGCGTCATTGGACCTCTTGTCGTTGGATAAACTATTTCGTCTGTCTGGTCTGTCACAGTGGGAGGCCTGACCTGACTGCGAGGTATATTTTTCTTCTTCTTTCCTTTAGGGCGACATACGGCTCAGCTGGTATGCAGCTATTTTCAGTTTCTTACTAGCTGGGTTGCGCAGTGAGTGCGGTATCATCGTCTCCCTGGGCGGCAAGGTACCTTTTTTGGTGTACCCTGGAAGTGAAGGTGGAGTGGGCTGGATGCGCCTCGGGGATTATAGCATCCAACAAACAACCAACCCAGACCAGACTTAGACCTGCGCTGGCCGACAAAGTGCGCCTCATCACGCTGCGCGACGCTGCAGCTGCGTTAGCAAAGACAGACTTTCTTTTTTGTCAGACTTGCTTGTTGACAGACCACACTAGTGTAGCTCAACGCTCGTTTACTTCGTACAGGGTCGCGCAATAGTGTAGTTTACTAGCAGACGCCCGTGATTCGTATCACGCAGGACGACCTCACCTTCACTAAATCTGCAAACTGTAGCTGCACAGCCCGACATGTGGAATCAACCCAAATACCAACAGCACACGGGGACCCGACTTGAGACAACCTAAGCTGGGAACCTACCAAACTGTGAACGGACGGATGGAGGGCCGCACAATACCGGAATGTCGGGGAGGACGGGACCTTCCACGCGCTGGACTGCATCAAAGAGAGCCAGGGCAAGCAGGGGTACCTACACTGCAGCAGCCACTGAGGCCGACCCAAACCAGTCGCTCCCAATGGGCAATCCAGGTCCAGGCCCAATCCCTCAGTCCGTCCCATCCGTATCCACCTGGACCCGACCACGCCACTCATCCCAGCGTCTCCCACATGCACTATGTTGAAGGCTGACGCAGACCGCACCTCGACAAGACATAACCAACCGCGGGGAAAATTTCCCCATTCCAAGCTGTACAACTGGCTAGGTAGGACGCCAGGTAAGCAAGGCAAGACAAGGCAAATTGGCTGTCATGGGAAAGTAAACTCTTCTTTTGTACGTCGAAATCGGCATTAGGATTCTTTCTCTCCCAGATTGATCTCACTTACATGTCTCCACTACCAACGAGCAAGCGGGGTCCAATGTGAAGAATCTCGGCCGGCAATGCATCTTCTCACCCAGCTGTCACATTTATGCTCGGATCGTCAGCATACGATGGTGTGAATCATTTTCATTTTCCCTGCACAAGGATTATGACCTTTGGCATTTCCCATTTCTCTATCCAACCAAACCCATTCCATTCATCCAGTCCAGTCCATCCAAACCGATTACCACACCGACCCCATCCCCATCGACATTGACCTTACATGAAACAGTCAGTTAGCTACTAGCAAATAAATAAATAAAATAAGAGTAAGGTATCTTTTCTCAAGCCACAACCAAGTGATAGAAAAAAAAAATTGTTCCCATGCCGCCGTCATAATTTCGTAGTGCTTGTCGCATCAAATATATCCGTGGTATCAAGCCCAATCCATCCCATCCCATCCCATCAATGGAAGCAAAACCAAAAGAAAAAGCCAAACAGAGTCAGAGGGGGGAAAAACTGAAGAGAAGAGGAGCCAAAAACAAAAGGCTAGATGTCAAACTCCACATCCACCTCCCCCTCCGCATCCTCCTCGGACCCAACAACAATCGAGTCCTCTACCACCGCATGCATCTTCTCCCTTCTCACCATAACCCCCCTCTCCAACCTCAGCTTTTCCGCCTTAGCTCGTCCCTCTAGACCCCTTCCTCTCCCGGAGCTCGGTGCCTTGAGCCTCCACCCCCTCGCCGTCGGCTCAATGATGCTCACCTCGGGACTCCCCGCCCACGCAGTAAGGCACGTATCCTGCGGACCGCCAAAGACCACAGAGGGTTCACTCCCTTGCGCGGCGCGATCAAGGTGACGCGCAACATGCTCCATGCGCTGATCCCAGGCCTCGGAGCCGCGGAACTCGGCGTTGCAGCCCACGGCGGGACAGGTCATGTATTCGGGAAGCGAGCAGCGAGAGCGCAAGGCCCTATCCTGGAACTTGCGGAGCTGGTCGTCCCACTGCTCGACGGCGGTGCCCGAGGTCCCCGCCGTGGTGAGGGACTTCTTGTTAGCGGTGGTAGGGAGCGTCTTTTTCACGTTCTCGGGCATGTGCATACGGCGCATGTGCTGAGTGTAGAGGTCCTTGCGGTTGAAGATGGCGCCGTTGGGGATGTTCTTCTTGGTGCCGCCGGCGATAGACTTGGATCGCTGGTGCTGGTACTGCGAGGGGGCTGCCGTCTTGGCGGCGGTGGCGTTGGTGGGAATGGGATCGGTGCCGTTGCGCGTGTTGGCGCACTCGTCCTCCTGGCAGATCCAGTAGTTGAGCAGGAGATGTTGCGACGAGACGTGTCTCTTCCACTCGTTCTTGCTGGCAAAGGTGGACTCGCAGCCGGCAAAGTGAAAGACGCATGTGTAGCCGCGACGGTGCTCCTTCCTAATGTGCTTCTCCAATGCCAATTGGTCAGCAAAGTGAGCCTTCTGGCGGCAACCAGGTTCGCTGCACGAGTACGTCGTTTTTGGGCCGTTTCGAGGGGCGGCAGGGAGTGGGCGCGTGGGCATCTGCGACAGGGTAGGAGGGGGTGGTCGCTGCGAGTCGGGCATAGGCCTGGGTGGCCTGCCCCTGCCACGAGGGCGAGGAGGTGGCCGGGCGTTGTTGTTGGTCTTGTATCTCTTGTCGGGTACCCATGTGCCGTCTGACTCGAGTCTGTGCTTCTGCGATCGTGATGCGTTCGAGTCTTCGTCCGAATCCGCGTCCTGGCCGGCAGGGAGAGGAGGATACTGGCTCACCACCTTCACCTCGTCCTTGATGAGAGCGGGGGCGCCATCCGAGCTCGACATGCGTTTGGCAACACGCGGAAAGGATGGCTCATGGTCGAACTGGTTGACCGAGAGGCGGTCCCAGCTGGGGGTGCGCGAGGGCGGCATCAGCTCGAAGGTGATGTTCTCGCCGTCGCTCTCGTTCGCGTCGTGTTGCTGATTGGGGCTGACTTCAGCCGGGTTCACACAGGTCTGAGGGCCCATGGTCCGGAACTGGAGGGCGTGCGCGTCTGGGTTAAGGTGGATGTGCTGGGCGTTGCGAGGGTAGGGTGAGAAGATCTCTGGCGGCGTGCTGGGATCGAGATATGGCTCCGACTCGGCGAGGGGGCTGTGGGCGGTGCCCGAGGCCGAGGATGGTTCGATGGATGAGATGGGACTGGCGAGGCGGTAGTGAGATGCCGGTCCGCTGACCGCCGGAGGAGGATAGTAGTTGCGGTGATGATTCACGCCCGCGGCGACATTGGAGCTGAACAAGGCCTGCTGGGGGTCCTTGAGGAAGTTGTGCAAGGCCCAGTGGTCGAGTGAGGCGTGCTGGTCGTGGCTCTGGAGGCTAGGGTCGATATTGAGGAAGCCATCGCGGGAGTCGTAGTAGGGGGCCCCGAATAGATAGGGACTGGCCATGATGGGCGAGAAGGCTTTGGGTGCGCAGCTCGGGCTGACCGAAGGAGAGTGGTCAGGGAGACGGGTTAACTAGGAAGGTGGTGATCACTGCGCAAGAAATTCGGCGAGCGAGGCTGCGTGACGAGTGGATATATAGAAGCCAGGACTGACAGGCATCAATGGCTGTCCGTGTTAGACAAGAATGTCAAGAATGTCGAGGGTGATGCCGGGGCAGACAGATAGACAGACTCGAGCGCGAGTGAGGTGGACAGTCCCTGAATAAATGGAAGCAGAACAAGAGTTAGACTAGGCTGGTGGATAGCGAACTCAAGTCGACTAGTCGACGGATCCATGTACTGCATGGCATTGTCCGCCATGCTCGTTCCTGAGTACCACGTACGGAGTACCTTAGCTCTCTCTCTTTGATGGCGCCCTGTCGTTACCCCCCCTCTCTCTCTTCCCAGCCAGTGGCGATCCCTGTGGGTGGTCCCGATGCCCGCTGGCTTGTGGAGCGGCCAGGGTCACCATGTCTTGGGGGTGTGCACAGGGGAAGGGGGGGTGTGGTGCGAAGAACGGGGGAGCAAGTATGCAAGTGGGCAGGACTCGACTCGGGCCCCTCGACAACAACCCTGAGAAAAGGGTTTGAGGGTTGAGCAGAGCCGCACAAGTATTTTTTCGCTGTCTCCTGTCGTAAACAGTACAGCTGCCCCGCTAATCCGCTTTCGTCGCCGGCCCCTGATGATTGTTTGATTGAGCTTGGGAGGTCGGCGAGTGGGATTGGGCAGATTCAGGGCCGCAGGGCCTGGAGTGGGCGCCTGCGCCTCAGTAGTGCGTCCCCTCCCCCCGTCTCGTGGTGCAGCGCTGAAAAGCAGTGCGTGTTGTGGGTCGTCCTCGACCGAACTGACCTGTCACTGGACGGGGTCGAGGCGACGAGCATGCGGGTCGAGTGTCGACTGGGTGCGCGCCCCATCGTGGCACGCGTGGGTCCTCTCCGCAGTGAACAGCACTTGTTAGCGTTCGTCTTCAGCGCAGTTAGTGTAGTGGCCCCTGCTCTGCCACCTGAGACCGGCCTGCCGTTGCGAACGGGGTGCCGCTCCCCACCGCTGAATTACCCCGCTGAACAGACGACGGGATTTTCTCGCCCGTCGCTCCTCTATCGCGACCAGGAATCGGAGGAGCGGGCGAAGGTCGCGGGCCCGAATTCCTAAAGTTGAGGCTCTGCTGGCTCACACTCAGCGGTACCCAGCAAAATTCCGGTGGGGCTAGCTGAGATTACGTCGCAATTGTTTTTGAATGCGCACCCCTGTCGAATCTTCTCACGACATTGACGCACTGTGCACGAAACCCAACACACGGACCCTTCGCGAGTATCAGCGACTTCAACCCGATCAGCTGGTGCGGGTGCATCGATAACTAACCGCATCGCACGCAGCAATGAAGTGCGGTGTGGCTTGCCCGTCGGGGAAATGGACTCGCGGCCAGACCTGACTCTGGCTCCCATCGTCCGACGTTTTTCTCATCCCGCTGAGTCCCTTAGCCACAAGCCACGGCATCACTGCATCGAATCGATGGTGGACCACCAGAAGAACCTGCACGCAGCTAGCAGGGCGAGGCCTACCCAGTGCGAGTGGTTAGCCCAGGCTTTCTCCAACCCAAACCTTTCGATGGCTGTTCAATGTCAACCTGCACTTCCTGGTCTGGCGGGGCTCCTCCATGTCTCGTCCTGGCGGAACAACAAGATTGACCACTGATCGACGGCAGTTGCATTCATTCAGACTTACTATCAGGGCCGCTGGCAACTGGCCATGCAAAGTGGGTCGGACTGCTGCCCGGTCGCTATGGCCATGTTCACCATTGCATCAGACTGTCGCGCAGCCATTGGACACACCTACAGCCGCCGTCGCTCGTCAGCTCCCTGGAACGGAGCGACACGAGGCCGGGATGCTGGGCAGGTCGCGGCGGTTTCCGTACGGATGCGATGGGCATGTGTCATCGGCTTGTTCCTTGACCCCCAAACGGAAATGCTATCTCCCCGATCGTGGGCAGGGACCAATGTATCGCACCGTCCGCCAGAGAAGGTGATGCGCACTGTATAGCTATAGCGCTCGCTACTATTCACGACGGCATTCGACCAGAGATGGGTTGCCGTCGGGGCCCCCAGGTTGCAGTGAGAGGACCCGTGGAGTACGAGCTGCAGGGCGATCATTCTCCCCTTTCGTCAACCATCCTTTTCCACGGGGGGCCAATGGCCGTCGATACAAGCGCGGCTATTTTCTATCTGTGGCTGCTGTAACCCCCCTGCATCGGCCTCAACTGTCTTGTGCGGGAGTGCACCGTGGACTTGGAATCATGGCTCCGATTTGGGGCTGCCGGTCGCTTCTCCGGCGGGCGGCAATGGCCTCGACAGGTGGAAATTGTCGGTATCAGGACTCGTGTTCCCAGTTCGACGTCGCTTCACCCCCAGCCCGAGCTGCGGGGAAATATCGAATTGATTGTCGGTCTTCGAAAACAGCCAGTCGGTGCTGCGGCCACAAGACTAGCGATAGTTGCGCTTTCCCAGCACCACGACCCACTTTAGGCTCTTTTGCGTTGTCATCTCAAACGTGCTGGCGATGCTTCAGTGACGGTGGCGGTGCTGGCGGAAGTGTGGTTGGAAGCTTCTCTGGCGTCTGGCGGATTCTTTCCACTTTCCCCGTTCGGTGAGAGTGCTGCCCCATCATTGGGCCCAACATTAAGGCGGCCGATTAAGTAACGGCAACCTGCAAGGCAATTTTTGCGCCGAGTGTTCGCTGCCCCACTAGAACTACCTACACTACAATAGCACACCCGTGACTCCAGCGCTGTGGCCGGTGCCCGCTGTGGTCCACCACGGGATCCATCGCAACGCGCAGGTTAAACGAGCCTCTTGGATGGCAGATGGCGGGGTCGGCGACTTTTGTCTTGTCGCAATCAACCCGATCTGAAGGCAGCAGCAGGTTCTGTCACCTATCGCTTGGGAACTTGCAACCCACTAAGCGTGACGGCAGTTGGTGTCGCCCGACGACAATTTTCTTGTGCACTCTACACTACACTAGTCTGAGGGAATTTCTTGGCATCGTTGCCGGCTTTGCAAAAACCCTGGTTCATCATCCCCGGCCAATCCGTGACACCCCAGGACAATCGACGACAAGGCCTAGATCCCCTGGGCGCAGGGAACCCAGTATGCCAAGGATTTCTACCGCGCGGTGAGGTGTCACTGACGTCTGGAGACAAGACATGGTTAGACCCATCTGCTCGGCGATTGAAACAACATCAAGCCAAGGGCCAGTTGATATCTTGGCTTTGACGGGCCAAGAAAACAAAACAAGCCATGCGACCAAGCGGCCCAGCGACAAGCAACAAGCGACAATAGATTAGCTCAACGGTTCATACGAGACAGACTGGAAAGAAGTTGTTTGAAGGTTTCGGAGTGGACAGCATCGCTGAACCGGGCCGGCAAGGAGGCCAGCTGGTGGTTGGTGGTAGTTAGGCCCTCCTCCCTCCCCCTGCTTTTTTGCCTTGTGTGTTCCATGTCGGCCAAATCTGACATACCCTCTCTGAGCAGATGCTCTCATAAACCCGTCTGTCAACCTGACGTACAGACCTATACAGCCTGTCTCGCTCTCCTGTACACTACTGCAACGTCTTGTCCGCAGTGCAGCGTCGTGCAGATGCTCTGCAGCATCCAGCAACTGGCATGGAGTACCTATAACACGCCATTGGAGGAGCGCTGTCTGGGCGCTGCAGTAGGCGTCTCACACAGCAGCCTCAACCCTCAACACGCCACACTTGTGTGTAAAACTGCCTTGCCGTCCCGACCGGCGCCTTAGTACGGAGTTGTGAGGGAGATTTCTTCTTCTCCGTCACTACTTATCACCGAAACCCGATCCGACAGAGGCGGGACACGATTCAAGCTTGCATTAGTTGCATTCCCATGATTTTTCTCAGCGTCGCCGCTGGATGGAAAATGCCCAAAGGCATGGTGACGTGGTAGCTCAGTTGCCTTGTCCTTCTCCGAGTTTACTCTCCTGTTGTTGTGTGCCGATGCTTTTTTTCCTCAGACGGAGCATTGAGTCTGCCCACCCCCAACCCAACCCAACCCCCAATATCTTGTTCCTTGGCAGTAGTTATTGGGGAATAATCCTATCCACCCACGCTCGCACATCCAAACTGAAAACCAAAATTCAGCTCCAGCACTGACTTTCAGCGCCGCTCAGCGCAACATCACATATCCGGGCGGTCCACAACGAGCACAAGTAAGCGAGGAACAAGCCGTGAATGACCCCAAAGAAAAGTAGAAAAGAGAAACACAAGCCGAGCGCGTCTCGGACTTTGCCACCCAATCCGTCGACCAATCCCGAGACTCCCCTTCCACCCGCCATCTTTTTGCTCCCTCCAACCCCCGTTCGCTTCAGTTTCATGGTTCAGGTGACAGTCAGGAAGAGACAGAGAGATGCATCCCCAATTGTTGCGGAGGTATTGGCAAACAAACCCCACGCGGTTCACTGCTTGACTGACTGCTGACGAAGGAAATTCCTGATCCGGATTCCCTATATTCCAGACCTGGCGGGATCCGACCAGAACCTGAGCCCGAACAGACCTTGACCCCCGCGTTCGTCTCTCCCCGCCAGTCACTTGCACCTTCTCAGCCGCACCCAGACTCACCGCTTTGCAGGAACAATCACCTGAGGGCTGAGTTTGGTTTGGTTTTTGACACACCGCAGATTCCCGATGTCAAAACCTGAACGAAACAAGGAGGGCATGGAACGCCACACTTTTTGGCTTGGATGCCTCCTGTCCATCAACCCTCGCCATTAGCAGAACATCCGTGACCTCCCATCCACACCAACATGATTGTGTAAGAACCTAGCTGAATGTATTGTATTGTAACAAAGTACCTGGTTGACAGGGGGTAATGGAACCAAGGGAACCTATTTTGGTATCTGTCAGTGTGCTGTATCGTAGATCTAGGCCCTACCAGACCTGACCAGACCCGACAAGACTCGACCAAGGTCATGACAACCCAAACCCGAGTTATGACAAAATAATCAATACAAAACTAGCCGAACAGACAACCAAGCTGTGTTTTCCGATTACAATAAAAGCAACACGAATTAGGATAAAACTATCGAGTTTGCAGATCAACAAAGACCAAGCACTCTGGTAACTCCCTGCAAAAATATTTCTGTGGCATCCCATCCCGTCCTAATCCGAAACTGATGGCAAAGAGTCTAGAACCCAATACTGACCCGCCCCCCTCCCCAAATTGAAAAATAGAAGGTCATGAAACCAAAAACGCAGCTCAACCACCAGACTACCCCCTTATATTCCAATCCAATATTCATCGTACCACCGCCCTTACCACCAAGGCCGCAAATCGTGTACCATCTATGGAAGAGGAAGGAAAAATGAACCGTGGTCATCACATCACACCACTCATCCCACTTCCTGCCATGTTGATTCCACCCTATCCATATTCCACCTGCGGCAAACACATTCATTCATTCCCCTCCCATTCCGTCCCGAAAAAAAGTATCCTGTAATGAAGACTACGCCACTCCAAACGAAAGGGGGGGTATCAAGTACTTGAACAAGCCATACAAGCAGCGCAACAACAGCGCAAAGCAAAACAAGACTATGGTTTCATCAAGTTTCCATCCAAGTAATTCATCATCGTCGTCGTCATCATTCCATGCCAACTCCATTGCATTTCCATGGTATGTCCAAGCCCATGCTAAATCACGTCTTGTACCGCATCATGCTGTTGCCAGCGACGGCGGCATGACCTCACCTCGACAAACTCATGCTCTCTGCTCAGTCTCACCCTCCTCCACCAGCAGATTGCAGTTTCCGCAACAGTCATGAGAACAGTCAGACACCATGCATGTCGTGGTCATGGCACGGACGTAAATGACCTCGCAACCGCACTATACCGCGTTAGCGTTACCTCTTCAAACTAGGGATGATAGAAACATACGCAGACCCAAAGTATCGAATCGCCAATACTCTTGTAACCCCCTAGCTTGCGGCGCTTAGCCGAAGCATCCTCATCACTATCCGCGCGGCGCTTGCGAATGATCGTGACACCATCACCACTACTATCGCTTGAGGTCGAACTATGACCCGTGCTCATGTTAACGGGACTCGGATGATTGGGCGTGTTCTTGTTTGACTGGGAATCCGGGAGAATCATTTGGAAGTCCTCGAGCGGGGCGGACTCGATACTCTTCCACTCGCCTATATCCCACTTGCGGTCGCCACTCTTCCCGGTAAAGTGTGCATCGATGTGGTCGAATCGCTCCGACCAAGCAAGGCCGCCATTATTCTGGAACTCAATGGTGCGCTGGCAGAAACCGCACCAGTAGCGGGACTCAAAGTTGCGTCCATTGCGCCAGTCGGTACAGCGCTTGTCGACGGCCTTGGTGTCGGTGATACCGTGGTCTTTCTCCAGGTGGTTCCGTAGCGTCTCCTTGCGGTGGCAGATCTTGCCGCATGCGTACGTTCGATCCGGCCCGTCCTTGAGTCGTTCGGCACATCGCCAGAACTCGAGCTGGATGTGCTGACTGTTCTCATGGCGCTTCCAGTCATTCTTACTGCCGAAGCGTTTGGTGCAGTCGCTGTGTGTGCAGGCGTAGGGCTTCGCATGGCGTTTGACGTGTTTCCTGGTCATGTCAGCAATGGAACCGGACAGATACTGCTGAGAACCTACTTGAGTTCACAATGCCGCCTGAAGGTCTTCAGGCAACCTGGCTCAGGACATGCGACACTCTTCCCATCCTTCCCCGCGGGCGTCGAAAAGGCCACTGAGTCCTCGTCGGTCTTCTCGTCTTCTTCCTTTGTTCTCTGGTACCCAAATTTTTCGATAATCTTATCCAGCATGCCCTTCTTCATCAATGACTCAACTAAGGCACTTGCCTCAGTCTCGTCAATTTTGTCAACTTTGGCACCGCAGAGTAGTTCCTTCAAAGATGGCAGCTCGGATGGGAGCGGCTTCTCCTCTCCCAAGGCGGTTTTGACCAGAACGGGTTGGGATGAGTCTAAAGTAGGAAATAGAGTTTGGGTGTCGTGGAAATCATTGATGGCATCCTCATCCTCAGTCTCCTCATCAGTATCATCCTCGGTGGCCGGCGCTTCGCTCGCAGCGCGAGTGCTTTGCTCCTCGGCGGCATCCCGGACTGTTTCATCCACGGGGGCTTCTGGTCGGTCGTTTTGGCGCGATTCATCCGCGCCAAGATCCTCGATCCTAGGTGTTCTCAACTGGGTGACGGGTGTGCTAGTTGAGATTCCGCAGCGCCTTACTGGCGACCCCAAGTCTACCGGAGACACAACGTCAGGCTTGAATGCATCGGTCTGATATATTTCGCTGGCAGATGAGGCCTGGGAGATGTGGTGTTGGTGATTCCCGAGACCAGTGAGAAGCGGGCTGATGTCCACTTGCATACGGCTACCATCCCAGGAGTGTTGACCTTGTGAGGCCAAGGAACGCAGCTGCTCACTTACGAGTTCCTGAGACGGCAATTCCATAACCTGATCTTGCTGGTTGGGGATCTCTCCGCTTGGGAGACCAGAAACATCCTGCGGGGGATCCAGGTTCATCCAAGAAGGTGAAGAGTGTGGCTCCGGGTTAGTGGACATTTGTGCTTCCGAGGAGCCGAGACAAGCCAAGTCGTCAAGCCTGGGAGGAGGCCTACGAGTTACATCAGCATGCTAACAGAACAACCTAACAACTCCCCTGAATCACCTACCTATACTCATAACGGCTGAGGTCGGCGTCGGGGCCTAAGGTGATGTTATGGATCCTCCTCAGGTGCTGCTTGAAGTTATCCGCTCTTGGCCAATCCTTAAACTTGATCTTGCACTGCCCTTCATCGCAGCGGTACTTGAGTCCCATGGCCGCGTGAACAGACTTCATGTGGCGATCGAGATCATTGGTGGTGCCAAAACCAAGCTTGCGGGTGCACCCAGGATGCTTGCACACCCAAGGTTTAGCGTGGCGCATCTTGTGTTTGCTGTGTCGTGTAAGCAATCAGCAGTAAGGAATGTGGAGCAGAGTCCTACTTGAGTTCGGCCTTTGTCTTGACAACACTGCTACACGTTGGACAAATCAGAACGGCATCCGATCTAGGCGTATGGTTCCACGGTTCCTTGTGACGATGTTTCCCGTTGGCCGACACGAGTTCCGGGCTCCTACTCTGGTGAAGCTGAAGCTCGGCCACTGTCTGGATGAAGCTCTGCGTCTCGGTGCCACCGTCCGTCTCACCGCACACAGAGGCGCCTACGTTGCTAGGTCTGATGCTTCCCAGATTGCTTCCGTAGTAGCCCGAGTCCTCAAAGTCTGAAGGGACCGCTGTGCTCCGGAAATTAGTATAAGATGGGAACTCGAGACTGGACAGCGTAAAATCAGAAGGCCTGGGCTTTGGGACACCAGCCCCGGGCGTGGCATCGACCCGTAGCGGGTTCCAAGGGGCATCACCCCGTATGAACTGGTCCATGGGAAGAGCACTGCTCCGGCTTTGGGACAGGACTGCGTCGGCGTGGCCATGGTCATAAATTCGGGAGGAGCCAAAGGGAACATGGGTGAGAGGAAGGGAATACGATCCAAAGGGAGTATCAATATCCGACGGTCGGGAGAGGCCATCCATGTTAAAGAGCTCAGCAGATTCCGGGACAAGTCCAGCAGGAGCACTGTGGCTGGTCATATTGTAGGACTGAGCAACCGTCAGACCTGGGGCCACTGCGGGTCGACATATGAAACGTACCGAGCCCGGCTCGCTCTGCGGGTATGGCATTTGCTGGGTCATGATGCTGTGGAGATGTGTTAGTTCAAGGCCGACGCATCACACGTAGGGGCACCGACATTTAATAAGGCTGGTGCCGGCTGTCGAGGACGACTTTGCTTAAATTCGGCTGTCTGGAACAAGTCAGCACTTGGAAAGTCTGGGATATCACTATTATAGCTACGGGCAGGTGGAAAAGGAAAAGTTGATGGAGCGCCGCGGGATAAAAGAAAGCCACTGACAAGATGGCTCGGACTGTTCGCCAAATACGGCGCTTGAACAGTCCCAGGCAAGTGGAAATACGATTGAGGATGCGACTGAGAGAGCAAGGAGACGGGCGGGCGAGTTTGCGCGGTTCGCACAGCCGCAGGCGATGCCCGAGAGGCGGTAAGATGGAAATCGGCAAGCGAAATCGACGCCCAGTTAGTTACTGCCTAACCCGACATTCCAGGTGCTGGCAGCAATGAATTAATCAACCAGGCACACGGCGTGGCGGAATAGGTGCGTCGGAGGCGGCGAATGAACGCTTCGATAAAAATAAAAAATGAAATGCGGACAAGACTCGCACCGCGTCTCGCGAGTCGGATTGGGGCGACTTCGAGTCCAGTCTGAAGCAAATGGTGATTGCGCAGAGAGGAAGCCGACGAGCGACGTCAGGTCGCTGATTGACGGACCACGGCTGCCCAAAAATCAGGCAACCAACTGTGCTCGGCAGTCCGCCTCACTTCTGCCTTCTTTTCGCCGTTTCTGTTCAGAGCACTACGACCAGCCAATCAAATGGCTGAGCTGGACATGGCTTTGGTATGGCAAAACTCGGTGAGGAAGGCCGTCTCCTCCGCACATCCCTCTAGCGGCATCACGTGGCGATTGCAGCAAGACGATAAGAGGCTCCGGCTTGGCAACCAAACTCGGCCAAGATGCTCCTTCTCGTTGTTACACAGACAAGCCAAACACATCCAATCACGGCGAGCCAGGTTCCATGCTGTCTTGGACAAGCAAACACCATCCGTGGCTAGGGTTTCATGCACCAGGCTCGGAGCCAGTGTCCGTCCCTGTCATATCAGCGGATACTTGCCTGGGAACGCATCGGTTGGCGTGTAGTTGTTTGGATGGGCAAGGAAGGTAAGAACAGAAAGAACGGAAGCAGCAACGAGCATCGCGAGCAGTACGCGGCGCGGACCCGCAAACAACTTCCATTTTTTGACTTCAGCAGACGGATAGCCGCATTAGCCTCTGCGCAAGCCTTTAAGGCCTTAATGAGTGAATTTGCACACCAAGCCGTCAACTGACGCTGTCCTCCCTCGAGGACATGTTTGGATGCTGCGGCAGCAAGCCGCAAGCAGCAAAGACCCCTGGACGATCTGCCGAGACGACTCCCACACCCGCGATGAGCGTTTCCAACTGGCTGGATGGCCCGAAGATGTTTCGGGCTCGAGAGAAGCCGCTGCAGCTGTGCAGTAGCGTCGCTTGTTGCTGCTTGTCCGCCCGAAGTGGCCATGCCCAGTGTCGCCGGAGCTTACAGGAGACTCCCCGACGCGGGCCGACGTGGTCACAGCGTGACAGCATCGCCGGAAACCCACATCCCTCTAAGATACAACGTGAAGACACAGCCTGACGTCGGCGGGCCACGTCCCTGTGGAAACTGTCTCCAAGACGGGCGTGGTAGCGGCGACATGTAGGACTCAGGGAAGAAAGAATGTTCCGGAGACAGGACACAGCCGGGTGAAAATGACTGGCCAAATGGTGATTGGGCGGTCGTGATGGAGGGGGGCTCGCGATGCGCAAACAAACATCCAGTGACAGGCATCAGACCCGGGTTCCCGGCTACACACGTAGATGGCAGTCTGCGCCTGCCATGTCAGTCCCCCACTCCAGGCCGGTCGGCCTGGTTTCCCCGCGGTTATGGGCCGGGTCTGTTTGTTTGCTTCAACCAGATACGTCCGGCCATCCCCTTTCGGGCACCTGGTGGCCAGTCATGGGCCGTTGGCGACGCTCTGTTCGGCGAAGGCCAGCTCGAAATATGATCTGTCATTCTTTGAGTTTGGCTTTGCATCGTCATAACAGCTCCCCTCCTTCACATCCGCCTATGGCGTCGTGATGTGCAACAAGCCATCCCACAGACTTTGCGGATTGTTGCGAGACGTCAGCATGGGTTTGGCGGCTGCTGTGACTGGCCTTCGATGGGGACACGTTCCTCATCTGAGGAGAAGGGGGTGTGCCCCAACCCATCAGTATAAACGCCCTCCTTTCTTCCAGCTCTCTCTTCTCTCCTCTTTTTCTCTTCAGAGCTACAAACTCGACCCAGACTCTTGATTAACATACATGACAAAAAACATCTCTGCTACTAACATCATCAGCACCAGCGCTCTTCCCAAGTCCTCGCAAGTCCTTGCCCCTCGCACCTTGACTCTGGCTCAAAAGCATCTTCAACATGTGCGACTTTGAGGAGTTCATCTTCACCTGCGGCCATTCGACTTTCCGTCTCAAGTCACACTGTCACGCTGCACGGAACGACCCTAACCACCAGTGCTTCGGCGTCAAGAAGCTCCGCAACATCTGGGATCAGTCCTACTCCTGCGATCGCTGCCAGGGCCAGGCTCAGCAGCAGGGTCACCTCTATAGTTTGCCCCACGACGGCTTCCAAGGCAAGTCTCAAGACATTGGGGGTGTTGGCCATCGACTGATCTTGTATTAGGAGGGCACTCGAGTATCTAGACGGCCCAACAACGACCCATCGACCATGGCTTATCATTATGGAAAAGGCGAGATAGAATAAAAATGTGTCATGGGTCAGCTGCCTTTCATGGTATTGCATAGATGCGGTCACTCCTTTTTACACAGTCCAATAAGTTGATTTGAGAAAACAGTATGATGGAGGAGGCTCACACAGCGATCTCATAGTGTTATAGACAATTACATTCGTTCACTTTTCGCGCACGGGATTCTACCTGATCATGGCCTTCAAGGTCCGGAACTGGATGTCATCGCACCACATCAAACGTCTATCTGAAACCGGATGACTACTGTAACAGAAGACCAGAGTGCACCTGTGCTGTATACATCATCATCTCCTTACGGCCTTGTCCACTAAATGTGTGACGTCTTGGCTGGTTTTCGAAGCCTTTCGCAGCGCTGCAAGCGTTGCAGGAGTTGCTAATTGTAATGCTGTGGCTGATCCGGCTCGACTCGGGAAAAAGTTGACGCGTTCGACAGTCACCGGGGAGGGTTGGACAAACGGGGTGACAGGAAACATTGTGCACTTGTGCCTGGTTGGTGTGACTGGACAAATGTATCTGTCCCCCCTTCTGGAGAAGGGATGGCCGAGGATGGCATCTGACTTCACATACCGAATCGTCGAGGCGCATTCCCTAGCGCTGCCTAGGTAGGCTGGCTATGTCGGGTTTTTTATATTTACGATATGGACGGGGGCATGGACATGGGTTGGGGGTCTTCGTCGTAGTAGGTACCTAGACAGGCCGGGTGAGGTGGCTCACTCGGTGTGTGGGTGAGGGTGGGTAGTGACCTCCAACTCTGGTCCTGAGGAGATTTTGAGGGAAGTAACTACGGAGCTACATACATTCCGCATGTCTCAGGACGCAAACCTCGTCGCCCACATCCGCGCTGTGCACACCTCTTTTTCCTGCCTGGCCGGTCGGCCGCCCCCATTCGGGGGTTTTTTTTACCCCCCCGGCATCGCGGGATCTGCTTTGGTTTCCCTAGCCCTTTGGGTCCTTCGCTAGTAAGGTAATGAGGTTGAGTTGCTGCCCTCCCGCGGGGAATGTCGGGATTTGCGTCTCTTGTGCGCCCCTCGGTGTCTAATCTCCGAAGCCTCCACTGTTGTGCTCTCAGTCCAATGGGTGTGGACGAGCGATAGGACAGAATGGAACAAAGTGGCTGTTTGACAGGTACTGTTCTCATCAGTCAATAGAAGGACATGAGAGGGAGAAAACACCGGTTGTCAGATGTATTCTTGGAATCTTGGACTAGTTCCCGCGAAAACACACAGTTCATTAACTAGTTACTACGTATCTACCAGGTACGCAGTGTGTTCTGCTCTCCCGCATCGTTCACACCCCCTCCCCTTTGAGCACCCCGGGCCCCTGCCCTGTCCTGCCTCACCGTTGCACGGACACCCCCGGACACACTCGCCCACACACGCCCACACTCGATTGCCTGCAGACGAACTACTGCGAAGCCCTCGATGCTTGCATTCCGACAGGGCGGGGATGGCAGGAAGTGAGGTGGGGGGCGGTAACTCGTTCATGGGCTAATCCAGAGATAGCCTGGAAAACGGTGCTGCAAACAACGGACTGTCCATACGGGGCACTACCCAGAGATCCTCAATCACACGCCGTTACCTATTGTCGAGGTCTCTCATCAACGTAGGAAGGTTGTCAGAAGAGTATGTCGCGGGCAATTACGTTTGGGCGTGAACAGCGTCTAGTGTCCGTGTGTGGAATGTTTTATCCGTCTGTCCGTCTGCCGGTGGAGGCCAAGCGGTAGATGAACATGAAGCCGACGACCTTTGACGTACCCTATGTTAGGCAGGTAACAGAGATTGGGTAGAGGAGAGAGATTCGAGGAAGGATGTTGGGGGAAGATAGGTATTTTGTCAAGGATAGCACACCAATGAATTGTGGAGACGATGCTGGTAACAGCCGCAGTTTCCTGATGATTAGTTTCGTTGGGATTATGAAAGTAGTAGCATTGAGAGGTGGCTATCCAGGCACATGGACGCAGCAACGGAATGCCTATAATCTCATGCTGGTACCTAACTTAGGCCCACGTTCAGACCCAAACCAACCTCAGTCTGGACATTCGGGCCCTTTGAATCCGCAGCCTGGGGACCAGTCATGGGCCAATTACAGGCCAATTACAGGGCTGTTTAGCCCGCAGATCCACCGTAGCAACGGGGGTCACCTCTACCGATATACTGGTTTGGGAACATCAAGGGCATCGACGATTCCTTTGCCATGCCCCATGCTTCATGAATAGCATCTCGCCCCCCCTCTCCGAAAAACTGTTGTTGACATCAATTCGAAGGACACAGCAGCAAAACCGCTTGGTGGCGAAAGCTCGTGAACGATGCGTGACAGAAGATGCCGATACGTCTGCAGGCTGCTTCTGATCGGCTTAGATCGTGGCTGGTCACGGACGCCGGGACAAGAATTGAGAGGAAAAGCATCACTTCATGAGCGGGTTGCCAGTCGATCCAAGAAACAGTCTAATGATTGTAGAAAAAAAAAACATCACTCCCATTACTCAGAGTTGGTCGCACCCTCAACCTTCCCGACAATGTTGTACCTCTTGGAGAAAAAGGTTACCCAGTCGGCAAGCGTCCCCTTCTCCTTGTCGCTGAGGTCTTTCCAGTCGGGGCTGACGTCCTCAACCTTAGTTGACGACTTGCCCAGCGCCTTGGAGGCGTCCTTCCCAGCAAAGACTAGTTGGACGTAAGGAAATGGTTAGATCATGTGGGGATTACAAAGAGCCCATGTCCGTGACCACATCTATGCCGGCGCAGTCATGTTACTTACCATGGTATGAACCGCCCGGTTGGTAGGCCTTGTTCCCTGTCACGTCGTAGACGATGCCCTTTAGGTGTTTGCTAGTCAGCCCAGCAGTCCTAAAACCTGCCGGCAAGTCTTACCTTTATGGCGACATAGCACTTGCCGCCATCCACTCCTGTTGAGCGTTTTATCAGCAAGGGAGAGCAGAGGTTGGTGGCTAGCTGCATAAAGAGACATTGCCCCTGCACTTCTATAACCATCCTGGTCGCCACGGCGCAGAAAATACACGTATAGGAGACGAAAAATATCAATCGTACCATTGGCGTTCGCAAGCTCCTCAGCGGAAATAATGTCGTCCTTGGGCGGAGCCAGTTCGACGGGTACCTTGGGCTCAAACTTGCCGGCCATGATCTCGGTGTCTTTGCCTGACCGTGGCGACAGGAGTTAGCAAGCCGATCCGGTACCAAAAAAAAACAGGTTAATAGATATTGGTCACAAACCACAAGAAATCTTGAAGCCTTTTTTTCCCTCTTCAAAAAAAGAAGATGATCCAAGACAAATAGACTATAAAAAAGCGCTGTGCAGTTTTAAACACCTCGGTTTGTCACAGCCCGAAAAGCGGAAAGGAGAGGGATGAATGGACCCACGCACGCACGCCATCGCAAAAGGAGAGAGGCGGATATCCACATGAAGTTTGGGGTAGGCTGGCTGCCTGAGGCAACACTCCCCGGGGCCGATGCTACTGCGCATCCAATGAGATGACGACAGTTGCAGGAAGCCCCGGCAAAGCTCAGCTTTTTATGATCCAAAATCAAGCTTCACGACATCGCCCGCCTCGACGACTACCCCTTGCCATTGCGCAGCCTACAACGACACGAGACCAAATGTTCCCTGCGCAAGCCGTATGGTGACATTAATGCGCCATGTCGCTCACCAGAATTTCTGTCGGCCTCCGCCACCTCTTACGCCAACGACCGGTGCCACCTCAGCAATTCCTCTCGCGACGACAACCCATCTTCATCGCATCTAGTATCTCTCTCCTCCCCGCCGTGTCGCGGCATCAATACCAATGTCCGCGGCATTTTCAATCATCAACGACAGGCGGGCCCCGGAATACACGGCGCTTCGATCAGGACGATGACGTGTCGCCAACCTGCCAACCACGACAAACACTCAGGCAGGCGCTGCTGAGAGGACTATGGGCTAGCTTCCGAAGCTTGGGTGCGCCGTTCCGTGGCGAGAATATCCGGAAGCTGTACCGGCAGAACCCAGGGGAGTTGGTACTTGCGTTGTCAATGTGAGCTTCCACTATCACGAGACATCACCCCAGAGTGCTGCAAAGAAACTAACAAACCACCAGCCTCGCCGGCCTCGGCTTCGTGATAGCCTACGTCATGCGCCTCTACTTTAGCTACTTCTACTCGGAGCAGTTCACGCGCTACCCAGAACCCGTGGCCAAGGCGCTTCGGCGCGCCCTCTACTATAGCAACTACAAGCCGGATCCTAAGATGGCGCTCAAGTACTACAAGCAAGCGATGGAGAAGTGCGACGAGTTCCAACTAGACCCCTTCTCCAACGATGTCATGGGCATCAAGATCCAGCTGGCGGCATGGCTTGAAAAGATTGAGAACTACGAGGGCGCAACTCGGGTACTCGAGACGCTCCTGACGGACTGCCAGCGCTGGGTCGAGGTTATGGAGAGGACAGTAAAGGAGGGCAAAGCCACGCAGGCACTGATGCCGCCTTTCATGCCCCCGGTAGCTGGGGCATCTCCACGGGCGGAAGCGGATCCGACAGAGGCGCCCGAAACGATATGGGGGAAGAGGACGAGGATCCTGGGAAAGTCGGTGGGAATTAGCGTCAAGCTGGCTGAGCTGTATGCGGATGAGCATATGCTGAAGCGGGACCTTGCACACCAAAGGTTGATCTGGGCTGTTGAGACGGCACTCGGGGAGCTCCAGAGGCGGACGGCTGAGAAGGCAAAGTATGGCGAAGGGAGTTGGATGAGTTCATCGGAAATCGGTGGCACGCTAGAGTGTGAGTTTTACGTGGCCTAGGCATTTCTGCGCAGACTCGGCTGACTGACTTGAACCTCGCAGCACTTGGCAACAGCTACGAGACCAAATCACAATTCCATCTCGCCCTACCGCTTTTCTTCCAAGCACTCAGGCTGAGCCAAAATCAGTGCCACAATGCGGTTTTGAGTGAGTCTCATACGACTTCAGAAATACGAATGCATGCTAACTGGCCAGTGAACAACATCGCTTCGTGTTTTGCTCAGCACCCCATCCTACCGACCGGCGATGCACCTGTGGATGCCATGATGCCGGAGCTAGATCCGTCAGCCAAGCCGGCTGTGCGGCGAGCCTCGTACCTAGCGGCCGCTAGTCGATGGGCCACCAACGCGCAGCAGCACGCCACCGAGCCCAAAGGCGAGCAACGGACGAACGAGTGCGATGAGGCGTGCGCCGTCTCGCTATGCAATCTCGGCGCCATCGCGAAGTTGCAGGGCAATTCAGCCGACGCCCGTGAGAGATACGAGCAAGCCGTCTTGCTGAGCAAGAGGATTGGATTCGCGGCCGGCGTCACACAGGCCGAAGCCGGACTACGGGCGCTATCTTGACCAACACCCCGTGGCGCGGCTTCGTGATGGTGTTGAGCGGTAACTCCCGCTTGGGTCAAATATTCGCGTCTGGCATCCTAAGCCAAGCCAGCCTCTCCCTGCGGCTCGGCATGAATGGAAGTAGGGTCCATGTTTTGCCCGAGGCGTGCAGCCTAGGAAGGTGTCTAGCCCGCAGGCAATAACGCAAAGACACGATAGAGCCATGTATGTCTTGTATCTGCAGCAATGCATCCAACACTCCATCTCTAGGGCAAGTCCATTTTCTCAGATGGAGCCCGTGTCGGGAACCCCGAAACAATATGCGGCAGGCGATTTGTATGGATGTATGTAGGTGTCCTCTTTCTGCAAAGATGGAGATTCTGATTCTCTTGACATCGGAGACAAAATCTCTAATATCTTTTCTTGGCCGTGATGCACGTCTCGTCGTTGTGTGTGGCAGATTAGCGTACTATCATTTGTCAGGTTGATGTTCCAATCTTTTTGATCGCGCGGCTCTGTGGAAGCTGTGCGGGAAGGAATCAAAAACAAGCGCAAAAGGGGTGAGGGGCCAGGTGGGTCAGCATTATGACGACACGATCAGGCCATTTCCGAGCCGCTAGTCTGGAAGGGTGACCCACTTGGTGTGAAGCACGGGCCTCATGGGTCAAGAAATTGTTAGCCACACCGCTCTCCCACTCGACCCTCCAGCCATTTTCGCCCTGTAAGTCCCATGGGAACAGATCTCGAGCCCGGCGCACGTGTCGGGAACGCAACTTGCAGCCTTTTTGTAGTATCGAATGCAATGCAGAATGCAGGTAGGGAACATGGGTTCGCAAATGGGCACCCCCCTCGTTCAGTCCGTCCAATCGTCCTAGTTTGTCCCGCTGAGAAATGTGTGAATGGGTGGGTGTGCCATTGGTCGAGTCGATGTCTCCATGGTCTTGAACCTCGAAATTTTGACACCCCCTTCCATCGAAAGGGGAGTGAAGTTTGGTCGGAAAGCAGCACCGCTCGCTCGTGAAAATGGATATAGATGTATTGTGATAGCGGTTCAACTGTGACCGCGACCCGAGGGGTCCTGCACTCCGTTCCGCAACTTGTTCTTGCAAGTATTCCCACTTCCACGGCGTAAATCCACGCCTGAGTCTAAAATGGCGGGAGGATGGAAGAAATGCAGTCAAACTGAACTTGGAATCAAGAAAAGGACCGGTTTGTGATGCTTCTCGACGATTTGTTTCGATCTGATGATTTAGTGAACTTCTGGTTAGGCCACCCAAGTGTTGCAAACGGTGCGGTGGGGCTGCTCGGGCTCTCCGTCTCAGAGTGGGTCTCCGTTATCTGATCCCAAACGCGACGCCCTTTGAAGGTCGCTGTTACCCCTCCCCCACTCTGACGTTCCCAACTCCAACCAGGGTGGTCCCTGTCAGTTGTGCGGTCTGTAATTCTTTACTTTGTACACAATCGGGGAGGAGCTTGTTCGGGAATCGGGCTTTGCAATAGGCGTTGAGAAACAGCGAATTTGCGAAGCTGACCCAAAAGGGTGGTCCACCACCTCAACACCTCGCAGAAACTGACGAACCTGACTCAAACCTACGTCATCTCTCGGCGTCGCTTTGCGACCGAATGCCACAAAGAGAGGAGAAATGGACGATCGCTTTCCTGGTTTGTGAGAGACTTGTGCGAAAAAATCGAGGGATTTTTTGCATTCCCCCTCCCGTCCCTTGCCCTTGCCCTGTGCTCAGATTCCTCATCTTTTGGCCAGGCAGAAGCGAAATAGACAAAACGAAAAAGCTTCCTCGTATCAACGCCTCAGAATGGGGGCGTGGGAAACGAGGGAGACAGATCATCGCTCGCTCGAGAGCCGTACATGTTGAGTATGTCACAGATTGTGGCCGACATGGGACAGCTCGACACGGAAGGGGCGTCCCAAGACCAGCAGGCCGGTATTCTCACACGCC
>Ga0247765_1000650_pt1 | contig 24741 bp, 28 predicted proteins | sample UWRJL106311C6_FD_179949 | JGI IMG/M metagenome (GOLD analysis project Ga0247765, IMG submission 179949) | Plant litter microbial communities from Arlington Agricultural Research Station in Wisconsin, United States - UWRJ-L106-311C-6 | ecosystem: Environmental > Terrestrial > Plant litter >...
TTTTTTTTTTTTTTTTTTTTTTTTGGCGTTGGCAACGATCCTGCTGAAGTGAATACGGAAGGATTCTCCATGCTTAAATGCCGCTACTCTGGGGGCCACTGGGCGAGAGCCTTGCGATTGAGTGCAGGACTGGTCGCTAATATTGCCAATTGCACCAGTGGGTTGCGGCATGGCATATGCAGTGTCCAATCCCCAACCGACAACATGTTTGGATTCTCCAGACTCGATGAGAGGTTGACTTGCGGCTGAACTGGTGGGCATCCCTTTCCCATTGGAGTTGCTCGAGGGGGCTTGAATCTGCTCGTGGTACTAGGTCGCGCAAAGGTGCATCACCGTTTATTGTAACAATCGTGTCGTTCTTAAAACCAAAGTTGTGATAGTCGTCAACCCCGAAGCTTTGACGACCATGCTGCCCTAAAGGACTAAGCAAAGGTCATCGAGGCTCGCTGAACGGATGGGAGAAAGGCGGCACCAGAAGCCGATTATATCGCTAAGTCTCCGCAAATCTATGTCTCTCCAGCTATGATCCCCGTTTTCCGCCCGTCGAGGGCCTTGCTGAAGATTGGCAGGTTCCCGTCTCCCTTCCGGTCAAACACCGCGAACCAAATCTCCTTAAACCAGCCCCCAGCAAATTCGCTCTCATCCAACACCTCCTTCCAACATTCAGCGACCTCCTCCGGCGGGTTCTTGAACGCACCGCAGCCCAACGCACCAAGCACCAACATTGTATGTCCTTTGGTCGCTGCCATTCTCAAACAAAGCCTCATCTTGTCCTTTGTCAGAACCCGATCCTCGTCATTGGCAAACACGGTCTTCCTATCTTCTGGAGCCTTTTCATCTCTCGCAACAGTCTTGACCTCGGGCTTTCGGACCCCTGCGACACTCAGAACGCTAACAACCGGCAGCTCCTCGGCTGGTGTGTCTGGAACCATCAAGCCATTGCCCTCCGCCATGGACTTTCGGAAAACCACCACATCTCGGGTGTGCAGTCCTGCGCGTGGTCCGAGGGGGTAGTATTTTCGGTGCAACGAGCCTGCGAGGGTGCTTCGGAAGCAAAGTGCCTCTTCCTGTGCAGCGGAGCCGCCAAGCCAACCTCCACCGGGGTCTGAAGACTGTTAGCTGACTGAACACTCCGATGCATCTGTTGCCGGAGAGCAAGGGGGCTTACTCTTCTCAGAAGCCATGTTTAGCACCGCAGCCCTCGCCGCTGTCTCGGCGTTGAGGTTCTCCGCTGCCAACGCAGCCGTCTTTAGCACGCCCAAATGCGCCGACTCCGTCTCCTGCGTGGTCTTCCCCGAAGCCGTGCCAAGAACCGAGGTAGGCATCAAAATGCCGGCATCGAACGAATCATGGTCTTTGACGCGGATGAGGGTCCCGCACGTGTTTTCGGTGTCGGAAAGGACAAAGCGGGGACACTTTGCTGGATCGAGGAGTGGAAGCGTGGTGAGATCAACAAGGTGTGATACGGTAGGCTCGAGATGGGGAACTGTAGCGGCGATGTTGGGTGTCATAGCCTTGGTTTCGCGGGCAACTTGAGCAAGGGCTTTGCGCCGCGCCATGTACGAGTTGCTGCCCGTCATTTTGGGGTATTTGCAAAGTGTAAATTTGAGATTGCTGAAATTTGCAGTGAGGGTAAAGCTTTGGAAGCTGGGTTTGGTTGCTCTTGCCTCTTGGGCTGGCGATGGTGGTTGCTTTATGGTTGAGGAAGGTGCAGGATGCGCCCAGCTCCGAAGATGTGCATTCGCGGCGTGACTCAACCCAAATCGGTCAACCAATTGCGAAACAAGTTCCCGGCCTGCCAATCCCTTTCTCTTTCCCCTTCTGGGCAGGCCGCGCTGTATTTCGACACAGCCCATTCTCAAGAGCCAATCCGAGATATATCGTCACTTATCCTCAACTCGCAGTTATGTCAAGAACCCATGTGTCACCCCGTTTTTCTGTTAGACGGCAATGCTTCTCCCATTCTGTCTACTTCTACACTGGCAGCTCAGCATCCAGAGCACACTATCCAGCCTCAGTTTCCCTATCCCGACAAGGAGTTCGACCCCGATTGAGTTCTCTCAAAAACGCAAAGACCTCCTCGCCCACTCTTCCCGAATCCACACGTTCGCCATAGTACGCGTGCAGCAGAACCAACGGCATCAACCACGAAAACGCGGCTGCGCTAGCGATCTTAGCCCCCGATGGTGGTTCCAACCACGGCTGTTGCAGCGGCTGGATGATCAAAAACAAAAGATCTACAATGCAGACAGCTACCGCAATCCAAGCTGCTGCCACCCCCCATCTTCCGAATGAGCGCAGCGAGGCCGCAGCACGGCGGGCGATGGCGTCTTTTTCCTGTTCCGAAAGCTGTGTCTGTCTTAGAAGTGCGTGTCGAAGAGCGCCCTTGGCAGAGTCAAGATCTCCCAGAACCTCCGATATTCCCCAGAGCAGCATGCCATAGTTCTCTGACATGTCCATCCCACGCGATTCTCTCAACAACCTCCGCCGACCTGCTGCATCTCTTCTCCTCTGCATCGTATCCAACATTTCACGTCTTTGTCTCTGCAAGGACTCGAGCATTTCACGCCCGGCTTCCCTGCACCGTCGCATATGCCGAATCCTCCCTAGCAAGGAGCGGAACATAGTAATTGGATCTCCAAGCGCAAAGAAATACAACCCCAACGCTGTCCAGACAGAAGTCAAAACGGCTGCTGGCTCCACGGCGACGAGTAACAAAAGGACTGGCCACATCCAATCTTTGACTCGTGATGTACAGTCTCGCTTCCGTTCTGGGCTATCTCCACAGATACGCTTACACGCTGAGATGTGAAGGACCGGTCGGGAAGGTTCGACTGGGAGGATGAAGAAGTTCTCTTCGTCAGTGATGGAGGTGATGTTGTTGCTGAAGCCATCTTGAATTATGGTTTGGCAGATGCCTCGGTCGAAAGGCTGACCAATGCGGTCTGAAAGAGCAGTGTGGGTAAAAGCGAGGAGGGTAATGGCTCTCAGGGTAAGCTGTGAAGCGCTGACCATCTTGATAGCTATACACAAGTTACTGAACAGGTGATAGATATGACATGGCCAAACCTGCTAATAGCGCTATAGACATCTTTGAGAGGATCTGCGCTAAATACTACCCTCTTTGGCATTTTAGGTTGGGAGTCGGGATTCAACGAACATTTGGTGTTAAGGTTAGTACTATACCCAAAACAGCCGGGAGGCCTTTGGTTTCTAGTATAACCCGGGCGTAAAGTCTGAACTCTTATCCAGAGCTGAACAGTACCCCTCACCACGTGAAAAGTTGATTGGCTGTACTCGCGTGGATGCCAATGGTTACATTCCCGGCCGCGTTCGTGGCGGTGGCTTGGAGGGGCAAGGCATTGCCGAGCCAGCCAAGGCTTTCAACCTTGTCCGGCCTGGTGATATCAAAAGATATCTGGGTAACTTCAAACATAGAATACACTGTTTCCACCCAGATCCTAAAACCGTATTTTCTGTGTTAAACCTCCATGCATATATTCTTCCGAATGTCTGTATCTGCTACCTCAGACACAACCCAATACAACCGCCTCGTTGAAACCCTCTCACCTTCTTCAGACGATCCACCTTCCACGACAACACCTTCATGTTCTCGAGCACAGCGTCGTTTCCTCCCACTATTCACGTACAAAGAACCCTCCTCTAAAACTCTTACTCTCCTCGCCTACCTCCCTGTGGTATACGCCATCATCGCGGCTTGCATCGCCACGGGTGCTCCGCCAACGTATTTCAACACGCGCCATCTGGTGCTTTTACCGGGAGTATTTGGCGCTTGGATTGTTAGTCATGGCATTACTTTGTTTACGACGAACTGCTTGTCGCATCACTTTGCTCGTTATCAACTTGACTCTCCACAATCCATGGCCGGGTTTACACTGGACTTGAACGGCAACCCGAGTCCAGATATTGAGAACCTTCATAGTCGCATGAACATGAACATGAACAGGAACGACAAACCCCACCGACCGCTCAAGATATCATTATTGCTGTACCTCCTCACACTCAAGAACATTATACTTGGCTTAACGCCAGCGGTACTGCTCGCCAACATCACCTGCGGAATATTCAGCACTTGTGAGTCATGGACACCGATTCTGGGTCCCGGAACGGGAGGGGTGGCGTTGAATCCTGTGGGCGATTTTGAGCGGAACGCGGTCGTGTGGTATCCCTGGTTGACGGGGAGCGTGTTGGTTGTGCAGCTGGGGTGGGCTGGGTTTCTTATTCTTGGTTCTTGGCTGGGTCTGGATTGGATTGGGAGTTGAAGGTCAGGACTGAAACTGGGAACAACACATTCAGATTCAGTTGTATACTATAACTACGTCAGCCCTAACATTGGGCACGGAAAAACCGCCTCTTAAATAACATGAATATCCAAGAATAACGTGAGCCCTACCACGGAACCTCCTTCCCATCATACTGCAAAAACTTGCCATTGTCCCCCTCCCCCAAACCATGCAGGACCCCCAAAGTCTTCTCCACACACTCACTGGGCTCCAAGGCCGCTCCGCTTCCACCCATTCTAGTCTTGACCCAACCTGGATCCAAAACCACCACCACTACTCCTGGTAAAAACTTCTTCAAGTCATCACTCTGATGTATGGAAAGCATATTGAGCGCTACCTTGGAAATGCTATACCCCGCCGCTTTTCTCGGACTAAACTCAAAACTTCGCGTCAAACTGCCCAAGCCCGAAGTCATGTTCATGATTCGAACATTCTCCGAAAGCAGATCAGCCTCAAGAAGGAATTCCACAATTTTGGCAGGGCCGAGAACGTTGACGGAAATTTGCGCGGCCAGGTCATCCGGGTTGAGAGTCAGACTGCTCTGCCAGGAGGCGGGGTTGATAGCGGCGTTGTTGATGAGGAAGTCGATTTTCAAATTTTTGGTTGGGGAAGAAGAAGAAGACAAGAGGAGGAGATGGGCGGCGGCTTCTTTGGCAAACTTGTGGATGGATTCGAGGTTGCCTGTGTCGCAGTGGATAATGTGCGTTGAAGAAGAGGCGACGGCGCGGAGGTCACCGAGATCGGAGGAGCGGGTGGCGGCGATGATAGTGTTGTCCGGGGATTGCGCGAGTTGGCGGACAAACTCGAGGCCGATGCCTCGGTTGGTGCCGGTGATGCAGTAAACTGGCATTTTGGCTGTGGTGAAATATATACTAGTGTTCAGGTTATTGATTGAGAGACGAAATGTCAGTTCGAGTCGGAACTAATCAAAGTTATATATATCGAGTGAGGGGTAGATACGAAAATCACCCCCACTCTTCATCCTCATCATGAAACCCGCCCGCTCAACAGGTTTCCAAGCTTTCCATCCCGTTCATGCAGTTTCAGTTGATACGAAATTCAGCCGCAAAAAAGATCAGTCGACTATCCGAAACAGACTTGACCTAACCCAGGAGCTTGTTCACATGTGCTGAAAGATCGACACCTCTCGTGATTGCAAACGCCAGAGACAGAACGGTGAACAAGGCCGAGATGATAGCCACCAGCACGAGATGTACAACGCCAAAACTTCGGTCATTCCGGTAATGCTTCGGCGCCTGGGGTCCAACCATCTTCTCTATCGGCGCCACCTTTTCCTCCTTGGCCGTCTTGAGCGCAACCTGGAGACCAGGCAAACCGTCCATACTCCAGGCGTTCTTAAAAGCCCAGTATCTTTGGTACACATGTCAGCAGTTAAAATTCTCAAGAGGTGGGTAAACACCAGACGACATACTTCTCCATGACCTTGTCATCAGAACCGCCATCTTTGACTCTTTTGGCGAAAAATTCATTGAGTGTGTTTCGGTAATTCTTAAAGTCATAATAGGGCACCGAATAACCACACGAGCTGGCGGCCTGGTGCACATCGGCAATTATGATGGCGCGCGACCCAGGGATGGTCTTGACGTCGTGCTTCTTGACAAAATCCGCAAATGCGGTCGTCCCATTCTCCAAAGCGCGGCCTCGACCAAATAGACGGACGATGCGGGGCGGACCCTCAAAAGCGTTGAACATGATGGTGATGCGGGCATTTCCCGGCTCGTAGAGATGTGAAATGGTCTCGTTACCGCTTCCCGTCAAATCCATGTACCAAAAGGTCTTTTCGTCCAGGACGCCAAAATACTGGCCGCCCTTGGGGGACACATTGATATGACCCGATGACGACAGCGGTGCGGTCGCAACCCAAAACACTTTTTGGGTCCGGATCCAGTCAATCAAGTGCTCGGGAATCGTCTCGTAGAATTGACCCATGATATGATTATGTGGTTGTCAAGATGAGTGCAGTCCTTCAAACTCCGGGGTCGGGAGAGGAAGAAAGCAACCATCAAAAGAGTGGGCCACACGCCCTGCGAATCAATCTTCATTCACAGTCGCATAGCATTCCATCGACCGCTAAAATCTTCGGCTCTTAGCGCCCGCTCTCAGACTGGTTGCATGCATGCAGATGATCACGTGGTAAGCTTGCGCGGCAGACTTGTCACGGTGCCGGCTGGGTGACGACAACGGTCCCCGCAAACTGAAATATTTATGAGCTTTGCCTTGCCGCCTCAGGTATTATCTCCTCGCCAACCATCGTGGCTTGTCTTCAAATGTGCCGCATCCATTCCTGGTTCCGGATAGGTTCCGGCGTCGCACAGCAGTGGTTTCCTGATTCGGCTAGGAGCTCTCACCGTGGGGCAGCGTTTGTGCCTGCTGCTGCCTGACGGCGGGGTGCGGGGTGACGCGGGTGCCTCGAGTTCGATTTTGAAACGATTTTTCTTCACAACACACCAAACGCGCTAGCACCAAATTGATCCAAAGACTCCTCTCTCCGCACCTACTAGCCGTGTCGCTGTTTTTTTTTGGCAGGAACAAAATGGACCAAGCCGACAAGCCGGGAGCCAATGCTGCCTCTTCCCCGGAGCGCCGAGACCCACATGAAGCGACCGCTGGAAACGGCGGACTAGGGGGGATGAGATCCGGAATGGGACCCGCCGAGCCAACCACCACAACACCCGCCCCTAAAGACAGCCCCGATGCCGAATCCGACGTCCTCGCTAGCAGGTTGGCGAATGTCAGTATCGGCGGTGGTGATGATACAGCGAGCAGTGATGCCACCGCCAACATGGGTGACTCTCTTAGCAGAGGGTCACTCGACTCCGACACGGAAACTGACAGCGATACGCCGACTCTGGTCGATGAAGACGCCCAGGAGAGAGATGCAGCCCGTCAGGAGATCATCGAAGGCATCATGCGGAGCCTCCGGACTAAGCTGGATTCCAAAATCGACAAGGTCATTGCTGCTTCAAAGGCGGCAAAACCAGCGCCATCGCTGCCCCAAAGGTCGCAGTTGAAAGCCCGAAAGTTGTCTGGGGAGAAATTGGATACAACGCCAGAGCCGGAGCCCGAAGTGGAACCGGCTGCAAAGAAAGAGACCAAGAAGAAATCGAAGCCTACCGAGGCCCAGTTTGCCGATGAAGAGGCAGGCGCCGAGGACGTTGAGGTAATCGCGGCCGAAGAGATCACGCCATCCCGGTCGTCGACTATGGAGTCCACTGCATCCAAGGGAAAGGAGAGGGGGTTTACGGCCTTTACCAAGAGGATCTTCATGAAGAGGGCCCCGTCTGCAAGCTCGGCAATCTCAGCAGGTGCTCCGCCATCAGTATCTGCTAGTCCCTCACCCTCTCCCCCTCCTCCTGCTGCAGCCCCGGCGCTGGCTTCCTCCTCCGCGAGATTCAGGTTTAGCTCTCGACGAGAGTCCGAGGCAGTCGAAAGACGTGACACTGGACGCCCACAGGCGCGACAAAGGACAATCGCGCCTGCCCCGGCACCTGTTCCGCAAACCCAGCAGCGTTCCCGTGCCTTCGTTGCCGCTCCTGCCGCTCCGGTTGCTCCTGGAGCCCCGCTGGGCGATACCAGGGGAAGCGCCTTCCCCATGCAACCACAATTACTGGCTATGAGTGCCCCGCCCATCAGCCCACCCGCGGTTGAACCCCCAGCTCTTCGACCTCTTCCCGATGTGCGACCTGCTGTTGAGCTACCCCCACCTCAGTCTCAGCCTCGCCCGGTCTATGATGAGTATTACGGCGGTGAAGTGCCTCCTCCCATGCAGCCTCGGCCTAGCCTCGGTACCCGTGGTGAGATACCCCCTCCAGAGCTTCGGCCTGGCCAGGGAGCTTTCTCTACCTTTTCGAACGAGACTGCTTTTGCCACATCACACCAGTATCCCGATGCTTTTTTCATGCCGACTGCGTCTGGCATTCCTGGACAGCAGTTACCCCCGCAGCATTTACCGCTCGGTGGCGGCGGCATGCTCGGAATGCCTGGTGCACCAGGTTCACTCATTGATGACGATTTTCAGGCCAGGATTGGCGCCTTGAGCCAGTCGCAGCAGGAAGAGCTCTCCAGGATGATTGCTGCTGAACAAGCTCACCCTCCTATGCCCTCAGTGCCAGTCGTTGCTCCCATGGGCCTTGGTTCATTTTCAGGACTTGGGCCTCTTTCAGCCATCGGCCTATCACATCATGCCCTGATGCGTCAGGATGTTGAACTGCAAGAACCCGGGTACGACCAGCGCGGTCAAGTGTCAAGCCCCCCGTTTGGCGAACAGAGCGGCGAGAGTACGGGAACTCCTGATACTCATGGGGCAAAACATGCACAGTCATGGGAAGAAGACGGAGCCAGTGACCATGATGGCAGACGCAAAAAGCCGAAACGCGTTGGGACGGAAAAGGGAGCCAGTGGGCCCAGCAAGAAGTTTGCCTGTCCGTTCTTCAAACGGAACAGGAAGAAGTACAGTAAATGGACCTCCTGTCCGGGCCCAGGTTGGGACGAAGTTCACAGAGTGAAGTAAGTGCTCCAGTCTTGATACAAAACCTACCTCGCTAACACGTGAAGAACTCACCTATACCGACGTCATGCCCTTCCCATTCAGTGTCCGCGCTGCTGGGAACTATTCAAGGAGGAGAAACTCCTCAGCTCACATTTGCAGCAGAACCCACCCTGCATCAGCCGCGAGAACCACACACTGGTTGAAGGGTTCACAAAGGAACAAGAGAAGAAGCTGCGAAGCCGGAAAAAGGCACAAGCCGACACGACTGATGAAGACAAGTGGCGTGAGATATACATGATTCTCTTCCCGGACGACGATCCAGCTTCTATCCCGTCACCGTGTAAGTTCAACTCACTTTCCCCCAGTCTCAGGACGCCGCTAATGCTTTCAGATTATGACGCTGTAGAGGTGGAAGATGGGAACTCGCCCCGGACAGGAGAGCTCGAGGACTACGCTACATTCATTAAGCGAGAGATGCCAACGCTTGTCCGGCGCGAGCTCGAAAATCTCTTGCAAGATGAGTTTCAGGACATCGCCGAGCACTTGCGGCCGCAAGTGGCCAACATCGTCTTGAAGTTGCAACCGAGGCTATTGGGCCTGTACAAACAGTCACAGATGCCCCTGAGCGAGTATGGACCGTCGAGTGACAGCAACGATACAAGTTTGACACCAGCCCTGTCGCAGCGGACGGGCGACACGGGTTCTACCCCGGTCACCGAGGGAGGGGCGCCGGCTAGTACAGATAACTTCCAGTTTGACGAGAACGCCATTTTCGACTTTGATGTTAGTAACTTGGGCGTTGGGACCTGGGATTATGGGAATGACCTTTCGACTCAAGAGCCGGAATACACTACGGCTGGAGCTGGAGCTGGCTTCAGCTGGGATTATGAGTTTGACAAGTTGATCAATCCGGGGCTGTTCCTGCCACAGGGTAATCGGACAGCCACATACGCGCAGCCGCGCGGTGCTGGTGAGAACTGGCAGCAGTCTGGGTACACTGGATAGACGGGTGTGGGAGGGTTTTTCATAGATGGCAGATTCGGGGTCCAGGGGCGTTACAATAGCGAGTCATACAACGCAACTACAATTTCATCGCAGGTTGGCATAACCGGTACCAGACCACAATTATGATTATAAGATGCTTGTATAGTATCGTGTCTGTTCGGCAGCTACACCATCTCATTTTGATCCCGTTGAATATTAACAACCGCAACTTACGTGACACTGTCCAAGTCCATTAGCGAGCCTCGTCGCACCCCTACGACAAGAACTGGCCCCCCGCGTTAGCGCCTTCAGAGTGTTTCAGGGGGTTTGTTGGGGGGTGCGTTGTTTTGGCCACCTCAGCTCTGTTTCGATGTTGGCCAGTCCTCACTGTACTGTACTATTGGATGGGCTGTTTCGGGATCAGGGTGCATTGGTCAACCATGACGTTGCGAGGCTGGTAATCGTAGTTAATGACACCAGAGTCGTTGATATCCTCGGTAACAGTAACGGCTTGTTGGATGATGCTGTGCCATTTGTCTTGCGAGACTGTACGTTGTTGCTTTCCCTCCTGGTAGGTACCCAGATCGCAAAGGTTGAAGCCCTCAATATATTCTACCAGAAATCCTCTAACGGCGAGAGAATACTCTTTATCGTCGGCGTACTTATCCGAAAAAATCGAACGGGTCAAAGAAACCTTGCTGCACGAATTATGCGGCCGTCTCAAGCGACCCTTCCAGCACCCTGCGGGTGCCGTATCATGTCTCTAGGCCGGGCGAAGTCATGTTATGGGCCTGTTTTCGCTCTTCGTGCGAGGGCAGCTGCGGCGGCGATGTCACCGTGTTCCTCGGGCTGGTGATGGCGTCGGCGTCGCTCATTGGTTAAGATCCACGGACGAGCGAAGCGGAAAAGAAGAAATCAATCTCGAATCTCACATAACCTCCGAGGAGGTAGTCTTTCTGCAAAGAGAGAAGCGGAGAGGTGCGGCGATGTTTTGACGTTTTGACCCCTTAAATGGTAGGGAAAATCGCGCTCCTAGTTAGGAGATAGAAAAGGCAGGGAATATCGCCGTGTGGGGTGTTTGTCTGAGGTGTGTGGTCTGAAGGTTGCTTGGCCACCGAAGGCTGCAACTTGAATGGCTGGCTGCCCCCCTGCCCAACGCCCTCAGGCAGCAACTTTGGGCGGGGTAGATTTTCAGCTTCGCGAACGTTGCACCTCCTACGATCAATCCGATACCACACAACCCAGACCTGGCCTGTCAGTCAAGGGCGCAGCGCTTCAAGCGGGGCCAGAGTCGCAAAGATGGACCCATTAAGCACCTTATCGGTGGTTGCTGCAGCTGTGCAACTCGTCGACTTTGGCAGTCGTCTCATCTCGAACACGCGAGAGATTTATCACTCGGTATCGGGCCAGACATCCGAAATGGTCGAACTATCTGCCGTCGCAGCCGACCTGTCTCAATTGACCACGAATATCAGCGACCACATCACTGTTCTGGGAGAAGCTCGGCCGGCCAAGGGAAGCTCCGAGCAGGTGCTGCTCAATATTTGCGTCCAGTGCCGTGACGTCGCAACCGGTCTGGAAGACGCCTTAGACTAGCTGCGTCGCTACGACGGGGAACTCGAGGGTTCGAATGAACGCTATTATTTCGGAGGAGATCTCCAGAAATCGATGAAGAACAAACTAAGAACCGTTTACTCTGCCATTCGCGTGGTCTGGTCGTCCAAAGAGATCAAGGCGAGACAGGAGCATCTCGCCGACCTTCGCACTCAGCTCACAACGGCAACATTGGCCGTCCTATGGTGCGTATTATCTATCCTACATGACAGCGAGCCCCGAACTCACCACGTTGTCCTAGGGAACGATCAAAGCGCGAGGCCCACAGCTTGACAGAGCTCTCTCGCCAGCAAGGAGGGATGCTTGCCGCACTTGACCAAGTCCAGAAGACTCAAGCTCTGAACCAGATGCTCATTGAAATGCTGGCCAAAGCATCTTCTACACCACATCAGAAACACGACAAGCTGGTCGAACTCGTGTGGTCCTCGGCTTGGAGCACCCCACAGCCAGCAGATGATTTCGCCAATGGAACTGAAGTTACAGAAATATCGCATGATTCCTGGGATCCTATTTTTGTCGACATTGGCGAGCACATCGACAGCTTCTGCAATGAGTCAATTTATCACGGCCAAAGGCGCAAAGGTGGTGATGCCGTATGATCTGCGTTGTTGCACGAGGGGAGAAAGCCCCAACCAAGTGCGGCCGGCCGCGGGGGTAATGACCCCGGCGGCCGCCAAGGCTATCTGGCTATCTAATCGCTCCACGCCACACACGTCGCAGGCTAGCCTGCGACACAATTGTTGACACCTTGTTATTTCGAGGGTCTGATGCGCGGGAAAATGCCATACCAAAGGCATACCAGGAGACGTACGAGTGGATCTTCAAAGGCCAAACATCGGAAACCATCCAGCGGCCCTGGTCAAACTTTTCATCTTGGTTAGAAGGCCCTTCCACCGACATCTACTGGATCACGGGGAAGCCCGGAGCAGGGAAGTCGATCTTGATGAAGTTTGTCGTCGAGCATCCGTTGCTCAGGGAACACCTCTATCGCTGGTCAAGGACTTCCGGTCGGCCTTTGATAGTCGCCTCCTTTTATTTTTGGAATGCGGGGGCCATTCAGATGCAAAAGTCACAGGAGGGCCTGCTGCGGGCACTACTCGCGCAGTGTCTCTCTCAAGTGCCACAACTTGCCGCCGGGTCTGCCCTCGCCGTTGGGCCGCCCTGAAACTCCTCGGTCGGGAGGCGGTCGAGAACACGCCGCAGTGGACTTGGCAAGAACTCACTGAAAGCTTTTCTATCTTGAGTCTTCTTCTAGGTGACAAGTATAACCTCGCCTTGTTCGTCGACGGCTTGGATGAGTTTGACGGCGCCCACCAAAAACTACTCGAATTTATTCGTCTCATACATTCACGGCCGGGGACCAAGGTCTGTGTCAGCAGTAGGCCGTGGAATGTTTTCTCAGATGCATTTGCATGCAATCCCAATCTGCGCATGGAGGATTTGGCCGAAAAGGACATTGCAGCCTTCGTCAAGGGCCAGCTTCAAGACACACCCGCCTTCAAGGAATTCGAGTACGCCATGCCAGTCCAAGCCCGAAGACTCACCACCAGCATCGCAGAAAAGGCCAAGGGCGTCTTCCTGTGGGTTTCAGTTGTCGTCATTCTCATCCGACAAGACTTGAGGGACGGCGACAGCATTCATGACCTCCAGGCTGTACTGGACGCGCTGCCAAGCGACCTGTCCTCACTCTACCAAAGCATCTGGACTGGCATCTCTCCTCGGTATATCGGGCACTCTTCCCGGCTATTTCAAATCCATCACTGCTCCACAGCCCTACTGGATGTCGTCACATTGTGGCTAGCAGACGAAGAAGACGCTCTCGAGCAAGACATCAACACTTTGAGATGGAAAAACAGACGGGAGCATATCATTCAGACCATGACCCGGCGTCTGAACAGCAGAACCCGAGGTTTGCTGGAAATATCCAACGACGGCGTCGTCGACTACCTCCACCGGACTGTGAGGGACTGGATCGTTCTCATCTGGTCAGACATTTGCGCCATGTCACCACCCCAGTTCGACCCTCACCTGGCCCTCACCAAGGCCCTCACCGTCGAGGTCTCCAGCAGCGCACACTGGGCAACTGCCTCGGCTAGCATACCCACGCAGTTTTGGGGTCGTGTATCGACATGTTTCTACCACGCTGCGAGAGTTCCCGACGCCGAGTACAACATCGCGCCACTGGTCCAAATTCTTGACAAGCTCGACCAAGACCTTGAGGCTGTCGCTATCAAGTACTTTCCCCAGTTCCTGTTCCGCTCGTTTCCTAGTTCCTCGACGTGGACCGCATACCCTCACTGGTCAACATCTCAATACACCAAAACAACCGGCAGCCCAGACAACACATTTCTAGGGCTGGCCGCCCAATTCACTGTCACGCCTTACGTCCGGAGGAAAGTTGAAGAGAACCCCACAGTCCTTCGCCACTCCTCTTCCTCCCTCTCCGTGTTGTCCTGTGTCGTCCTTGGACTCGACCACTTCAGCCGCCCAGACATTGTCGACTGTTGCATCACACGGGACTACCTCAAAGTCAAGTCCTTCGACGCTCGGCTCGATCTTGTTCGCTTCCTGCTGAGCAAGGGCGCACTGGCGGTGCCGTCAAAACAGCGGGAGTTGTTCCCCAGGGAGCAGGCCACGTGGGGCGAGGTGCAGAAGCATGTGCAACGGTATCAAAACCCGCGGGACGAGGAGAAGGCGGAGGCGAGCTACTGGGCTGAGGTCGATCGGCTGTTTGGGGAGTACATGGAACGGGAGGAGCAGGTTGTCGGGAAGAAGGAGAGTAGGCTGTCGCCGCTGAGGAAATTCTTCAAGAGGTGATTTAGGTTGTACTTGGAAATGGACTGGAGCGAACGAATCTATCAGCGGCACTTTGGACAAGAATAGCTCGAAGATTTCAACTTTGTACCCAGACAGGACGCGCTGCCGATCGACAATGCTTGGCTTACAGAGTCGTACATTTCCAGGCGATGCCAACAGAAACCCTACCACGCCCGATACTGCTAGGGGACGGGATACAAATTGGGCCCGTTGATCTGCAGTCAAGCCTGTGCGAACAGGCTTAGGGTGTGATCTTCTCGGACCAGATTCCAACTACCCAAAGACACCCCCGCGCGGGTTTTAGGTATACTTGAACATTCTCAGCCTACAACAACAACATCGGTTATCAGAACGTAGGACCTTCCGGTCTACCTGCTGTGAGACGAAACCGGACCGCAACACCCCTCAATTCCCTCGCGCCTACCAACTAGTTGTATATTCCAACGATGACTCCGAGCATAACAACATGTAGCATCTTCAAAAATCTCCACGTGGAGCCCGCAACCGCCCCAGATGTGACCCCGGTCTGGGTGGGTTGCACCGCTGGAGTTGCCACGCTAGTTCCCCTGGCACCTGGGATGAATTTCGTCAGCAAGACCGGTCTGGAAGACAACTAACTGAAGCCCGAACCAAACTCACTTGAGGTCGAGCTTGCTCCCGTGGTTGTCAACGCCGCTGGCACCGTCTCCAGCTGGGTAGTCCCATTGGCACAGTACTCTTCGAACACGCCCACCGCGCTCGTAATCTGAGCTTGAGCGCCAGGAGAAGCTGCGCAATTCCCGCTAACGGCCGTGGAGATGTCCCAGCTGAAATTCCTGTAGCTGTCGGTGCAGAAACAGCTATACGAGGTAAGATCTGACCCGTCGCCACACCCGTTCTGCATTCCTCGCACGAAGGCGCTGAGTGGGGCTTGAGCGCATGTGGAGAGGTTTTGTAGCCGGGGACTACATCGATGTAGATGTGTGTTGGCTTTGGAGCATTTGTGCTGAAGGTTGTGGAGATTAGCGACAGCAAAAGCAAACAGAGGAAGGAGCTCTGTCGAGGCATTTTTACTGAGAAGTATCAGTGAGATAGAAAGGAAAAAAGAAAAAAGATCGTGACTGCTTGGACAACTAACGCCAAATTCTATGGGTAGGTTGTAGCCACCAAACCGCAGTTACAGCTACAGGCCCAGAGGATAATGTCATTTTTTTTTTTGGTTGATGTAGGGTATCTCGGCTAACTACCATCCAATGATGCCGTCAGTATTAATTCTCGAGCCCAATCTCGCCTATGATTTCCAGAAAGAGACGAGAGCACGACTAAGCTGTAAAAAAAAATGCAATCATTGCGCTTTGGTCTTTGGTAGGTGCCATGGGTGGGTGTGCAGTTATAGTGCCTGGCCGACCAGGGCCATCGCTTGCAACTGCCGGTAAAGTGTCCGATGCATTGCAACTCAGGTGAAACTGTCCTGCGGGACAATAGCAGCGACACTCATTGGACTGGGGGTGAGACCCAGATATAGGGAGCCGAGGTCTAGAACATTCGCACTTCGTGACACACACACTAATCTACGCATGCTGAGACGAATTTAGAATTTATTATTTGCATGTTTTGGGTCTGCCGCATTTCGGGTCTGACCATAGGGTCGGTGTCGGTTGGGGCAAAAGCCATTCTATCGCGTATGTGTGTAACTTGAACACATCCTGGGGGGGGATGGAGTGATGATATGTGAGAGATCTTGAATGAACTTGGTATGTAGGTAGATTTCCACAGTCACACCTCTGTAATGAACGACTGAGATATCAATACGTTGCCTTTCTCCTCCACTACGTTTAAACCCAACACCGCTGTACGCCAAAGGCCAATCTTGCCCACGAAATCAACAATTGACTGGCAAAACCCGCTACCCCCGGTAAAACTTGTCTTCTCAGTGCAGGATAACACAAAGAAAGAAATGCGCGCGACGGTCAAGGAGCCTAAGATGGCTCCTCCCGACGTGCCACTTCCCACTCCTCAGAGTTCTCGCCAAGGACCGTTCTGTCTGGTTAGGATATCAATCTCGCTCTATCGGGTCTTCAGGAGACTGTGACACATCCTGACCCACCGATGGTGGTTATGGGAGTTTGCCTCGCTGGCTGTGAGCACTCTGGCCATGATGGCGGTCATCATCATCCTGATCAAAGTGGATGGGACAGCACTCGATGACTGGGCATTCCCGATTCAGCCAAACTCGATGATATCCGTGTTCATGACCATTTCCAAGTCGGCCCTCCTCGTCCCCATCGCCGAGTGTATCAGCCAGTCGAAATGGCTTCGGTTTCGTCAGGCCCCCCGCCCCTTGGCTACGCTGGATGAATTTGACGAAGCCAGCAGAGGCCCCTGGGGTTCAGCTCTGCTTCTCTTCACCCCTAGCGCTGCTGGGCCCATAGCCTAGTCGGGCGTAATTTTGACCATTGTCTCCCTGGCAGTCGAGCCGTTTGCGCAGCAAATACTTGCTTTCCCGCCTCGCAACGTCCCGTTACCCACGGCGGTTGCCGAAATCGCCGTTTCGTATTCCCTCGATAGAATCAGCAAGTCTGTGATTCAGGGCGCCGTTCTCAGCAGCCTTTATGTCCCTAAAGACCATTATATGACGCATAATTGTACTACTTCGTCTTGCAGCTGGGAAAAGCCGGTCATATCCCTAGGCCTCTGTGCCTCGTGTCGAAACATCACCTCCCTCGTCACCCCTACCTGCTCTACTACACCCGGCCCCTTATTCCCCACAGACGAGAAACAGACATGGAACTTTTCCACCACAACATGCACTTACGCCGTGGAGCCCGACAGCACTCTCACCGTATACATCCAAACCCTAAATCTCCCCGCCGCCAACGGCCGACACGCAGAATACGCCAGCCAGTACACCCAAGTCAAGGTCACCGGCGCCAGCCCCAAGCTCGGCGAGCTCATCGACCCCAGCATCCGATGGCTCTTCACAGCGTTATCCTACGCCACCTTCTTCGACGTCGATCGCCGAAACCTACCCCCCCCTGGACATCTCCACTCTAACCACCAAGCTATCCGCCTACGGGGTTTACTTCTACGCGCAGCTCTACCCCTTCTTGGCCGTAAGCAACGGTACTCTCGTCAACGCGCCGCACCCCGCCTCGTACCCGCTGCACCCCGCCCTCGAACCCGACGGGACACAGCGGATGAAACCCATCAACGGCGGATGGGCCGAAGTGCAAGTCGTCAACGACTCCGCACACGGCCCGTTCCCAGGAGACATATTCAACGACACAACGTTCACGGTAAGCCAGCAGGCGCTTTTCGCGCTGCAGGGCATGTTCCGGAAAGTATTCAACGCAACCAAGACGCAGGGGAACGACAAGTTCGCAGTCTTCCCCGATCCGAATTCCGGGATAGATGGGCTGTCCACGTCGGCGTACAGGAACATCTCGGCCGCGTAGGCGGGCGTCGCGGAGAGTGTATCCGGGCAGATCCGGGTGGCGAAGGGGAGTTGGGTAATGGCGGGGCAGGCCATGGTTGGGGAGACGTTTGTTTTGGTGAGCTAGAGGTGGATGGCGCTTCCGTTGGGATTGCTGGGGTGCGTGGGGCTATTATTAGGGGTAACGGCTTGGAGGAATAGGGCGGAAAGGATCTGGAAGGCGAGTAATGTAGCACTAGTAATGCATCCGCTGACAGGGCGCGAGCAGGGATGCTCAGTTAATAAGGTAGATGGTCTGGAGAGTATGGACAAGGTTGCGAGTGGGGTGAATATAAGGCTGGAAAATGGCAACTGTCCGGGTGATGCGACTGGTATGAGATGTAGCTTTGTCAGAGTCCGGAATCAGTGAAGAAGTGGCAGAGAAGTCGGTACCCTCCTACACTCCACCGCGGGTGATCAAATACAGGGCATGATCCAAATGTGGGTAATTCTTTACGCAAAAAAAAAAAAGAAGAAAAAAAAGAAAAAGGAAGACTAGGTTCAATTCAGAAGAAGCATAGTCCCCAAGCACAGCCCCTCTCTCAACCCCCGTGGGGTACAGTCAGTTACCCTTCTGCCAAATAACATCTCGCCAACTAGCTCCTGTTAAACAAGCACTATCCGCTGACACTTCTCCTCTTCAAATGCCTCACCGTACATTACCCCATGCACGTACGCATCCCCAACCACTCTCCGCTCCTCGCCACCCCCACAAGCTCTCAGAACAACAGGGACCTTACAACCCTTCAGCAACCAGATCTCATCACCTGCTTGAACATCCCCCGAGACCAACCCCATATACCCCCCCTCCGTCTTCGCAAACGTGCGAAACATGACCGCCTGCATCCTCTGCAGCAAGCTCTCCGGGACATCCCGATACAGCTTGTAGCTCTCCATCATCCCCCAGATCGACGCTCTTGAGCACATTGCGGTCATACGCCGAGCGTGTCTCTGCTCGGCCGACCAGGCGAGGTACTCTTCTCTCAGCTTGCTCTTGTCTTCGGTGGGGGAGATATTGCCAACCAGGATGGTTTCGAGGAAGGCATCGAGAAGGTCTTCGCCCGTCAGGTATTTCAGCGTCGGCGACGGCCACGAGGCAGCTGAGGAACGCTTCTCAGTTAGGCCAATGTAACGTTCCCATTCCAGAATGGCGTTTACGGCTTCCTGGCTGCCTTTCGTGTATCTGTCGTAGCGCTTGCGGTGCTTGGAAGGGTAGTCGCTGCATCCGCAATAGGGGATATCACAAATGGCTGCGGGGATAATGTCTAGGCGGTGACCCTCCACGACGAGGGCATGGGCGAGGTCCTGCTCCGGAAGCCGGTGTATTGTTAGGCGGTCAGACGGGCTTTCAGCGGCGCTGAACGGCTTTGAGATGCGAGAGCCCCTCTCCTCAGTATTTGCCAACGAGATGCCCTCGACACTGAAACCTCGCCTCGACTTGTCCGCGGGCACGATGGTCCAATCTGGAACCCAAGAGGGCAGATTCATAATCTTCGAAGTGAATGGGGTCGCCGGTAGACTCAGAATATCCAAGGATTTCTCGTGTTGAATGATCTGTTTTGCGATGCTAGTGTACGCTGTTGCGAGGTTTTGGTTGTAGTCGATGGGAATATGGCTGTTGCCCTCTGTCAAGCACATAAAAGCGTAGACTTTGTCCAAAGGAAGTGTAGCTTGGCAAGACCGATGTCGTAAGAGGACCGAAAGAAGGCGACACTTTCCGTTGCGGTAAAAGTAATCTTCATCGGCAATGACGATGAGGCGGTTGACTGCAGGGTGGGTTATGAACGGCATCTCCACTCGCACGGTAAAGAACACAGCCGTTACAAGGTCTTTCCAATCGACACGTTCAGAACCCCAATAAACCCAAGCGCTCTTGGAGACGATGATCTCTTGAACGACCCAGGCTCTTTCAAACCACGGCAATGCCAGCAGGCTCAAGAAGCTGTCGTAGTCCTTGCTCGGATATGTCGGGAGCCCATGTCGCGGCATGTCATCGCTCTTGAGCTTAGAAATTGCAGGAATGTTGCCGTTGCACTTTTCCCACGCTGCAGCAAGAGCGCACACAAGTCTGATTGCGGCCTCACTGTCAGGAGTGCTCCCACCCAGCCAGACAAGTGTCCTGGTCGCTCCATCGAAGATTTGACGCATGAGTGGGATTTGAGTGCGTTTCTCGCTGCCGTCCGCTTGATTTATGCATATGGCGTCGACCCAAAGAGTTCGCGGACGATCGTGATAGCGGAAAGCGCAGAGTGCTGAGTGTAGACTAGGTCGTACATGGAAAGTCGATGCCTGCTCCTTGGCTTCGCAGATATTGCCGAGTAAAATACCCACGCTGGCATCTTCCTCGCCCCAACAGTAAGATAGTGCTTCGTACGCAGCATTGTTTGCTACTTGCTGGAGTGAAAAAACTTGAAGCCGGGCAGAGATTTTGTCGCCGCCAGTCCCCGGCAGAATTGTCAAGAGACGTATCTTCGGAGACTCTGTCTTGTCGTCATCTCCGTTACTTTTTAATGTAGTATTTGTGAAAACAGAAGACCCCGTGAATGGCAGCAGTGACTGGTATTCGAATTGCGCCATGCCGAGAGTAGGTGTAAAGAAATCTAGAGGGACGAGAAAACGCGCAGAGACGAAGCGTAGAGGAGATGTGCGGGGAGGTAGTTCAGTCATTCGGGGTTCAGGGCACGGCTTTCATGCAGCGCGGCACGAGAGCAAAGAGGGCCACCGGCGCAGCCCCAGAGCCACAGTAGTTGATACATGATGTGGTGGCTGTGCAATGTCTGCGCCATCCGCAACACAGACTGATCCAACTAAACCTTGAAGTGAACAGAACATTAGCAAGGTATCCAGCAAAGCTGAGTCGGGGATGGTCTGGAATTCTCAATGGTTGGCGATGAATACCTAAGGTACCCAACTATAATCATGGTGGTCGTTGAGCTAAGGGTTGATGACGCTTCCAGAATAGAGGAATTAATATCAACAACAAAAGCCTAAATTGCAACACCACCACCGCGCAACCAGTTTCAAAACATCGCGCATAAAATGCTGGCGAACTTTTTCTTCTTCAAACCAGATTACAACAGCGTTGTGAGAGCAACAGAGGAAGTCGGAAGCATTGGTCGCGGAAGAAACCACCTCTCTGGGCTAATAAGGTGTAATCACCGGAACTTTTAAATTAAATTGATAAAGACACTGGGGGTTGGACTATGAAGGTGAAACTGAAGGATAGGAAGGTAGGTTTGGCAGAAATCGTCTTCAGGTTGTTCCATTGAGGGTCAGGGATACCGAGAAGTACATTGTGCATCAGCTAGTTTCCTTCGACTCTGTCGGAGCTTGCTGAGAGGGCCAGTACGCCATGGTTGCAATGACTCCTGAGGGAGCAGAACAAAAGTCGAAAATTCTAGATACCTCACAAGGTGATTTTCCCTGTCAGCAAATGGAAGCCTCTCTGTTGGCCCTTGATAAAGACTGTGCGTCACTTCTATGGAAAGTCAAACCAAGGTAACCTCCTCCTCACCCCATCCCTGTCAAAAAGCTCGTTGGGAATACTGGCAAGACCAATTCGCTCAAAGCGTCCCAAAACCCCTACCTCGCAAACGATCAAACAGTTCATGGCGTCAGACTCCCTTCGGGTAGTTATCCTCAACGCCTTGACTTGAGACTTCTCAAACGGTAAATCCAACAAACAGGCATCACTTTCCAAGTTACACGTCTCTACCAACAACGGATGGCTCAACGTATATTCCCTGCCACAGATGGCGCTCCCTTGGTCCTGCATCTCGAGCTTGACGGTCATGCCCCGTACCGTAAGTGTCGGAATATCCAAGGGCGCTCCGTAGGGGTTATCTGACGAAACCTCATATGTGATATCAGTGAGGCTTGCCAGAGGTGATTCGATGCCTTCCCGTTCTGCGTGAGACACATCGCCCTGCACAGATAACCATGACCATGTTGGGACGGTCCAACTGCGCTGCCGATGATGAGGGCCTCTGTAATACAGTACTCCGGGGTTGGTGAGAAGCGAATACCAGAGAAGTCCCATCGGAAGGTCCGCCTCCCATATGCCACAAAGATACCTCCCTAGCCCAGCACCAGCCGCATTTGAACCAGCTGAAGATCCGTTGTCCATGTCGAACTGAAGCGCGATGCCGGCGATTGCCTGGACTCTGTCCTGGTAGTACGTAATGTCCCTGACACTGTAGCCAGCAATCACGCCATCCCATGCTTTAAGTCTATTCTGCACTCCACCGTCCGTGATGGCTTCCCTCTGCTTTGCTTTTGCCCCCGGGAACACCTTCTGGAATCTCTCGTGCTGTAGTTCTCCGCATTCACAACTAGTCGATGTCCAGCACTCCCAAACCATTTCAAGAGGACTGAAGTGCACGATACGTTTGGCGAGGAGCCTCTCTTGGAATGTCCAAGCCCTTCTGTGGAGAGGCAAATCGAAGTCCGATGATGAGGTCCACGTTCCGAACTGCCACGATTGATGGTTCCAAGCCACTGGTCTGAAGCTCTTGACCGATATTCTCACAGGGTCGGTGGATTCTCCCAGCGGAAAATCAAAATTCTGAAGGGGGTTCCTCGGGGGGGTATAAACCGTCGTTGCCGTCTTTCCCACATGTTGCGGCGATGACTAGGTGCGCACCACCATAGACGCTGGCCATGGTCACGGATTCCGTGGCCCAATCCGCGGCATCTCCTTGTATGATGCACAGTGAGTCTATCCAGATGTACTCAAGGCCGAGTTGTACCGTCAGATCGATAGAGTCCTGAAATGTGCGAGTGAGGTGGGAAACCGGAAACCCTTCTCTCTGATGACGGACAAGGTTATCTCGCGTCGTTTTGGGCATCTTCTTGGCCACGTCAGGAATGCCCCAACAATGACTGAGAGCAGTGTATTTGTAGTCTTTTCCCGTAGACGTTGTGATGAGATAGACCATCCGTCTTTGTGTGGGATCGGAGTCAACAATCCGCAGCAGTCGAGTCGGGCTTCTTACTGCAGTTGCCGTGTCATTGCAAGATTGATGGTTAGATATACAGTGTCGTATCATACCTCTCAAGAAACTGAGCGACCCGTTCTCAGCCGAAGCCGCAATTCGGCGTTGGCTGAACTGAAGCCACGGAGCATCTGGCCGTCTCTGGATAATAGGGGGCAACAGGTCAGCCATCGAACCAGTTCCAGATCCCACGTGAAAACAAACCTCTGAAAAAATCTCTACTCCAATCTGTTCAGCATCGGATCAGTTGGTTTGGCCTGGTTCTATGGGCCACAAGACGCGGACGCCGGCGCCGAGGCTCTGTTGGTGACAACGAACAACGACGCGTGTTTCATCGATCTCGTGCCATTGGGATTTAAAGCGAATAACAACTTCGCTCAGGATTCTACATCGGGGACAGCCATGCCGAGCGAATTCCTGGAGATTAGCGAGTGATGTTCGGGGTATCTGGTATTGTCGAGATGCCTCGCAAGACCACCCGCATTGCGGGTGGTCTTGCGAGCAGCGCGCTCACCAAACCAAACCAGGCAAACGGCGCCCTATATTTGCCTGGATTTGTAGAAAAAAAAGTTGCGTGTTTGAGTCAATCCAGTAGAGAAAAAAAGGGTTATTTACCGGGTTTACGCCAAATATCAACTCAAACGGCTAATTAATATACGGATAATAATTATATCGCTCCGCCTAAGGAGTAAAAACACCGTAAAATACTATTTACAATTACAAACTACGTTCTGAATAACTTTACGAACCCGTGCTTCTAAAGTAGTACTTCATTACGAGGAACTCGCCTACTACTACCTTAAACATACCCTGTCTTTAGCTTATTAAAAGCAACTTGGCGAGGCTAAAAACACGCTTACACTTTATAAATATCCCTAGTATCGACAATAACGTAAAAACCATCTTAAATAGCCTTAGAAACCAACCCTTATTATCTCTCCACTACCGTATAAGGTCCTAAACTTAATAGGGCGGCTTATTTAAATAAATAAAAACCTTATTAATAACGTTATTTTCCACTATGGGCAGCTAATAATCACCCCTAAAAAGAAACTTAGTATAGGTATTTCGTAATTATTAATCTACTAAAAGCGTATCTTTTATATATAAATCTTTATATTTATCGTTAAATTACTTCCTCAAAACCCAAATAACCTCATTATGTTTCGCTTAGCCAAAGTAAATATCCAGGTATTTTATACAGTACTAAAAATAGAGAACTATTACCGACTAATACGTTAAAAAACCTCTATATCATCTATATAACCCGTTAAGATACTATGGCCTAGGTAAATAGCTTTAGCGATCTTTGGAATAACGTACCTTTAAAGCGTAGATTCCGGTTTAAACGAAATTAACAGTAAACGTAGTAATTGTACCGAAATAAAGTTAATAGCGTAGTTATGTAGTATTATTTGTAATTTCTTTTATCCGTTTCCTATATTTTAATATAGCCGGGGCACCGGGGCCAAAGAAGAAAGAACGAGTACGGTCCGAGTTTGAACCGACACACGGGCACCCCCCATTTTCCTTTTTCTACAAATTGTGACAACTCCCCTCCTGTCACACATCCTGGGTAGGAGAGACCCAGACTAGTAGACAAAAGGCTGGAAGTAGAGTTGGTTTAGGTGCGATATCGTACCGATACCTGTACTATAGAAGCACCCACGGTGCCTAAACAGATAGATAGAGAGACCGCTTGCCCACTAGGGCGAGGACTAGAGGTCCTCTGCAGTGTAAGATTAATAATATATTTTGGAATTATTTATAAAGTAAATTTTTTTTAATTTTAAAGGTTTTTGCTTTTTCCGAAATCGTTTTATTATTGCTGTAACTTCGATTAGTTGCGTTATTATTATTTTTAGTTGTTACTTTACAGGCGTAAAGACTTTACGTGAGCCCTTGGTTGGTACCGTAATTCTGGCTTTCGCCATTACCACGGCTCGCGCCTTTGGTGCGCCCTGGCTGCGACACCGTAGATAGGGGTAATTAGATGCATAGAACGCGATTCCGATGTTATTTTTCGTTTTGGCGATGGTTTGACAGTTTGGGGGGGGGGGGGGGGGG
>Ga0247765_1000651_pt1 | contig 24728 bp, 25 predicted proteins | sample UWRJL106311C6_FD_179949 | JGI IMG/M metagenome (GOLD analysis project Ga0247765, IMG submission 179949) | Plant litter microbial communities from Arlington Agricultural Research Station in Wisconsin, United States - UWRJ-L106-311C-6 | ecosystem: Environmental > Terrestrial > Plant litter >...
TGGGGACCTGCTGCCCTCATCTACGGGTGCATGGAAGAGGGTGACATGTAAGCGTGTGAGGGGTCTTCGTACGTTAAGACGAAATCGATGCCAGCTTGATCATAGTCCACAGCGGGATTTCTGATGCCCTGGCCTCCAGCGTTGCTGCCTCCGCTGCTCAGTTGCTGCCCGTGCCCAGAGTGGTGGTGCTGGTGGTGACCATGTGCTCCCGTGTGAGCATGAGTTGTGGCTTGCGGCGATGGCGCGCTTCCCGTGCCTCGACTGTGCGGTGGGACCATGTTGGTCGCCGACAGTGGCGGCGGGGTGAAGGCGCTCGTGTGGCTACTTGGTGCCGGGGCATAGCTGCCCGTGACACTCGCGCTCGAAGCGTAGCCGACACTTGGGTTGCTCATCGTATCGTCAAGCACACTACTCCCACCCACTACGGTTCCAAGAGCACTGCCAAGACCACCCTGGGACAGGAGTACCTTAAGCTGGCGGTTCTCCTCTACGAGCTTCTCCTTATCCTGAGAGACATTGCTGTAGACCTCTTTCAGGCGGAGTACCTCGTCCTCGAGAGCTTTGATATATAGCTCTTTTCGCTCTCGGTGTGTCCTAACCCGGTCGTTAGTATGTCTGTTGAGTATCGGATATTCTTTGCATGAAAATTCTAGACTTACCGCTGCGCCTGTCGGTTCAACTCTTGTCGTCTGGTCATGGCGGGCTTGCTGTCTGGCTTCGGTCCGCGGCGCTTTGGTGGTTGCCCATCTGCAATTCAGGTTGGGTTAGTCCGGGCCGACATCAAGTTTATTAACCATGCGCGCGCGGGTATGCGCCACGTACCTCTGGTTGTCCTCTTTTCCGTCAAGGTTTTGAGGAAGTTGAGATTGAGCGAAGACAAGGGATTCTTGTCCTGGGACGCGGGCGACCCACCACCGAAGCTGGACTGAGATGCCGGGTTCGGCGACAGCGAGGAAGACATAGCGGCCCGGTCGTAGAGTGACGAGACGGATGGCGCTTGGTGCGGAGGGGAGGAGTAGTTCGGAGGGGAGGGATACGCGGCCGCGGCTAGGGTTCCTACGTCAGCAGCCATCTTTACACAATACCTTGCACTATCACGAGTCGTCGTGGCGATTCAATGGAATGGGTAGGGTCGACAGATGCGACCAAGTATCCACGGGGGATACGACGAATATCGATAAAGACAATTCGTGAGAACGGTGATAAGGGGGAGGGGGAGGGGTGGGCCACCTGGGGACCGTTTTCTTGAAATAGGCTCGGGGATATTGCGAAGTGCGGGCGCGCTGTGCCAGAGAGGCGAGGCACGCGGGACGAACTACAGAGAGAGAAGACGGGCGACGGGCATACCTGGAGATGATGATTCCCGGCTATCGCAATGCGATGCTCTCCGAGAAGCTCTCGGGGCCCTTGAGGCAAGTTGAGAGGGGCCTGCGAAGCGCGACGAGAGGGGTGATTGGAGTGAAAGACTGGCCTCGTCCGGGCAAGCGCTGCTCTGGGATTGGCGGCTTGGCGCTAGCGGGGTGCGGGCAGCATGAAGGGGAGGCGTCGCGCTGGAGAAGAGCTGAAACGGTTACGGGCGGGAGTGATGTCTGAGATCCCAGGGGTCTCCGGCACACACACACACGTACCCCAAAGGTTCGAGAAGCGTAAATGAAATGCTCTGCCGGCGGTTGACTAATGGGCCCAAAAGGACGGAACCTCTTCGTTTTGGAGTCGTTTGACACAGATCAGAGCCAAGGATGCCTACTCAGGACCGATTTGAAATGGCAGACACCGACGCCAGTGGACGGCCCCCAAATTTGGAACGCCTTTGCCTTGTCTTTCAGGCTGATGAGCAGAGGTGAAGGCGCCACCGCCACAACACAGCGACGGGTACGACGGCCACGTGAGGCGCTGTGAGTTGTTGCCCTGAGGCTGGAGATGATGTGCTGAGCGTGTCCTGGTAACCCCGCCGTGGATCAGCGCGTCTCGCAACGCGCTTGTTCTTGCTTGTGGATTGTGCGATGATGTCGTGACCTGAGCCTGGTGGAGGATTCGGACTTGGTAGCTTATTGGAAGATATTCTTAGGCAGGGCGGGAGCGGTTGAGAGCGGTTGAGAGAGATGGACGAAGTCGTATCCGCGGGAACTTAACAATAAGCTGTGCCGCCGAAGAACGTGAAGAACAGATGTAAGTTGCAGTCGAATTCCAAAATACAGAAGCGAGCAGTGCTTCTTATGAAGTTGTTCCCGTGAGGCTGCCGTTCTTGACTTCCCAGTTCGTCCATCGCGTAGGCCATTCCCGCTGCGTCATCACCTGGACCGGGTTCGCGGCCGTGATGAATTCCAATTCATGATTTGAGCTTACACACCGCTGGAAACTTAGTCAGCGTGGCCTGGTCCTAGAGAAGGAGGACGGGAATGCGGATTGCAGTGAACGTGCGGTGGCTCTCCTGGGGGCCGCTGAATTACAGTGATCTCGCTTCCAGGGGTTCAACCGTCAATCGGCTCAGAGCTGGCCTGGGGATCGCCCAAAGTATTTGTCTTTCTTCTCGTAGGGCTGAAAGGCTGGCTGGCAGGGAGCCCAAGCACCTCAAGCATCTCGTCCTCATCTGGGGCTCGGCGAGTGTTACCAGGTCTGTCTCCCAATGAATTAGAAATTTGTGTGTGGGGAGACCCAGGCGTGGCATTGATGCGCGCTGCGAGGCCCACGGGCGCCCCTATGCGCGAGACCGTTGGGCGGGCAGTGCGGATCGCGCCTGGACATTGGCAAGCGTTGTTGGCCCTAGACAACCAGCTCCGCCATGCCAAATCCCAGAAAGAAAGAAAAGTGAGAACTGAGGCACGATGTTTGGAGAAGTGCAGTTCCTAAATCGCCGCCCACTCAATTCCAAGGGCAAGGGAGACAGGCGTGGAGGGAATGGTCATGTAGGTAACTATCCTTCAGCGGCCCGCATGTCTGGTGGTGGGGAAGTTCATCCCGCAGAATGGTGCAAGAGCTCCGAGCCAGGACTCGGGTTCCACAACGCCAGATGGACATACGATGGCATCCACAAGGAGTCGTTCCTGCCAAACTAAGAAGCTCAAGCTCAGCTCGGTTGCTCAATTGAGAAGGACCACGCCCAGAGAGGAGCCGAAACGGAATCGTGTGGAGTTCTCAAGCAGCATTGGAAAAGTCGGTCCCAGTTCCCAGCATCCGCGATCGAATTCTCTAAATGGAATCTGTCGATCGCCAATCGCCTTGCCCAGACCCTAAGTGCTCAAATCGGGGGCCCGCGCATGGCCTCGTGATGATTTGAGTTATTGTTCGCCAATGCCGATTGGGGACGAACTGCACGTCATTCAGATCGGGTCCGATTCTTGAGGGCCAGGCTCTACCGTGGGCGATGACGGGGCCAGAATGCCAAAAGAGTGAAGAGGACCGTGTTGCGCATGAAGTACAGCGCTGTCAAATCCAAGCGCTTGAAACGCGGAGGCGTGGGGCCAGAGCAAATCAGGAACACACACGATTTTGCCTGAGTCAATTGTTGGTTGGGTAGGCTTCACCAAATCATCTTCTTCCATTTCCGGAAGGCTCATCTCGGTACGTTCGCAGCATCGCGCCCACGTGTTTCCATATTGGTACACTGGCCATCAGCGAGGCTCGCCGGACCACCGTTTGAGGCAGATCCTGATTTCCGGCTGTCTGTCACCGGCCCGTTCGGGCTTGTGAGCCCTCGGTAGATTCTCTGCCGAGATCGGATTCACCCCGACCACCGAGATCCCGACCCGCCGTCGACGGTTTTCACATACGCAACGGTTCATCCGGCTCCCCCCCCAGCAACAGTCCCGATGGCGAAGCTTCTTGTTCACACCCGGGGCCTCATTCTGGTTGCTCCGTGGCTTGCTTATCTGCTCGTCGCTGACTTGCTGCTCTCTCTCCTGCTGCCCTTCAAGCTTGTCTCCCCCAACGCGGTCTACAACCTCTCCTCCCGAATCGCCAGCACGGTATGGCAATGGATCCAGTATATGTTCGAGACCCGAAACGGCGCCTTGATCACCACGTCGGGCGACACACTTCCCGAGGGCGAGAGCGCCATCGTGGTCGCCAACCACGTCGGATGGTGTGACTTCTACATGATCCAGGCGCTCGCCGTTCGCGCCGGCATGTTGGGCCGATGCCGCTGGTTTGCCAAGATCCAGCTACGCGTCGTCCCATTTCTGGGATGGGGTCTCTGGGCCATGGGCATGCCTCTAGTCAGCCGGAACTGGCTCAAGGACAAGGCCGAGTTGGAACGTGTCTTCAGCGGCATCACGGAGCGCAAGTGGCCAACGTGTAAGTCACCTGCCTTACCATGCCCCCCCGGGCTCACTCACCCGATCGCAATTACAACAGGGCAGTGCTCTGTGTAATGCTGATATCATGGGACAACTGCATGCGCTTTTTCTAAAATGGATGCCTCTCAGGGCTCATCTCATTCTCTGAGGCTACTCGCTTCACCCCAAAGAAATACCTCGAGTCACAACTGTGGTGCGCTGAGCACAACCGTCCTCAGCCCGAGCACCTCCTGTACCCACGCACCAAGGGGTTCGTGACTACAGTTCAGCACTTGCGCAAAGCACCCCATGTCAAGGCCATCTATGATATGACGATTGCCTACCAGCGTGGCAGCAAGTTTCAACAGGCTCCCAACATGTGGGAGACACTGTCAGAGCCCCGGCTGAGTTTTCCTCGTGAAAAGGGCGGAAAAGAGTACCGTTTCCATATCCATGCCCGCCGGTTTCCTATCACCGAGCTGCCCCAGGACGACGAGGGCCTCGCCAAGTGGCTTGAGCAGCGATGGATTGAGAAGGGCCAATGGCTGGAGGAAAGGAGGCTGAAGTGGGCGGCTCGGTGAGAAGCCCATGTAATTCTGACTAGGGGATGTAGAATTGGGGACTAGGTAATGTTCTGCGTACTCAGGAGACGGTGGATACTGCTTGTAGCCCAGTCATCCAGCGACCACAGTGCCCACCAAAGGAAACGTGGAATTTCCCCATCGCCACACTAAATGGCCCCCACGACAGGTTAAAATCTTATCTTATTAGTAAATGGGACTGCTCTTTTGACTTGTGACTTCTATTATGCGTAGATGGGCTTGATGAAGATTTCCGCCCGAAACAGGAATGATGTGCTTCGATTTGTCAACCTTGATCGCCCAACTTGAGGGAACAGACTTCAAAGCGCCCCGGCGATCTTTCTGAGCTCGTCGATAAGCTGTTTTGGCCGCACCTTTGCCCCGATAATTGCGGGAAAGGGGAGCGACTCATTCAAATTTGGTCTTCGTATCCCCGCCAAGCCCACCGCCGAGAACCAAAGAGAGACAGACACAGAGAGAGAGATCGAACAAGTGACACTGCCAAAAAAGACATCTGAAGAGACACGGATTCTCCTGCCTCACGTCTGACGGTCCTGCCGTCTTTACGTTTCGATTTACCTGCGGAGGGGGGGACGGACACACTCCAGGTAAAGCAAAGCCTGGGCGCACGCAGTTTTGGGTAAATGCGGGCTGGGCCTGGCTTGTCGAGGGCCAGTGGATGTGGACAATAGACAGTTACCGCGAATTGAAAGGAAAAACAGTTAACACTTGACAGACAGCTACATGAGAAGAGGTCGATCAGAAAGTAGAGTTGAGGTACACTAACACCACACAGCTACACCTGTACCGACACTGACACAGTCAAAAAGGGTTGACAAAATCGGTTATGCGCCCCGTTGTGAAATGTCTCACTCCACCCTCGGTCAAGAACAAAGGGAGCCAGATAGTCGGGCCGTTGAGAGCAAGCCAGACCATTGCGCGATCGCTTTGATACACGGGCTGCTCAATCACTGAATAGGCCCAAGAGAAGGGACTTGGGAAAGTGAGAGACGGAAAACCGGCTGGGAATAAGGAATCTGAGTAACCACCCGGCGGACCACCCCAAAGGAGCAGAGATCTCGATCAATGCGTCCATCTGACGACATTGAACAAAGTTTTGGTGACTATCACGTGCATTGGGATGAAGGGGCCGTGGCTCGCAATTGGCTGTTCCCTTACGCGGAGGGGATTCGATCGTCACCAGACACCAGGTGAAACGCTTCGCTCCATTTTGTGCCCTGGATACGATCAACTTCGAACCTCTATGCTGAGGTTGGCCGATTGCAACAACTTGTGTAAATAATCCTCTCTACCTGTCGTCGGTGAAGTCAGGGATAAGGTGGGTTGTTGCCGAAGCGGAGAGCGGGAGGGTGTGTACGATAGATAGGATGGGAGATGGGGAAGGTCCTGAGGGGCAACTCGGCGACCCCATGTGCGTCAATGCTTGAAGGCTCTTGGAGCCTTATCCGGGAGCCATCTTCCAACATCCTGTAGTTCCAAGACGCGGTAACAGCCCCTTGCAACTTGATGTCTCCGGCTCTCCACCGCGTGCGTGCCCGAACGGGACGTCGACAAGATGTTGGTATCCATCTGGAGATAATCGGGGAACGAGCGAGACTGAGAATGTTGATGCCAAGAAGGGGTATGGTTGCATAGGCGATTGGCCAGACCAAACAGCTCCAACCGTTGGTGCGTGCAACAACATCAGAACCAACATCACCGATATTGGTGCTGCCCAGCGAACCTGTCATCATGGGAGATAAGTCAAGGAGAGGCCGGGCACGAGTCCGCCACTACGGAAGCTGGTGGGCCCACAACCCGAGGGAGACAGGCACACCATTTTCGAGGCATGGGGGGTACAACACCGCCCTGTGAGGGGACCAGAAGGCAACCAAGAGCAGCTTAGGGGATTCGCAAATAGCTCTTGCATGTGTTTCGTCCCACCGACATGCTTCTCAATATGTCTTTAATCTGACAAGAGGCAAGGGCCCGATATGAGCCGAACAGCCTCGAGAGCAGGCGACCTGCAAGCCCTTCACCATGATGCTTGGCAGCAAGGAAACCATCAGTCGCAGGGGGGCAGCGTGTCCTTGAGATGCTGGGCGTTCACGCGCCCAGGACAAATGCTACTTGGTCATGCACCGGTGCAAAGGGCCCGGGGATACAGAGGCGGTGATGACTTCGTCCAATTGCCGTCTCGGTTGGGTATGTCCATGCCCTACCGTGGTTCTCGCCGGTCCAAGATGCTTGGGAATGAGCTTGGGAAGGGCTTGGCGGCTTCGGCACCCATTTGATGTCATGACGGCCGTGCACCAGGTTGATCCCTGGTAAAATGCGTCGCTGGTCTGGTTCTGGATAGGCGGCGGCATTCTCTGACGTGGAGAGAGTGCCGGCGAGTTTGGGGAAAGAGGGGGTGGAGGAGTGGGAAGCGAACCAAACCCATCACGAGTGTAGGGGGAGCTGCTTCGAGGTGCCCTGCCGACAACACCACCACGAGCTTACGCATGCAGCAGCAGATGCGGAGGGATGAGGGGTTGAATGCTAGCGCGTGTATGAAGTAGACAGAGACGCAACTTGTCGCTCTGGCTGCTAATGCCGGCCTTCGTCTGGACATAACTAAGCAGCTCTATTCTGAGCTCCCAGCACATGCGTGCACATGCTCCATCTTCTCAGTGTCTTGGACAAGGCTCAAGTTCGTGCGCCGGACGAGAAAGCGGGGAAAGGTGAGGTCACACTGCTACACAAACTTGAGGTGCGAGTCAATGGCTTTTGGGGGGTCTGGAAACGTGATGGTCGTGGAAACCCGCGCAAAAGAAAGAAAAAATATGACGGCAATGGCGGGCGCGGCGCAAGCTGGGATCCGATTTGCGTTGTGTGGCTTTAGGTCCTGCACGTCTATGTAGCCGTCTTGTACCTCGTGCCACGGAGTCATGCAAGGAATCGAGAGTCGGCCAACCAGTGGCTTGATGGGGGTTGCTCTCTGTGTTGCAAATGGGACGGCAGCGCCTGCGGGTTTGTGAGGTCACGTTGAGAGGTGATGATCGCACCAGCCGTCAGCTTTTTCTGGGGTCCGTGGGTCGTGCAGTGCGTGAAGCGGACAGCGAGAACAGGCGGGGAGCTTATTAGGTAGGCAGAGTTTGCCATCCGCAGTCGGGTCCAGCGATCGGAACGCCGCGCACTTTACGAGTCGGAGCTGTTAGCTCTGGTATGGCGTTGTAGTCAAATTGGCGTGAAAGGAAAACGTTGGAATCGGAAGTCACTTCAATTGTTCAGTCGCGGATCCCGATGGAACCACGAAAGGAAAAGAAAGAGAACTCCCGTCAACAACAACGGTGCAGCCCAGTCCAACGGGCAAGGGAGAGGAAAATCTAGTCAGCAAATGACCAAAGGCCAGGTACCACTACCTGAGCTGTTGTGGATGCCTGGGGCATATTTGGGGTAGTGGTACCTGAGGATCCCACAAGCGTCTGGTTGACGCGCATTTGATTGGGCCGCCTCCCTAGCTGTTCCCCGCTCCGAGTTGGCAGACTCACAGCAATTCGAGCAAACCAGGAGCAACAATTGCGCGGATTCGGATTGCGGATTGCGGATTGGGGTGCAGAGTGCAGGACAACTGCAGAGGAGACAAGACGGAGACAAGACAGGAGGAGTGCATGCTGTTGACGGGAGGAAGCAGCGCACAGAGCGGGTCTTTTTTCGAGCGTGAGAAAAAGTGGTGCCGCCAAAGCTGGCCTGGCTTTTGACCCTTGGTCTCGCGACCTCTTGGGCTTTGGACAGCACCGACGACGCTGCGCCGTGCCACCACAAAGAGGGTTGTCCCCACTTAATTATACTTTCCACGTCTGGAACAACAAAACCCACCGCGATCCGAGTCACGACGACAACACCTCTTCGTCCTCCCTCCAGGCACACCCTTGCCCTAGGGACACTCAGAACCCGTCTCTCATCTTGCTCTGCCAGGATTGTTGTGTCAGGGCGAGCCGCAGCTGCTGCACTCGCCTCCAACCGACCCGCTCCGGTTGCCCACTTGCGGTCGCCAGCCAGTCGTTGATAGCGCCCTGATCCGACGAGGACCCCGCGTAGCGTGCTCTGGGCTCTGGGCTCTCGCCTCGGGCAAAGACGTTCGGCTTCTGCCGCCGCGTTCAGCGACGTCGTTCAGCGCCCTTGACGCAGCGACTCTTGAATTCTTGGACCGGTGAAGCTACAAGACTCAAGCAAAGACGACGAGCAACCCAAGCAGCGACGATATAACCCCTCCGACGGTCGGCGGCACGAGACATTCGCGTCAACACCATTATGTCTCAGATTTGTGCTGCCCTCTAGCTCCGGCACCTCTGCCAGACAGCTTTGGCTCCACCTGGCCGCCGTCTGACAGACAGACCAGCCCCGGCATCCCGACGAACGTCCCCTTAAGGATTCATCGCCCCAACACCCGACCTCTCGACACCCTGTCAATTCCAACGCGTTTGTCTTCACTTGATGCCCGGTCCGCTATCTCCGCCCGCATTGCCGTCAAAACTGGCGCGATAAGGTCGTCGCTGCCGTCCCGAACTACGGCCAATGGTGACTCGCAAACAGAACAACCAAATATGGAATCCGTCGCAATGGGGGAGCCGGCCACGCCCGGCATGCTTGCGCCTCCAGCCGTGACCTCGCTCCGCGCCGGTGCCGGCGTAATGGAGCGGTCCCTCAGCGAAGACATCCGGGAGGAGCGAGAGGAGCTCCGTGAAGCTGCCGAACAGACGCTCAACATTATCATGGATCTCAATCTAGATGGTACCATACGCTGGGTCAGCCCCTCGTGGGTCGACGTGATCGGCACCCAACCGGATTCAGTTGCTGGGGCCCGCATTGCCGATCTAATTGTTAGTGACAACACCACCGTCTTCTCCGATATTGTCGAGAGCATGAAGAAGGACGACTCTCGAAGCCAGATTATCCGCTTTGCGGTCAAGCTCGGGCCTTTGTCTGGGTTGCTGCCTCTCGAGATTGTCAAAGAGCCCGAGGTTCCCGCGCCTTCTGCATTCATAGACCTCGAGGCCCAAGGTATCATGGTCTATGATGGCGCCTCTGGTGGTGAAAGTCATGTACAGTTCTCCCCAACGCCTCTGCTTGTCCCCGTTGAACTTGCTAACCTCAAGCGACTAGACCATGTGGATGATTCGGCCGTGGATGGCACCTCGGGAAATCCAGATCGACCTACCTACCTTGATTGTTGATTCATTGGGCTCTGGAGCTGAGATCCTGGCGAGCCACTTGACCCAGCTTGCCGAGTCTGGCCTTGACGACCCGGCCAACCATCCTCCTCCCCTCCCCGTCCTGTGCCGCATTTGCGAGCGTCAGATACCACCCTGGTGGTTTGAGAAACATACGGATCTCTGTCTACAGGAGCACCGCGCCGAGATGGACGTTCAAATGGCGCAGGAGAGCTTGACAGAGCATCGACATGCCATTGTCAAGGTTCTTGATGCACTCGAAGCGAGACGGAGTCGTTCAATCACCGGCGACCAGACGAGCATACCTGCTGCCGAGTATAAGGGCATGGCCATCGGACCTCCGCCATCATCGACCCCTTCTCCGGGCACCTCATCCCCAGTCCCAGGGCCATCTGCGCCTTCGGGCCGGTCACGCGAGAGGTCGGGAGGTTTTGGACATGCTAGAGCCAGGTCCTTTGCCATTCGTCGGCCCCAAGCTAGAATCGTTGAGCTGCTCCTTGACTTATGCGACACTGCAATTGAGATCAGCACACCCGCAATCAAGGACACTTCACAGGTTACTGGCGAGTTCCGTACCCAGTCGCCACAATCCGAAAGCCGCATATCCCAGGTCCTGCAGTGGGAAACACCTGGCACTAACACCCTCGAACAAGAACAAGGCCTTGCTTTGCTCTGTGCTGATACTGAGAGGGTCGCTCGAGCAAAAGTTGAGGCTGTAATTCGTCACCGAAAGATTCTTGAGTACGCCGAGCGAATCCGTATCGAGTTTGCTATCATGGTTCAAGACTGTATTGATGAGGCTATGAGAAAGGCGGCAAAGATTGCAGCGGGTCGCCTGAGCGACTCTACCGAGGATGAAGAAGACATGGAGCTCGCGCCCACAACTGAAGAAGGCATTTTCGCTGGGTCCTTCGACGGCCCTTCTTCATTGGCGTTAGCAATCCAAAACGCCCAGATCAGCGATGACCCCGACCGGCGACGGATCTCGATGGTTGTTGACTCAACGAGGTCAAGCAGTCCGAAAGAGTGCCCAACTCCCCGATCCCACCGCGGAGCTCTCAGCAATCTGACGGGTCAAGGACAATCTCGGCGCGAGTCGCTCATATTTGAAAGCGATGCTGGTGACAGTGATGGAAGCATGCGGTCATCATCTGTTGCCTCGCGGCCCCCGCCTCGGACCGAGTCTCCCATCTCGGAGTTTGGAGATCTTCGCCGGCAAGCGAGCTCACGACAACATCAGCGGCGGAGCTTGATACTACCGGGAACCTCATCTCCTCGTCGTCAAGAATCGCCTTCGAGAACAGGCCAGCCGTCCTCGCCTCTGCGGATACACAAGCCTCGGAGTTTACCGTTCCCCTCCGATGCTTTAGTTTCTCCCGAGGCGTCGCCGATGCTCCCCGGTAGCGAGTTCACATCTCCCCAAATCCCTCACCAGCACCATCACCACCACCACCATCGCAGGCAATCTTCGGCCGCCGTCTCGACATCAACGGGTGAGGGCGCCTTCAAACCACCGCCCTCGCCGCGTTTGAGCGCAGTCGTGAGTGCCCCACAGGCCAGGGCAGTTCCACCTTCCATCAAAGACTTCGAGATTATCAAGCCCATCAGCAAAGGGGCGTTCGGCAGCGTCTACCTGTCTAAGAAAAAGTCGACAGGCGAATACTTCGCTATCAAGGTATTGAAAAAAGCGGACATGGTTGCCAAGAACCAGGTCACCAACGTCAAGGCTGAACGAGCCATTATGATGTGGCAAGGCGAGAGCGAGTTCGTGGCTAAGTTGTACTGGACCTTTTCCAGCAAAGACTATCTCTACTTGGTCATGGAATATCTCAATGGAGGAGACTGCGCTTCTCTCATCAAAGTTCTTGGCGGGCTGCCTGAGGACTGGGTGAAGAAGTACCTCGGTGAGGTCATCCTTGGTGTTGAGCATCTCCACAGCCGAGGGATCGTACACCGTGATCTCAAACCGGACAACCTCTTAATCGACCAAAAGGGACATTTGAAGCTGACTGATTTTGGCCTCTCGCGGATGGGGCTGGTTGGTCGACAAAAGCGTGCTCTTAATAGCGGCACGGATGCGGCCCCTGATCTCCTCAAGCAGGGTCCCTTCGCACGGTCTGCCTCGATAGCGTCGTCTCGCTCAACCTCGCTGGACCTTCACGGTAGAAGTCACTCGCCTACCTCTACACCACAGATGACGCCTAACGATATGGCTGGAGGCTTGGTTCAACCCTCTTACTTCAGCCTCGGGTCATCTGTATCCCAGGAGCCTCGCCGTGTCTCAACACATCGCAGCGATAGTGGCGGTAGTGATATGTTGACACAGATGCTAGGGACGCTCACCCTAAATGAAAACCACTCGGGTACTGCGCAAGCCATCATGTCACCGGGGGAAGGGAGCGAGGGTGATGCAGCGGCGTCTCCAGACTTTGCATCACTTTCCCACACTACAACGCAAAACAGCAATGATTCGAATAGAGGAACACCCCCGCAGCCGCCTATGCCCCCCCCGGACTGGGCGTTGTTTGACCCCGAGGACACGAACCGCCGCTTCGTTGGCACGCCTGACTACCTCGCCCCGGAAACGATCAGGGGAGAGCCACAAGATGAGACAAGCGATTGGTGGTCTGTCGGTTGTATCATGTACGAGTTTCTGTACGGTATTCCCCCGTTCCACGCCGGAGAAGCAGAGCAAGTGTTTGAGAATATTCTCGCTCGTAGGATTCATTGGCCTGACGAATCTGAAGACGAGGTGTCTCCCGAGGCCAAGGACCTCATCAATAAACTGCTTTGCTCTGATCCTCATCAGCGGTTAGGCTCCAACCGAGAAGAGAAGTTCCAGTCTGGAGGCGAAGAGATCCGGAGTCACCCATGGTTCGAAGGCATGAATTGGGAGACTCTTCTCCAAGACGAGGCTCAGTTCGTGCCCCAGCCCGAGAACCCGGAAGACACCGAGTATTTTGATTCTCGTGGCGCCACCTTGCAATCATTTGCCGAGGAGCTCGAGGACCAGAGCTCCCCCCAATCCGGCCCCTCGACGACCGAGTACCCCGACCGACCCCACGATGCCCTCTCACGGGTGCGGTCACAAGTCAATTCTCTGAAACGCGGTCTCATGCCACTGCACATCCCCCCCCATGTTCGGGACCTCAAGAGTAGGCGATTGAGCGAGCCGGTAGTGACGGATGATTTCGGCAACTTTGCATTCAAGAACTTGCCTGTGTTGGAGAAAGCAAACAAGGATGTCATCCAGAAACTGCGGGCAGAGGCGATGGCTGTCCAGAATAAGCCACTCAGCCCTGGGGGGATGAATTCTGTTACATCACCTGGTCCCGGGCTCGACTGCAGCCCCATTTTGTCGATGCCAGTTCAGCGAACACTCTCTAACGCAAAGGCATCACAGCGCCCACAGTCCCCTTCGGGACTGAGTCATTCTAATTCCTCACCGAGCCGTGTATCGCAGCCTTCCTCGCCACTTCTCGTCTCCTTTGTGGCTGGTCAGGGAACAGAGGGCAGGCGCAAAGCCTCGAGCAACTCTTCTAACTTCTCACAGGGGTCTGGCGCTGGCCTACCGCCTGGAACTACGTATTTTGAGGTGCCTCGCGTTCCGCCTAGTTTGCAGAAAGCAGCCACTACAGTAGCTGCGTCATCCCCGATCAAAGCTCGCGGCATTCCACCCCCTCTTCCTCTCTCTCCGCAGAAGGTGGCGACCAACCATTTGATGTCAACCCCTCGGCACGCCAGTGGCTCCAGTGGTCGTTCTCGTTCCTTGACTGTAGGGTCTCAGGAAGGGAGCCCGATTGCGGCAGATATCCTTGCGGCCCATCACAAGAATCGTCGCAGCCAAGTTTTCGATATGTCGCCGTCGTCGTCAGATAACGAGGGAGAGAAAGCGAGCGCCCTGCTCAGAGTCCAGAGACGCCGACAAAGCTCCAGACGTATGTCTCAAATTGCTGTTGACGGACCTATGTTCAGGCCGTTGGATGTCCTTATCTGCGAGGACCACCCAGTCTCCCGGATGGTGATGGAGAAGCTGCTCGAAAAGCTTCGCTGCCGCACTATTTCAGCAACTACCGGACCCGAGGCGGTTCGCATCTCCCTCAGCGAGATCAAGTTCGACATCATTTTCATGGAGTTCAGACTTCCCAAAATCAACGGAGCTGATATTGCCAGAATGATCCGAGAGACGAAAAACGCGAACGCTCACACCCCTCTAGTCGCAATCACAGCCTACTTGAAAGAGCTACAGGCGCCTCATTATTTCGATTCACTGATTGAGAAGCCTATCAGCTCCTCGAAGTTGACTGAAGTTTTGGGGACCCTCTGCCAGTGGAAGCCCGCTTCCCCGACCCACACGGGTTCTCTTTCCCTGTCACTCCCTCATCCTATTCCTTCGGGTCTTCGACAGGAGAGTCTCAGGCTTGAGGATAGCCCGACCTCTGGCTCTTCCGGATACGCGCACCGTTCAAGCAGCAGTTTCCGTGAGGATTCTATTAGCTCTAGCCTGTTTGGAGACTCGGAATCAGTCGCGACCGATGACATTCCTGTTCTCATTAGCAGAAAGGCAACAGGTGACTGGGATGATACAGGACTGGGCATATCCGGCGCTGAGGAGATTCTGGTCGCGCCAGGCGATCCGCTAAAGTCTCCATCTCACCCACACCTTATCACACAGCAATCGGCGCCTGGGCAGATGGAGCATTCACCATCTCGAAACAAAGGCCCTGCCCCTCAACGCTCGTTGGAGAAACTCAGGGCAAAGCGAGAGTCCATTGAAAAACGCCGGCTTGAGGGAAGCGTCGATTCAGCGGATGATGAGGATGATGAACTCGGACAAACCAGCGGCAACGGCGCTGGGGGCAGTTCAACTCCCTCCAAGCACTACCGTAGCAAGTCAGTGCTTCCATCTTCCAAGCTTGGTATCGAGATGATGCGTGCCAATAGCCACGACAGCGTTACAGCTGGCGGGTCTGAGAGCACGGCGAGTACAGTCGAGCCGATAACACAGGTTGTCACGCCAAGCCAGGACTTGAAGTTGGAGTTCCCGCGACCCGTCTCGGTATCAGATCCGATGACCCCACCTCCCCTCTTGTGCGAAGAGGGAGCAGACACAACGGTCATCATCAGCACACCACCCGAACCCGAGGCAGGGGCCGTCTGTGACTCCGCCATGGACGTCGAAGAAACACCCCGCCCAACTTCGGCTCTCGGGCGTGGCACCGTGGAGGATGAGGAACCAACTCCTCGTCCATCTGTAAAAACTGTTGGGAGGGACATTGTCTCACCCTTCCCAGGAGCTATCTAAGTAGTTCAATAAGCCTCGAGACAACAGACCAATCAAGAACACAACAAGCTCAAGCAGAGCTACAACTGTGACGACTCTCTTTCCTACGCTTTTTTGTCATTTGATGTCAGCGAGGCGTTTTCAGGGACGGCTAAAAGGCCGAGACTGCATTATCATCTTCCCTTTGTCAAGGAGTCATCAGTCGAAACGGGGAGCCGAGAGTTAAATGGCGTTTGGAATGTGTGACAACGAAACGAGCAGCATTGACTGAGTCTAGGCGGGTATGGACATGATGAACTGGGGGGAGGGGGGAGCGGCGGGGGAGAGCCGTTTGCTTTGTGGATGTGTGTTATAGTGTGTGGTCTCTGGGGTTTCTCAGTTTCGGTTTTGGCTTGATCCAGATTTACTTCAAGCACAACTCTACACTCCAACCCTTTCTTCGGTTAGCTAGTACTTGCTGTTGAACCTATTTAACCTATTTGATCAAATGAGGGGCTAGCGCTGTTTACATGCGGCTGCCAGATGTCACTGAGGCGGTGAAGCAGGATGGCATACCTACCATACCTAGTCTTTCTAGATGGTTATGTATGGACCTACTTGCAATGTGTAGTTTGAATGGCAGTTGATTCCCACAAAAAACCGTTTTACGAAGATGAGCTTGGATTGTCTGTTACTATAGAGTCAGCATGATATGCCGTCATTATGCAGGAATAATTAATGATCCGGCGAGGTTGGCTCAGTTGGTAGAGCGTTGGTCTCATAATATGATCTGATTAAACATCAGAGTAATCCAAAGGTCGTGAGTTCGAGCCTCACACTTCGCATCACTTTTTGTCTTGCCATCCAACACCAATTTTTTTTCTTCCCCCTTTGTGCTACTCTAGTCGCCACACTTTCCTCTTGTTAACCAACTTGCAAACTCATCATGACGGTGACAAGCAGCTGCGAGATCGGAACGCCTGGCTCTCAACTGGGTACCTATGTACGGAATCGCGAGTCTCCGTCCCTTGGATGTTACGGCACCTGCACTTTTCGACGCCGATTTTCTCCCAAGGTTTGTACCCTGCATATATACCCTGCCAGAGACACGCACAAGCTTATGGCCGAGGCAGTCTGTCGTGTCTTGGTAAGCTTGGTTTGTCGTCCCCTCGTGAGCGTCTGGTGCGGCTCCAACACAAGCATTTTTGTTTCCAGAGCTAAGGGGATACATGTCCACTCTTAGAGAGGTTCTGGTAGTACTGGAGGACAAATGCTTGTGCCTCTCAGCTGCTGCCCTCGCACTCGTACTCGAGGCATTGCACAGCCCTCAGCGAAACAATCTACCCACGTGGGTGCATACGGCCGTGCAATTGGTTGGCCGTCTTACCAGCGAGGTGCCGAGGTGCCATCGAGTTCGCAGAAGTGATTGACGGGCATTGGATGGGAAGTGACCCGCTCTGGTGGATCTGGTTTGGATCCCGCGAGCCCCGCAATCCAGAGATCTGCTCTCGCTGGATAAGCTTTCCTGCAACCGCTTTCTTGCTTGGCAGAACTTCATCAGTTACCTATTCTCAGTGGCTCGGGAGGGGGCAAAGTTGACAACGTAATGGCAAATGGCACCGCATCACGGCCGTTGTCTTCGCCTCTCACCTTCTTTTCTAGTCTCAAAGCCGCTGCTTTGCACACTTCGCCCACCCAATCGGTGGAGCCGAGAGATTTGCAGTTGTTCCGAGACAGATTGGCACGCGCGGAAGTACCCGCACACGCAAGTTCGTCCTTAGCAATGAGCATGCCTGACTTCACGGTGAAAAGGGCATACCGAATTTTGTCCGGTGTGCAGAAAGGTACTATTCAGTCCCTTATCCACTCCTGCAGGGATGTCCCAGGGTAAGTGGCGAGCGCGGTGGCGGTCAAGAGTGGGAGAAGAATCTACAAAGTTTCGACCATTGCTCGTCGATTCCCACCCGAGAACGGCCTGCAACCTTGATAGAGTTCCTCAAAAAACGCAACACTTTCTGAGTCGCATTACGGAAGGACCAGAAAAGCCTTGACTAAGCACTTGCCGCGGGAGAAATCCACTGATTGGACAGTGGACCAGTGCCATCGACCACACTCGAGGGTGATCGCGTGCTCTCTTGCCTCTTTCGACATGCCGCTCCAGTCAGTCTATCCCTGAACCGTGAGCCCCTCCCCTTCGTTGCTCCTTCCTTCTCACCAGCGGAATCTTCCCCCGCCTCCCTCAAGCAATTCGATCTTTTCTTGACATCTAGCCGCACGTGGGGTGCATGCTGCAGCCTCCTGCGCTATTAAAATTCCGTCTGAAGACCTTGGAGGCGTTCCGATCGGTTAACCTAATTCGAGAGCACCGGCTGCTTTCAATCTTCTACTAGGGTCTCTCACCTAATCCGCCAGTCCAATTCCATCCCCCTCTCCCTCCTGCTCTCTTCCTCCTCCTCTCTCACCCCAACCCTAAAGGCGCCCCCTTTGCGGACGGATTCTCCGTCAATCGCCCTTCAAACCTTCCTCATCCCTATTCCGTCTCGGATGAAAGCAGATTGACCGAGTCAAGACCACGATGGCGGACCCTATACGCCACCACAGACACCATGACCCAACTCCTGGTATCATTCCAGTCCCCCACGGCCCCGAGACGGGCGACGAGCATGGCCACTACCCGCCTGGCGAGGGCCTACTGACCACGGATCACGAGCGCGCCATCTTCGCATACCTCACCCACCCAGATGACTGCTACACGGCCGATGGCACATATTGGGCTGACCTCCCTCTGGGCAAGCGAATCGCCTTCGTCAACAAGTCGCAGAACGAAGAAGCTGCGAGAGAGCTCAAGAGCATCGGCAAGATGGTGAAGGAGGACCCCTTGAGCCCTCTCTCCTGGTACTTCCGCAATGCCGTGCTCCCAGGCGCTGGGCTGGGCCTTGAAGGCTACGTTCTGTTCAGTATCGGCAACCTGGAGCCGCTTTTTGCCGCCACCTGGCCTGAATGCTGGGGAAAAGACCGCACAGTGTGTAGTGGAAACTGGGTTGCTTCGGTGACCTACCTCGAGGTCATCGGCATTATGGTCGGCCAACTGGCTGTCGGTGTTATCGGCGACTGGATTGGCCGCCGTTGGGGCTTGATACAGGACGCTGCCATCATGTTTGTTGGCCTCCTTATGATCACGGCGAGCTGGGGTCTCGACTTGAATGGCTGGGTCATTTGTTATGCTTGGTCTCTGTTCTTCTATGGTAAGCTGCTCCATCCCCCGCCTGAGCACTGGCGATAAGACTGACCTGATTGACTCACCAAGGATTCGGCGTCGGTGGCGAATACCCGATTACGGCAACATCGTCAATGGAGAATGCTGTCGCCGCTGGAAAGCTTTCTACCCGGGACGATCGCCTCCACCGCGGCCGCAAAGTCACAATGGCCTTCTTGATGCAGGGCTGGGGACAGCTGATTAACCAGGCACTCCTTATCATCCTCCTCTTGATCCTCCACCACGGCGACGGAAACCCGCCGTATGGTGTCACAACGGTTCAGTGGATTTGGAGACTGTCCTTTGCAATTCCTGCTATTGGAACTCTCTGGTTGGTGTATTACCGGTCCTACAAGATGCCGCACGCTAGTCGCCAGCTTCAGGTTGCGAAGAAGAAGAGCAATATCACCGGATATGATGTCGAATCCCTCAAGCTGACTTGCACACACTTCGGAGGCCGCCTCCTTGCAACAGCGGGCGGTTGGTTCTGCAACGACGTGTTCTTCTACGGCAACAAGCTCTTCCAGGCTCAGTTCATAGCCGTCATCAGCAACAATCCCAAGTCCGTCATGACAGGGTGGATTTGGAATTTGATAAATGTCATTGTGTCCCTCGCTGGATATTACTTGGCCTCAATTCTTATCGACAACAAGCTCTACGGTCGCAAGATGATGCAGCAGGTCGGCTTTCTGATGTGTTTCGTCATGTTCATCGTGCCAGCCTTCCATTACCGTTACTACACCTCCGAAATGGGCATCAAGTCGTTTCAGGCGATGTACTTTCTTTCGAGCTTCTTCAATCAGTTTGGCCCCAACAGCGTCACCTTCTTGGTGGCTGGCGAAGTGTTCCCGACACCGATTCGCGCCTCGGCCCACGGCTTCAGTGCTTGTATCGGCAAAGCTGGCGCCTTGCTTGCCTCCGTTCTGTATAACTACATCGATACCCAGACAAAATTCTATGTGGTTCCCTGGTTCGGCCTGGTGGGTATGCTCCTGACGTGGCTGTACCTCCCCGACACCACCGGTCTTGACCTTAAGGAGCAAGAACGGCGTTGGACCTACATCCGCTCCGGCAGAGGGGATGATTACCACGGCATTGCCATTCATCCTACCCATTTGTCTCTATGGGAGCGCCTTATGGGCGTTGGGAAGCGCTACGATCCCGAGGTTGATGTTAAGCAGAAAATTGAAGATATGCGCGAAGAATGGGCTGGTAAAGAACGGAAGCGCGCTCAGCGAGAAGTCGGCGGAGACCCAGTTGGGGAGGATATTGAGGATGAGACTGAGTGGAATGACCAAGTCAACCATTACTTCCGCAATACGACTCATGGCGACCTGCTCAAGCCGAGACCCGAAGATTTGGAGAAGACGGCCACCCCGACGGTTGGGACACCGGTTTTGAAGGAGAAGCCTGGGAGTACGGGGCCATCTACGCCGTCTAGAAGGAGTTAGCGGACAGGGAAAAGTGCCTGAAGTGTTGGTGGGATGGGTGCAAGTAGAGGGAAACGGGCGCCAGTTGGTGTTGATTGGGTTTGAGTAGTTTCGTGCCATACCCGCCATAGGTTCTCTTTCTGCCTGGGGCTGGTTTGAGCTGTCGCCCACCGCCCCAAGACACTGTCTCGCACTTCTCCCTACTGGCAACGATTTTATGAGGTGGCGGTCGGGTGATGATGGCTGGGAAGGCTGGACGCCTTGCCAATGCGCAAGCACTATTTCTCAACGAAATGAGATACTGAGTTCTTTGCGTTTGGCCTGTTTGATGATATGCATGCATGCCATAATACGCCATGCGGCTTTTCCCTTCGTCGGATTCATCAGTCGTGCTGTTTGTGGTCCGTTATCAATGTTGTCGTGTCATGGACTTGGTTTGGTAGGACCAAGAAAAAGGGGCTGTAAACATGAGCACGCCATTCTTTATCCCGGGTCCGCAGCGGGTTCGGTTGTGCTACCACCGAACTTTCCGCTTTGTTTTTTTTTCTCTGGCAAAAAACCATGGAGAGGAGAAGTGGGCATCGCGGCACAATATGTTTATAGACATCCATATTTCTTCCCATTACTTCTCTTTCCCCTGGTCGTGTCAAACTCGGGCATCTAGTAATCTTGCTGCTCTGACAAAATCGAATCCCGCAGATAGCACCTACAGATATCTTGACGAGGTCACTATCACTACCTCTACATTTGTGAAATCATCTTTTTGTCTGACTGCCCAGTCGGGGCTAACCCACTGGGTTGGGGAGATGACGGGGCTGCAAGCTTCATTCTTGCTTATCCATCTAGGTATTCATCCCTTTTATTTCCTATGTACAGGTTATCAGAGTCTGCTTCATGTCTCCTCCTTCGCCGATAGGCGCCGTCTCCGTTGCCGGGCAGGTCACTCTCACTCCTCCAGTCCGTAAACCGCCCTGACTACCTCCCACTGCCACTCCGCCGCGGTGTCCACGGCCCGCAGATCTCTCAGCCAATCCAGATACAAGCCAACCGTCTCGCTCGCATCCATCTCAAAGCGCTCACCACATAGTGTGCCACGGATGCGCCGCAACATCGGCACCGTCGTGCTTAGTCGTAGGAGGATGAGAATCCCGAATAGGTTTTGTGTGAAGAAGAAGAGGCACGGAACGAGCCGCTTGCGTGCGCAGGTCGGGGACATGGCAATGGGCCATTTCAACGTGGATTTGAGACACTCGGCGGCGCCGACGGCGTCGTCGTGAGTCATGGCGTCGGGATGATGGAGGGCCTTGTCTACGGGGTGTGTTAGACTGGTGTAGCTAGTGAGAAGCATGTGGAGGAACGACTTACAGATAAAGGCGCGGTGGACGAGGTACTTTGTGTAGTAATATCGAGAACGGAGAGCAGCGACTTGAATATCGAGACAGAAAGGATAGCGGGTTGGTGGGGCGTCAAGGTCAGCCATGAACATGAGCGGGGCAGCGGCGCTTTGAGTCGTTGGCGTGGGCGGCGGCGCCGGCTGAACGGGAGACAGAGGGCTGGTGCTAGCCGCAGAATAGATGGAAGGGTTGTAGGGGTTCACATTGGGAAATGCGCCTGGGGCCTCTTCTTGCCAGCGGAGCTGGGCCGGTAGCATGCCGCGCCATTGGTCGAGCTGAATGGCAAGTTGGTGAATGGTAAGACGGTTGAGACCGGTCGATGAGCCGGGGGGAGCGAAGGCTGACGGAAGAGTCCCCAGAGGGGGTGTTACTACCGTATCTTGTAGAGGTTAGTAACGCACGGTAACGATAGAGCAAATAGGGGTACCTTGTCGCAAGACAGCGTGGAAATCCACCAAGAGACGGCGGAGAACGATCTGTGAGGCAAAGTGCTCCTGGAAATGCGACTCCCGGTTGCATATGTAATCTTCGTCCGAGAAAGGGCCACTAAAGTCCGGTAGGCCAACGACGGATTCCATCTTTTCAAGGCCTGTCAGGGGGAACCCGAACTCAAGGTGGAGGCAACTGAAAAAAGAACGTCAGACTTCCTAGTCCGTATAATTCGGGGATGGGGTCTTTACGTTTCCATGATGGAACAGTTCCAGAAGACGCGGCGAATGAGGTCCGCCCGTGGGGATTGCAACTCTCCGGGATTGCTGTTGTCTGTCAGCTATGTAACAAGAGGTAGCGTAGCACACCTCCCCACCTTGTGATCAATGCTTGACATGCCAATGAGGCTGATGTTGCCATCCTCCAGAGGTCCTGATGGCGATTAGCAAACCTTCGTTAGGTGTAATGATGAGCAGCATACAATGACGTAGAAGCAACTTCCATAGTAGATCCTGCAGCAAATTAGCACTGGCACGTCGCAAAGACAAATTCTTTGTGTCACTTACGCAGCTAGAGCAAATATCTGAATATTTTCGATGCTACACTCGGTCAGATTAAATCCCATTCGTTTTCTTGCTTCATTGAAGTAGCCCAGGCCCGGGGGTCGTTCCTTAGTGCCCCCCCTCACTCCACTCGCACGTCCGCTGTTTACATGAACTGGGTGGCCGTCAGAGCTGGCAATTGCCACCTCGCCGAGGGCAAAAACTAGGAACGCGATGGTAGAGCCCATTGCCTGACCGAACCCCTCATTGAAGGCGACCGGCAAAATAGCGGAAAGGAAGGCATGCCGGTCTAGAATGGGGTAAATGAGATTGAAGTTGTCAAAATAGGCCTTGCTCAAGCTCTGGATGGTGTCCCAATTCAGATTGGGAGCTGTCATCGAGATGGGGGGCGGAGCTGAAGGGTGAGTGCCGATGGTCGAAGGAAAGCTTTGTCCCTGTTGGGTGTGCGGCTGCAGCATACCTGTAGGCCGCTGCCGCTCAGGCGAGCAGAAATCGAATGGCTTTCCTTCGGCCTGAGCCGCAGAGAGGAGCTGTTGCACGGCGGGCCAAGCCAGCATCTGCTGAACCGAAGGCACATATTTGTAGTGGTCATCAGCAGCTGAAGATGCGCTGGATGTCTCGTGGAAGTGGGCGAGGGCCGCGGTAAGTGGCGGCCCAGGGATGAGAGGAGGCCCGGTAGATGTAGTCGAAGACGCGAGCGTGGTTGGATGGAGTTGGGCATGGAGCGCTGTTGTTGGAGAGAAAGCTCCTCCCAATGCCAAACTGTCAATCTTGCCTTCGAGGTTCTTGATACGCTCAAGGATTTCGACCAGCGTCTTGTCCTTCCTGGACTAGCGTTAGAGACTTGGGAAGCAACAAGGGAAAGTACTTACTTGGTTGGCTGGGGCTCTCGATAGTTGCACTCAAGCTTGAACTTCTGACAAGTGCCGCACTTGGGTCGTTGTTCGTCGCACCTCTGCTTCCGTGTCCGGCATGTATCGCAGGCCTGGGGAGTTGAACAACTGCTTTCTCTCTCTCTCTCTCACACACACTCTCTCTCCTTGCCCATCCAGGGGTGAGCTTACCTGGGCAGCGATGGCGCCTCTTTCCTTTCTCAGGCTCGATCCGGGACTGGCGTGCAACGCTTGGGCAACCGGCGTAGTGGGAAGATCACTCATCTTCTCGAGGCTCAGTAACGTGTCGAGGTGAAGTCAGCCTGATGCCCGGCGGCCGGCACATTGACGTGGGCACACAGGCCCGAGAGGGGGAGACAGCAGGGCTAAGCTATCTAAAAAGAATCCAGAAAGTGCTCCCACTTGGCAGCCAAGACAGGATCCCCCCGCGCTGGTCGGGGCAAAGAAAAAGCGGACTCGCGGGGTGTCTCTCTCGCACAACGGTCAGGGACGCAGAGACGGGCCGAGGCCCGAGACGGGGAGGTCAGGGTCCGAAGGGGGGAAGACTAGAGACGACAGCAAGGAACAGGGTGCGCTCCGACGGCTGACTGATGGCGTTTGGAGCACTGCAAGAAGGTCGGGAGTCGGAGCGGTGTCGGGGGCGGGCGTTCTTGCTTGCAGAGACGAAATGTCGGCGCGATGAGCAAGCTATGGCTCTACGGGGCGAGCCATTCGCTACGTTGGCATTCGTGTCATTGGACACTTTTGATGCCGATGGCGCAGAGGGACCCTGTGTCCCTGCGGTACCCAAGTCGCAGCGCGTCTTGGCCAGGACCTTGGAACAGACAGATGGCTACGTCATTGGGCATGGGCGGGCAAGATGCCGAGATCTCTGCGCTGTCGAAATGGGCCTTTTCTCGGCGCCAATTGCGCGCGCACAGGGCGCCCATGGGGAAATCCAAATGACGAGAGAAGTGCATCCCGGCGGGAAGGACCATGGGGAAGGAGCGACTTGCAACACCGATTTCGTCCATTTCTCGATTCTCAGACCCTTTCCTCCCGCTGCGGCTCCTCCGAGGCAGAGCTAACAGGCAGAAGGCGCTGCATCCAACGCTGATCATTTCTGCAATTGGACGGCATGGTCGCTCTCCGAAACTGGTGGAAGTTGCCGTCGGTCGTTGACAGCATCGACGGGACGTGGTTGGCGGTTGCCCAGAACCCTGCGCTTTTGAGGGGTGGATGCCAAGAGCAGCACCATGCTTAGATAAGCGTTTCTGAACGCGCTGCTTGGCTCAAATGGCACCCCTTTTTTCCCCCCGCCACAGTATCTAACTATCGTGTTCGCGCACAAGAATAAGAATACACAGCTGCCATGGCGCGGTATCCAGAAACACAAAGTTCTCGAGTCATCCACCAAAAAAAAAAAAAAAAACACTATTGGCAAATTACC
>Ga0247765_1000652_pt1 | contig 24706 bp, 13 predicted proteins | sample UWRJL106311C6_FD_179949 | JGI IMG/M metagenome (GOLD analysis project Ga0247765, IMG submission 179949) | Plant litter microbial communities from Arlington Agricultural Research Station in Wisconsin, United States - UWRJ-L106-311C-6 | ecosystem: Environmental > Terrestrial > Plant litter >...
TTGTAATAAGCTACTGGGGTGATCAAGGAAGAGCCCGATGCTGCTGCGATACACAGGTGATTCACTAGCGATGAGTTGATAAAGCAGATTCCACTCCAATACAGTGACTGATTCTTGCAGAAGGGAAAAACCCCCTGCGAGCGCCAACTACCTATAGCGGCTTTTATGCGTGTGCTGACCTATTGCGTCACTGCTGCCCCCGGCGCTGCGCAGGCGCTGCGGCGGGGTTTCGCAGGTCACATTACAGCTGTGCTGACGTAATAGTGGTGCTGGGTCTACCCCTGTAGGCCAAGCCTATAGGTGGTGGGTCCTCGGAACTCCCCGTCGGTTCTAGTGGGTTCTAGTGGGTCCAGGGGGCTTGGCAGCCCCCCTGAATCACAACACCAACTCCCCGTGGTTGTGGTGACTGCACTTTGCCATAGTGCAGTCGGCAGCACTCTCAGGGTAGTAGATCAACTAGGCTACAGCACCCTTGGGTGCTGTAGCTACAGGGCAACTGGGCTGTAATTTCAACAACGGGATTGATAGGTAATTTGGTACTTCCCTATTCAATTACTTTCCAGTTATTAAGGTTAAGGTTGCTAATAAGATTAACGATTCTAGAATTAAATTAACTTATTATAATTATAAGTTAATTGGGGCTGGGTTTGGAGAAATAAGCGCCTTGGGGATTTATAGCTTATATAATTTGGATTACTGGAAATAAAGATCGTAACTTTGCATAGCCCCGAGTAATTATACGTAACGCTTTTTACGCGTATAATAGTATAAATATATAAATAATATTAATTAGGGAAATAATTATTAAGTATTGGATAGGTTAGAGGGGTAAAGGATGGCGGTGGTTTGAAAGGCGGCGATAAGGGGTAAAGGTAGTAATTTAAAGGGTGGCAATAGGGGGTGAAGGCGGTAATATAGAGTAGCAATGAGGGGGTAAAAGTAGTAATTTGAAAAGTAGCGATAAGGGTGGGAAAAATAATATAGATATTATATAAGTTAATTTTAAGTATTAAGCAATTAATATAAAATAAAAGACTTATTACCTAGCTAATACTACCGCTTTTAGTATAAACCCTGGTAAAAATAGGTATATTTTTCGTATTATTACCTACTAATTAATATTTATATACTAATAAATTTAAAGTCTTTATTATTATAATATTAAATGTTTCCTAAATAATATATACTAACGGGAAAAGGGAAAGGATACTATTTGTAGTAAAGGGCTGTTTACGAATTTAATTAGCTTTAAGCCGCTTATTTTGGGGATAAGTAATAAATTAATTCAGAATTTTACCTTTCCAAACTAGAGTTCTTTTATATTAGGAATACGTAACCGCCTTTTATATTATTTAAATATAAGCCCTGGGGTGTTTTTTTACAACGTTTCAGTATTAAGGAATAATAGGCTGGCGAATTAAATAGGCGCCTAGACCTTATTATAATATTTTTCGTATAAACCTAAATACTACTCCGCCCTAAATATTTATTTTTAATATTTAGATATAATTACCGTAAAGGGGTGGTTGGGTTTTCCGGTATTTCGCTAATAAAATGTTTAAAGTTTTTATAATAATATTATTAGAAAAATAGGCTTTTAGGGATATTTTTGAAATTTTATAAGGTAATTAAATTTATTTATTTAATTTATATAGTAGGATAATAATACCTAAGTATAATATATCCCTAATTATTTATTATATTTAATAAAGCTTAAAATACGTCCCCCTAATTAAGGAAGTTTGCAAGGCTAGTTTATACGCTTTAAGTTATTAATTTATAAGATTAATAAAATAGTTTGCCAAAATACCCAGATTTGGGTAAAAAGGCCTTGCATTTAGTAACATTAAGATAAGGTATATTGGCTTATATTTTAAAGAGACGAGGAGCTTGTTTTAATTATGGGAATTTTAACGTTAGGAATAATAATGTGGTAGTTATTCCCGTAGTAGAGTTGTTTGTAGATATATCTATATAGCAAATTAATTAAAATAATATACTACCAGGAGAAAAGTATTTAACTGCTTATAATTTCTCTTTTTCCTCTTACCTTTATTAATATATAATGCTATTTACCTGCTGAATATTATAGATATTAATATGTTATTGGAAGATTGTATCGTAACTGTTATTAAGAGTGATATTAGGCTTTGCTTTATTATAATATATAGTTTCTTTATACGCTACCTCTTCGCCTTCGCTTACGATATAGGCCTTACCGTAAATAATTTTGTATTAATAATATATATGATTATTAAATTCCTATATATTAGTATAAATTAATCGCCCCCTAGTAAGGGTTATTAAAAAAACCTATACGTTAAGATTACAATGTATTTAAAGTATTACTTTAATAAACTTACTAATAACGTAAAAATTACTTATGAAGAATTAATAATTGCTTTAAATTTCGTACGTTTTATAACTTTTTACTATATCTTTTATTTATAGTTAATACTTTCGAAGCTAAATAAGTATATAGCTTTATTAAATTTTAATATAATTTATTTACTATAGGCCGTTTTTAGCCTTGAGATTCTTGTTGATTAGATAGGTTAATACCCGCCTTTATTAGTTGTTATATTATTTATAGTTATTATACCCTTAATATTAGTTGCTATGCCCTTCGTAATACGTGGCCCTTTCTACCTTAAGGGTGCCCTAATTTTAAATAATGGCGTTTTTGTCCGTAATCTACCTTAGCTAAATGGGGAAGTTGAAAAGAATTTTACTCTTTTCTCAGGTTATATTTCAAATACTAATAATACGTATATTAATTATGTAACGATTAACTTTTGGTAAAATGGGTTAGATGGATATTATAGTATATAGAAAGATATTTTACGCGGGTATTTTCCAATAAATTAAAAAGGGCGTTATTTTATCCGTTATCTGAGGCTTATAGCTTACCCAATTTCCGATGGATTTATACGGAAAATATTATCGTTGCTTAATTATACTTTTCTTTAACCTGTATACCTTTACGTTAAAGTTTTGGTGCCGGGTTATCGCTTTTTGATAACGTAGTTATTTAATATAGAGGATAAGAACTTTGGGAAGGATTCTGTATTTGCTATTAGGGAAGAATTACTTATGAAATTTGTATTAATGATAAATGGAAAGGGTTAGTGTATTAATTATAATTTTATCTTTAAGAGGAGCTTTTAATAAAATTATAGTAAATAAACCTTTTAGTCCCTCCTTAATTAAAGTAACTTAGTATATATAATATCGTATATAACTTTCTTAATCCCTTATAAAAGTTATATCTACCTTTATCGCGTTTATTAAACGAAGTGAAGGACAGCCGGGACAACCGCCCTCCCCAGCTTTTCTGGAGTAAAGTAAGAGGTTTGCTTTAGGGACCGCCCTAAACTCTCGCGCGACCCCCCCAAGCGGTTGACAAAAAAACAGAGACTGCAAAAGTGGTACGTGCCCGTCAGTACTAATAGTGGCCTTAATAATTCTTCCAAATTCCATCAGACCACTACTAGACCAGACCTTATACCGCCAACTTACCACCACCACCACCACCACTACTACTATTATAATTGCAGCAATGGGTCTCGTCGGCGATCTTCACCATACTACCCCTAAGAAATCTAGGATTCTTGGTATAGTTAATTACTTGCAAAAGCACTAAATTCCCTTTTTTAAAATGGATGTATTTCGGCTTAACTAGGTTAGCAAATCCAGAGGGTGGCAGATGTCAAAAGTAAGGGGTCTTCCTTGGGGTTGAACCCATGGGATCTAGTCAGCTTGTGTGAGGATGCCTGGCACAGCCAGGAATCCAACCGCTGAGCCACCGTACAAATCGTAAGCTGGTTTATGCAATAGATCTATAAAGGAAGGCTTTCTGGCTCTGCTAGAAAGCCAGAGAAGAATAAGAACAACAATTAAGCTCATTTATTACAATTACAAAAAGCCCATATAGATAAAGGTGCCGTGCTTCTGATAATTAAGAGTCTCAGTGCTTTAATATCACCGATTGCAATCCAGCTACCCAAAAAGGGAAGCACAGTTATTAATACCTTTTATCTATTTACTTTATACTAATTGGTTTAATCTAATAACTACCTTAAGAAACTAAATTGAAATGGCTGCTAATAATAACGATAGATTCGTTTTTCTGGTTAGTTCCAACGACTGGGAGCTCTGGGACCTGCAATTCCAAGCGCAAGCCATTGCTGGCAATCTATGGGATCAAATCCAGGGCCTTGCCCCTTTTCTGGGCAAATTTACTGCCTCGGATCTAGCGAAACATAAGTATAAGAGCCCATTAAGCCAGTTGGTAGCCCAATTAACTATTACGGCTTAAAAAAGCCTCGACCCAGGTACTAAGAAAGACCCAAGGGCTACGTTAGCTATTGGATCCTCTTTCTCTATACTAACTTAAATTACTAACCTTACGGCTAATGGATTCCGGACCTTCCAACTAGCCTGGATTATTTACCAATCCGATCTTAAAAAGTATAATCAACAGGCCGATAAGGTTTAGCAACTTAAGTAATAGGTTTTGAAAATAATTAACCCATATTATTAACGAACCTTCTGCAAGCTAGCTAAATCTATTTTTACGTGGTATAAAGCTTTAGAAACGCAGGTTGGCGTTAGTGTCGATGATACTATTGATAAGGCTTGAGAAGCGTACTGATTGGTAATTAAACTACTCGTACGATTACTTAAAGACCTAATTAAATGGTTAGAAAATTGGGAATAAGCCTTTTTTACTGCTGAAGAAAAAGGGGTCCCCGAGATAAAAAGAATTAAATTTTGGTTTAAGAACTTTTTTAACGCAATATAGCCTATAATAGGTAATTGGGTTATTACGTACGAGATGGTTTAAAGGCCTAGTATTAAGTAGTTAACTTTTACCTATTGGGAGGTTACCTATAATTTTCGAAAGGAGGTTAAATAATAAATTAGAACCCAAATACCGGTTGGTAATTAAGTAGTTAAAGGCTTGTTTGGTTCCTCCTTCGCTGTTATAAAAGGTGGTAAAAAGGCTTATTAGGGGGATGCTTTTAATAGCGAAATCGTACCTAGTAGGGATAAGGGGGAATAAAATAATAGCGTAAAAGAATAGGGTGGCTTTAGTAGAAGTAAAAGACCTAAAAGGAGATTAAATAAGGCCTTGGGCATAGCTAAACCAGAGGGTAAAAGATTTAAAAAAGGGCAGAATTCAAACCAAAATCTGAGTTTGGATTAAGGGCCGAATTCGGACCTAGGTACCGTTACTTTTATATACCCCTGTTGCGGCTAGTTCTACTATTTAGCAAGATGCTTTTATATTTTTCCAAAACTAGCCCCTAATGGCTTTGAGGAAAGAGTATCTTTGGATTAAGGTTAAAAAAGCCTTATAAGATCTAGATCTTTAAAAAGAAATTAAGAAAATAAGGTACTAAAAAGAGGTATGGTAACAGGTATAATAGCAAGATCAAAATTAACTAGCTTAAGTAGGCCAAAAAATTAGCCAGTGCCCTGGATACTTCCTAATCACAAAGGCAGCCTTCTTTATAGCTAAATATCCCCTAAAGAATTCTTTTATTTTGGACTCAGAAACTACTATCCACATTTTTAACAAGATGTCCAGATTTAATAATTATAAAAAACAAGCCCTGGTAATTATGTTTGAGCCGGTAACTCCCCCGTACCAATTTTAGGCTATGGGGATGTGGATATTAAGATCTAGGGGCCTAGGCTATATCAACGTATCTTACAGCTTAGAGATATAGCCTATTGCCCTGGCTTTACCTGCAACCTAGTTTTACTACGATAACTACGAAAACTCGGCTTTTGGTAAGATACTAGCCCTGGAAATAACTGCCTACGTAGGATAGATAGGTCAATTTTAGCCTACCTTTTGGATCGATACGATTAGTTTATGCTAGAAGACCTACCTGGTACTTATACCAACGCTACATTCATCACACAGCGGAACAAATTCAATAGCCACACGAAAAGAAGGCCCAGCAAAGCCCTTGCCAGCTTATAGTACCTACGACTTGGCTACCCTGGCCTATAAGCACTGGAGCAACTAGTCTACTACATACAAGGTGTACGAATTAAAGGGCCTATTACAGTTGAATGTGAGGCGTGTGGAGTATCTAAGGCAAAGCGGTAAATCCACCGGCAACCTAGAGATTACAACAAGGGCCCTGGATTACGATTTGCCCTAGATTTATTCGATTTTAAAAATGGGTATAATAACTATCAATACCTCCTTTTAATTATTGATAGATGGTCTGGTTACTGCTGGGATTACTACCTACAAGATAGGGAGGCTGAATTAATAAATCCAGCTCTTAACTACCTCTTTGGCATTATAAAAAACCAATACTAACTACGGCCTAAGGTAGTCGAGGCTGATAATAAGTTCAATAAGCTAATAATCAAGGCCATCTTTATATAACGCTTTATTAAGGTGGAGCCTTCAGCACCTAATATACCTGCTTAAAATGGGGGTGCCGAACGCTTAGGGGGTGTGATAGTTGAAAAAATCAGGGTAATGCGAGCTGGTGCCAAATTGCCAGTAGTATTGTGGCCAGAAATTTCAAAAGCTGCAGTATATCTTTACAATCGAATACCCAGATACGGTTATAATTGGCGTATTCCGTACGATCGTTTCCATACCTATTTGGCCCATAGAGATGGTATAGTGGTAGAAACTAGGAAACTAGATTAAATCCACTTACGGGCCTACGGTTGCAAGGTATATGCTTTAACCCCTAGTGCCCAAAAAGGGGTCTACAATAAGTTAAAAGATCTACCTCGCTGGAATCCAAAATTGGAACCCAGAGCCTGGATTGGATACTTCGTTAGTTATAGCTTATTTAATATATACCGAATTTGGAACCCTATTACTAATAGGGTCATTAGTATAAGAGATGTGGTTTTTAATGAAAAGGAGATTTTTAATGGGGATATTTAAGCCCTAAAAGACGATTGCCTCCACTTTTAATTTGACGAGTTAAGCTAACTTCTTTTTACTATTTAGCTATACGAGCCAGAGGTGCCTAGATCTACGATTTTAGAAGAAGAAGTAGTCGATTTTTCAATATTGGATACTGATGCCGAGCAAGAAGAAGAGGTGCAATTTCCATACACCTGCTTAAGATTTGAGCCTTATCCTACGCCCTTTTTATTACTACTAGCTGTACTACTTGCAGCAACTATTTAGTAAGCTAATTAATTGCCAGAAAATCAAAATATGGACTTTGAACCTTGGATGGTTGCTTTTGCAGCAGGCCGATTACTATAATTAGTTGGCTTTTATAATGGTAAAATAATTACTAAAGCAATGGTCCAACGCCTTGCCAGACGGCCTAATGGCTTGCAAACCATCTACGGCTAGGATTTGCCACTACTACCTAAGTGGTATTATTAACTTAAGGACCATCTATTTGGGACCCAGTTTCTATAAGCCGAAGAAGATCATTTGTAAAGCTATAGTACGATGAAGTTCTGGATTGAGGTTAAAAAACCAAAAGCCCAAGGCTAGCAAATTTTGGATTGTATATGGGTATATACTTATAAATTCAACTAAGATGGCACCTTTAAGAGCTGTAAGGCACGATTAGTTGTTAGGGGTGATTAATAAAAACCAACCAGTTAAGAAACCTACGCTGTAACCTTGGTAGCTAGATCTTTCCGTATTGTAATGGCTATTATGGCTAGATTCAACTTGGAATTAAAGCAATACGACGCAGTCAACGTATTTATTAATGCCCAATTAGAAGATACAATTTATATACGGATGCCCCCGGGCTATAAGAACCCTGGAAAGATTTTATAGCTATAAAAAGCCTTGTACAGTTTACGGTAATTACTATTGCTATGGTAAAAAGAACTTACCTTTACCTTACTGGCTTTAGGATTTTAAACTATTTTACATAAACTTTATATTTTAATTAAGGGTAGAATCCTTATATTCTTCTACGTCGATAATATAATCCTAGCCTATAGAAAAGAGGATATAGTTACAGTCTAACTACTGGTTACCCAGTTATAGTAAAAATACTAGTTTATAAGTGGTAACGATTTATAGTGGTTTCTGGGTATTGAGGTTATAAGAGATCGATCCTAAGGCCTAATCTGGTTATCTTAGATAGCTTACCTTAATAAAATTGTTAACCTGGTTACTACTAGCCTACCTGTCAAGGTCCTAATAGGTATAGTCGAATTACTATTGTACGATAGTAAAGCCGAACTATGGTTAATTATAGTATATTAGTAAAAGACTGGATTTATTTTATACGTTGCTGTGATTATAAGGCCAGATATAGTATTTGCAGTATTACAGCTAGTTAGATTTAATAATAATCTTGGCCTATAATACCATAAGGCTGCAGATCAAGTCCTTTATTACCTATATAATATACGTATATTTGCCTTATAGTTAAGGGGTGCCGATAATTACGTTGTTGCTAGCAATCCCTTTTTTGCTAATAATAGCCTTGATTGAAAAAGCTCCCAGGCCTACGTTATAAAGCTGTTTGGTGGGTTTATAGGCTGGAGAGCTAATAAGCAAGATACAGTTACTATCTTAACTATAGAGGCCGAACTATTAGCCCTGGTATAGGTTGTAAAAGAATCTCTTTTTGTGAGTCGACTACTAGCCGAACTTATAGTACGATTAAACGACTATTACATTAAGATTTAGTATAATAACAAGCAAATTATACAGCTCGTTACGGCTGAGGTAGCAACTTTATAGACCTGGCTACGGCACGTAGATATATACAACTATTGGTTACGCTAAGAAGTGGCAAATAAGAAGATTATGGTTGAATATACGCCCTCCGCTAGTATAATGGCAGACGGTTTAACCAAGGCACTTAACTATATACTATATTAAGCCTTTATTCAGCAATTAGGTTTGGCCCAACTATTTATTCGAAAAAATAATCGACTCTGACGAGAGTTGAACCTACTACCTTAACTACGCCAAGCCCTAATTGGAACAACTATGCCATAAAGGCCTTATGCTTTTGTTGAAAAGGGTATAGGTGAAAGTTAACTATAAGGTCCAGATTCAAGGCTCTTGAAGATGGAGGCTTAAATCTGAGGGGGTATGTCAAAAGGAAGGGGTCTTCCTTAGGGTTGAACCCATGGGATCTAGTCAGCTTATGTGAGGATGCCTGGCACAGCCAGGAATCCAACCGCTGAGCCACCGTACAAATCGTAAGCTGGTTCATGCAATAGATCTATAAAGGAAGGCTTTCTGGCTCTGCCAGAAAGCCAGAGAAGAATAAGAACAACAATCAAGCTCATTCATCACAATCACAAAAAGCCCACATAGATAAAGGTGCCGTGCTTCTGACAGCAGATTCTTGCCAACGGTCTAGCTTACAAGCGGAGGCATTTTGAGGTTAAGACTCGGGGCCGTAAAAAGCTGCTATCGCCTACCAACCTCCAGAGAATGGAGCAAATTATCTGGTAGTACGGATTCCAGGTACGTACCTTGACCTGGCAAGGTTTGGTATTGGAAGTAGGTTTTCCAGGCCTTTGCGCCCGTATAATTAAGCGAGCAATAGGTAAGATTCTCCCTTCTTTTCTTTTCTTTTCTTTTCTTTTGCTAATTTCTGCCTAGGAACTTTTAGTTATCGTAAGTATATTATATATAAGAAGGGGTTTGTCTCGCCTTATAATGTTAAGCACTGGGTTAAAGTTACGAAGACCGCTTTTTTCTATCGCCTTAATTCCGAAGATTTGCGCGATATTTACTAATTAGATAAGTTTTATTTTAAGAGAATTGCTGGAGGCAAGATTAGGATTATTCGCAAGCGCGGGGAGGGATATTGCCTTAATTACATCTACTACGCAGAGAAGGACGACGACGACGAAATTGTTAAAAGGTACTACGTTTAGGCGGCAATTGGGTAGAATTTCAAATTTAAACTGCAATTTTACAAGGTACTAATTAATACCAACGGCAAAATAAGTATACCAATCTATTGGGATATTATTTTTAATAGAATGGTTGCCTAGTAGTTGGCAAGAGGTAATTAGTTTATCCTGGAGGAAAATAGTGATTCTGGGCATGGTAGCGGAAATTCTGCTAAGCGTAATATTATCAAGGCGTGGAAAGAGGATTACGGCCTAAAGCACTTTTTTAACACTCCTGGTTCTCCTGATCTCTCGCCAATTGAGAATTGCTAGCGTACGGTTAAGCAGTATATACGGGCGAATTATCGCCTGGGCTTAGATATGGGGTTGCTGATTATTAAGGGCTGGAGGCGAATAAAACGGGAGATAATTAACAAATTGGTGGATTTTATGGTAGTGTGGATGCAAGATGTGTTAGCAGGCGAGGGTTAGATGACTAGCTGGTAGTACAAAAAGATACCCCTAATTTGGCTGGTAATTGTAAGGGTGGTAAAGTACCCGAAAGGTAATGAGTCTTTGTTTTTTTGTTAATTGCTTGGGAGGGTAGATCCCCTTTGGCCCCAGCTTCGTACATGTTTTGGCAGTATTAGGGGAGGGGTATGCCGATCAGGATGACAGGTACGCCCGTCGCGCCTCCTGAGCGTACCCCTCAGCAGCTATGTATAAGCCGTCGGCCAGGTGGTGGTGATGGCGGTGGTAGAGGCGTATATGGGGTTACGCGGCGGGGATGTGGGCGCAGGCGGTGCGGTTGCTGGCTGAGGCGCTTGGGTCCGCGTTTGGCGAGATTTACTGGCGCTTTTCGGCCGAATATCCAAGTTTCTCTTCGACTAGCGTTTTAAATTATAGTGGCGGCTAGGTTCAGCGTCCACAGTTTGATATGTGAAATCTTTCTAAGTGGGCCCACTTTTAGCTTCTGTTGCTGACATACAGTGTGCCCCACTTTGTCCCGTATACTCTATCAGCGCTACCATAACAGCCTAAAGTAGTAGTCTACGCGTATTTTGTCCAGCATTTATGTTAAATCTTATTACTGTACTGTATTGCGGACGTGGTACAGTACATAGTGTCAACCAACCTGTATTTACCTAGGTCACCTCAAGTGTACTAGGAGCAAGCCATCACATCCTAAGCAAATTAATGAAGGATTAAAAGACAGCTCTACTGTAATCTAGTAGCGAAAATATTGTGCCATTCAGCTATCTACTGCCGACTCGAAATGTTACAAGGCGAAGTTGCGAAGCTGGTTATAGAGCCGTTTCATCACGAGAGCGACTACTCGCTTCTTCCCATCCGCGCATTGCAGAAGAACTAGATACTGTGTGCGGGTGCTCTGGGCCGAGTATTTGCTGCCGAAACTCGACACACCGACGCATCAAGTCTAGAGCTTCGCCAAGGCGGCCCTGACTCTTCCACGTTAACGCCAGGCTGGCCATGCTGGTTAGCGTGGAGGGATGCTCCTCGCCCAGCACCCTTGAACAAATGCTGAGTTCTTTTGCTTGAAGCTCCTCGGCTTCCTTCCATCGGCCTTGCTTCTGGTACGTTGACGCCAGGTTGGCCATGCTGGTCAGCGTGGAGGGATGCTCCTCGCCCAGCACTCTCTTTTTCATCTCCATCACCCGCACCTCAAGCCTCTCGGCTTCCTTCCATCGGCCCTGATTCCAGTACGTTGACGCCAGGTTGGCCATGCTGGTCAGCGTGTCGGGATGCTCCTCGCCCAGCACCCTCGTTCTCGCCTCTACCACTTGCACCTCGAGCCTCTCGGCTTCCTTCCATCGGCCCTGATTCCGGTACGTTGACGCCAGGTTGGCCATGCTGCTCAGCGTGGAGGGATGCTCCTCGCCCAGTAGCTCCTTCCGCATTCCCGTCACCTGTACGAGAAATCTCTCTGCTTCTCTCCAATGGCCTTGGTAGTCGAAAAACCCCGCAGCACAATGGAGAAGCGACGCCCTCGCTAGCCTCTCATCTCTCGATCCGTTACCCTCGAACTTCAGCACGGCATATGCGTGCGGGAGGTATGCGCTGCATATCGCCCGGTTTTCATGCTTGCCGTATGGGTAATTCTGCGACACAACCAACAGCGCCTGTTCTGCAAACTGGTACATCGCGCCTTCCCTTTCAAGCCACCTCCGCGTCACCAACTGCACAAGCCGGTGCATGTCGAAGCAATTGCCCTTGTCTTCCGTGATGAGAGAAAATGCCTTGAGCATCCCCAGCGCCTTTACTAGCTGCCTCTCTCCCCTTGGCGCTTGCGTTTGCTGCCGCTTGCCGTAGTCGGAAAGGAATTTCCGCGGAACGGCCTGCCGGTCGAAGAGGCTCATCAGCGAGAGAAGTTCACCGGCGAGGACATCCTGCTGCCGGATCTGCTCGAACGACAGAATCCAAGTCTCTACCACAGCATGTGGTGTCCCTGAGTCCCTGCCCACCGTCTCGAATTCTTCGGTCAGCAGATCTACGAGATGCTGATCGCCTTTCTCTAGGAGCTGGAGGTACTTGTCGACTGTTATGATCGTTTCTTCGATAAAGGCGGCGGCCTGGGCCAACGCGAGGGGTAAGTGCTCCAGCCTCGACGCAAGTCTTGACAAGTCAGCCGTATCGAGGTCATCCGAGTTGAGTTTCTCTCGCAGCAGCTGTGTGGACTCGCCCTCGTCCATCTCTCCCGACCTCAATTAAGCGCCCGCTTCGAATGAGTCTTAAGCCAGCTGCTTTATTCCTCGTCGTAACTAATACCGCTCCATGTGGGCACTCGGGAATCCACTGGCCTAGATTCCCCGGCCAGCTGAAGAGCTGTGCGTCATCGGCATTATCGATAATCATCAGCCACCGCCCGCGCTCTGTACGCTGCAGCCATGTCTTAACGAGCGGCAATACATCGGTTTGTATGTCGTCGTAGCCGGGGACTCCACATTCTTGTGCGATGAAAGCATACGCCTGGCGGAATCGCTCGGCGCTGCTCGCATGAACCCAGAAGACAGACACTTCGGGGTGCTCATCCTGAAGCCAGTATGCGCAGGCTAAGGCAACCTGGGTTTTGCTGCAGCAAGTCAGACCCGTAATGTCCCTGTTATCATAAAGACCTACCCAGCACCACCCAGACCATACAGCGCCACTCTTGACCCTAACATCGCTTGGCGTTGGCCAAAGCCTAGGTGTTGCTGGAGAGCTCCCAGCATCTCGGCACGCCCAACGAAGTCTGGGTTTCGGTTGTATGGGACATGAACTAAACCACTTCTTAGCACAACTCACCAATTGATACACATTCGTTACATACACTTTGCGCCTGCTGTCCGAGTTCGGCGATGCTTCGTCAATGTACATCGTGCAAGGCCCCTCATCCTCTCGCGAACCTTATCGTACTCGTGGTCCTGTGGGCCGAATTTAACCATGTCCGAATGCGTGCGTGCGACAGCACACATGTGCTCAGGGCCGTCTTCCCCCGGACGGCAATGCGTCGCGGACATTTTGGTGACTAGGACAGCCGGCGGCCCTGTCATTGCCCACCTACCATTTTTCTCCTGTTCTACGTTAGTGCATGTGCGTGTGAGGAAGAGAGAACCATACCTGTGCCGTAGGCGACTCGAGCGTTTCATAAAAGTGTACCAATTCAGAGTCTCCTTCCTCACCTAAGGCGTTGTGGAATTCCCGCTGCTGGTTGATTAGGATTTGCGAGTTGATGCGACTGAGAGACTCGATCAGGAAGCGGTTCGGGCCGCCCCCGACCATGGGTATTAGGGAGCTGATGTCCATGCCGTCATGCGGGACACCAAAGAAAACAATTCCATGAATTGCTTGAATCAGCCGCTGGTCGTCCTCATTCTTTGATTTTGACAATGTGATTACTGCCTGCCTACTGCATTAGAAATCCATCCTTGAAGAATGTCTAGCTGTACTTGCCTGTTTGACGATCAAACCCCCCAAACTGTGAGCAACGAGGATGAGCGGCCTGACGGTGGGGGTGGTAACCAATGCGAGCAAACTGTTATGAAGTGATGTCGCAAGGTCCTCCAAATTCTGCATGTTCTTGCTCCGAGCAACAGCCGATTCGTAGCCGTACGTCATCACCCGCGCCATCGGGCGGCCGCCGTCCTCTAATGTGATGTCATACGGAAGGGAGTCTCGTAGCCACATATGGGTTCCGTCTCGTTCTTTAAATGACCCGAAAGCGTGTCCGCCAAGACCGGATAGTGCAACGACACTTAGACAAGTTAGCAACTGTGCATCACCCCGTGTCTGTCATTCAGTTCGCTTACTCGACTTTATGGTCGTCTGGAGGCGGAGTAAATAGGGTTGTGATGCCATGGAAGTCGTCATCTAGCGTCAGGTACTCGTCGCGGGCTGGCTGGTTGGTCTCAGGTTTGGGCAACGGGATACGCCACGATAAGCCGGGTTGGAGAGCGTCGGGGAGTGAAGCGGCATTCAGGAACACGACTGTGCCGCTGCCAGAGCGGCCGTGAATCTCCGGTGCGAGCGACTTGATGACGGGGTTGGCCGAGGTGTAGTGCTCCGCAAGGAATGACCGCACGCGTTCGGCATCCCAATCCAGAGGCACCCCACGCATGCGAAATGTCCTGCCGTACTTTGGTGGAGGGCAGCTGTATTGGGGTGGTTGCTGGTCCTGATCGGCTGGTTCTGTTGCCGAGTAGGCACGCCCGACAGGCAGCCATCGAGAGATCGCGAGGGTAAGGACGGCGATAGCAGCCAGGGTTAAAACGTGACTGGTATCCGGATGCATCGGCTAAGCAGTACGAGGTTGAAAGCTAATCCCGAGCTGTTTTGGTGGGGCGATCGCCGCATGGATTAAGGTACTGAGTGCATGGATGACGTCGAACCGGCGACGAAAACCAACGTGTGCCATGTCTGTCTGTTCCGAGGATTTGCCGAACCCAGCACGGACCATCCTGAATCTACCAATTAAAACGGCTTTACCCGCGCCGACCTTGGTGGCGAAGGCTTCTTGGGACTCGATTTCCACTGCTGCTCCAGCGGGTCGTTTGCAGGTCAGATCTGCAGTTGTTGAGAGAGCGCCCGTGTCCTTGCCGAGATGTGACAGCTTTGGATGTCTGGGTTGGCAGGGGGCAGCGTTGCTGCCGTCTGTGGCCCGGTTCCGGTCCTTCCAGGAGCGAATTCTTCGATACTAATTTTAGAAGCCACCATTTCTTCACGTGGCACACTGCCTCCAGCGGGATGATTGCAGCATTGGTCCAATGCCAAGGACCCAAGGACCAAACTTTGTCCACGCGGCAAGCAACAAACCGCCAGCACTGCAATTTTAGCGTGTGCAGTCCAAGCACGGAGCATGCTTTGTCTCTGTTTCAGAGCCGAATGCCGAACTTCTACAAGCTCTACTCTAGAATTAAGACGCCAAAGCTGATCTCCGTGTCGCTTGCGTCCGCACTGCATTTTTAGTCTCTCAGCGGCGCCCGTGAAGCGCAACGAGTGCACCATTGACCGGATCAGGTGATCTGTCTCGTGACGAAGAACACGCTGTCTCGAGGGACGATGCGAGTCAGCTTTGGTTTTGGCGATAGCAGCGGCTCTCGCATTCGCCCTCTCACTTCGCGCTCGAGTAACCAATAAACCACCATGGATCCTGATGCCCCTTTCACCCTTGGCGAGGACTTTGAGCTCGATTACGGCACCCCGAGGCTCCCGGTTCCTTCCATTTCCACACCGACAAGCCGCCACAGCAGAACCCCGGTCGCGCAAAGCCAGCGAGCTGGCGGGGAACTGCCGTTGCTCCAGCTCGACGATTGGAACCCGCACATCGACCATGAGCCAGTCCCTACATGCATCCATTACTCCATTGAGTGGAAACTGCAGCTCAGGAAAGGAAGACTGTCAACGCTTACTGAAATCACAGAGGAGAACCTGACACTCGCGCCCGGTACATACTGGGACCGATTCCTGAAACATACTCTAGCGGCCAGGGTGTAAGACAAATTACCCGAATCGAGATACCAGCCTGACGAGACCAAAATCACCGTATCGGTCGAGAAGCGAAGCGAGCGAGACTTACGCAAGTACTTCAACGGAATTAACATTAAGTGGGAGGCTGTGGAGGACAAGATAAAAGCGTAAAACCACTTATTCCGCAACGGAAAAAAGCTGAGGATTAATATATACTTTATCTACAAAGAAATCAGTTAAGTGGTAGCCGCAGGGACTCAAGGCAATACCAGAACTGGAGCCTCAAGGAAACAACTCGCAGCGAGAAACGAACTCCTTACTAAGCAGGAAAAAGCCTCTAACCAGCGCCCTATTTAAAAAGAGGTTTATAAACTCCTTTAATATACCGGCTCGTTTTGTACTAACAAGGGGTTTTACTATTAGCGCAATCCAAGCACTAAAAAACACCACAAACTAAAAACCACCGTCCTAAAAAAACTTATTAACTTCGCCGAAAAAAGTAATACTTTAAAAACGTATAACGATATGCCGGAAGACATCCGCCAGTTGCTTCACAAGTAGGAAGAGCTCCCTTTAAAACGTAAGCGGTAAAAGCGAAAGGGCCCCAATAATACGCCTATCATCAACGTTCATCTCTACTATCGTAGGCATAATCAAGACTCCGCTAAATACAATACTAATTTATATTCCAAGGTATAGGAAGTAGCCGCCAAAAGGCGCCCAGCAGACCTAATCATTCCGAAACCAAGAGATAAGGCTCTGAAGCGCTACTACTAGTGGCATTATAACCAGGTCACAAGCCCTACCTGGAAACAGGGCTTCGTATATACATATCAAGTTACTAAAAAGGCCTATCTTGACTTAAAGCATATCTACGAAGCTCAGGATGTAGAGTTTTATACTGAAAAGGGCGTTAAGCTGGGGATTGCTAAGTTGTTCGTAGGAGATGTTTATCTTTGGGCGAAAGACGCTTAGGTATAAGTAATAAAATTCTGTAATTTCGATCTCATATGGAATAAAGCTATTTTATTTCGTCTGGAGGCTGCTTAATCGTAATTCCAGACTTGCGAAAGTGGCCTTTTGCACTTATTTATCTGCTACCAACTACCTCCACGCACGATATTACATAGGCCCTAAAATTCCTGCTAATAAGGCTAATATATTTATTCCATCTACTTTTAATATAGTCTTTAACCTCAGCGAAAAAACTCTTCAATCGGGTTAGTATCTAGCAAGTAAGGCGTCAGAAATATGAGTTTTATACCGGCCTCCTTATATAATTACTTAACCCTATCAGAGTAGTAAATAGTGGCATTGTCCATTACAAACACAGTTTCTGGCTCTAGCCACTTACTGTAGTAGTGCAACAGCTAGTTTATAAAGTCTTCAAACACGGCGGTATCCGTAGATCCTGGGAAGACACGTGCCAACTTAACCCCTCTTTGCGTATACGCTGCAAGAATCTACAGCCTTTAACCGCGTTAAAATTTACTCTTCTACTCTAATATCCTTCCCTTAGGAGCCCAACCCTTACATCGAAATCCATTACATTTATCAACACCCAATTCATCAATAAATACTAAATAATACGATCAGCACTTTTCCAACTTTAATTTATAATAGTAAAAGTCTCGCAGGAAGGGGTTTCGCTAGTTCGCTACACGACAAATAATCTTCCTTAACCAGCTTTAGGCTTTAAGCGTGCGAGTAATGGTCGATTCGGACACCTCTACACCAAACCGTTCGTAAACGAAAGCTGCCATCTCGCAACGCAGCATCCCGGGCTTTTAAGACAGTTGATCATGTCAAAAGGAAGGGGTCTTCCTTGGGGTTGAACCCATGGGATCTAGTCAGCTTGTGTGAGGATGCCAGGCACAGCCAGGAATCCAACCGCTGAGCCACCGTACAAATCGTAAGCTGGTTCATGCAATAGATCTATAAAGGAAGGCTTTCTGGCTCTGCCAGAAAGCCAGAGAAGAAAAAGCATCACAACGATCAAGCTCACTCATCACAACCACAATACAACCTGTTCAAAACCACATAGATAAAAGGTGCCGTGCTTCTGACAGATCACAAAGCCCTTGTCGCATTGCGGGGGTTATCTTTGGATCGGAACCGGTACGGTTCGCGGGCGCTGTTATAGTTCCAAACCAATCAAGTCTCAATCAGATTCTACGAACGGCGCGCTCCGTGCAACGGACGGTATCAGCAATTTTGCTATTCAAATACTTACGGAGGTCAGACCACGGATCCTATCCCGTCGCGCGAGCGAGAGTCGTGGAGCCATCGATACGCCTTGCTGGTCGGTCCGTGAACGCGTGGTGGGTTTGACGAGTAGGATGAATGCCACCAGCAATTCCAAGGCGTTGCGCTGCTTAGTAACTGCATGGCTGCCTAAGGCAGCTCTCTGTGAGAATGAGGGCCCAAAAACCGGCCTCGAAAACTCTCCGTCTGGCAGCCCCAAGATCGACGATCAGCCACGCGGCCTATGAATGGACCTATCGCAGCGGGCGGTTCCGGCGCCTTCATCTTCAACGATTGCCGCCCAGCATCAGGTTGGTTGGTCTGTCGGCGCATCGCGTCGAGGCGTGCTCATCTGTTCCGATTCCAGGCAGCTAATTGATGATCCACAGTATTGTCGCCCAGACCTTCGCTGATGATTGCGCAAAAACGCAGGGCTCCACGCACATCCGAACTTGACAAAGCCTCTTGCTCTCCTCCATCCGAACCCTCGACACGCACATATTTACATTCGAGCACGATACGAGTATCACACGGATATCCACGTAACCACCTCTTTTTGGCCTCAGGCCTCCAGATCCGCCCTATTCTTTAGGATTCTAAAGGATTCTACGCTAAGACCTTGCGAGGTTTGACGTCAACCAGCCATCACAGTGACTAATCGCTATTGGGCTGGCCATCACCAACTACAGCGTTTATTCCTGTAATAGGAAGTCAGACAGCCACGATGGCAACCACCTCGTGCCCGAGATTGCAGTATTTTAGATAGTTCCCTCCCTTGAAGGCAGTTCTTCTATTTTTTCCTACTTTTCTCCGTAAGGATCTTTAAGGCTATAGATAAATTATTATTAAATAAACTAATTAACGGCCACAGGCCTACTTTTCTAATCTACGCTGCAAAACCGTATTATAAATAATTTATTTATTTAATTAATTCTTTTTTTTAAAAACCTACTTTTATTCTACTTATAGTAAACTACTACCCCTGTTCATAAGCTTTCCGTTTTTTAGCCTTAATAATCCCTTTATATAATTACCCCTCTTTTTATTAACCGTTAACGTACCGTTATTAGATTCCCTAATTTCTTCGGAACCTTTGATTATTACTTTACAATTTTACGCAGATTCCGTTAGCAGAATAGCGACTTTTACTCCCCAGTTACCGTCGCCTTCCCCGGAGAATACGCTTATTTTTTATAAAATCCTGAAAATCGAAATAATATTTAAAAACGTACCCGCTTTAACGAACCTTGTATGAATTATAATTACTAAGCCAATTACCCTTTTTATCAAATTTGCTTTACGAATGGAACGGAATTATAATAACGCCCTTTAACTTACCCGCTTTATACTAGCCTTTTATTAAAGGAACGTTATTATAATTAAATACTACTAATAGATAAGAAAAAACTACTTTTTAATAAAAACCTTTGTTTAAAACGAAATTATTCTAATAAAGGAGCAATTTAAAAGCTCTTTTACTAAAGTAATTACAATATTTACTTTGTTTACTAAAAAAGTATAAGAATTTATAGCCAAAACGGCTACTAAGTAATAAGCTTGCAACCTAGTTATAAATAAACTTAAAAAGGTAACCTAACTTCATAAAAACCAGTTTTACGTAGTATAAAAGGAATTATAAACGTAAAAAAAATTCAATATAAATATAAATACCTAGGTTACGGCTAGAAACTGTAAAATTAGGAAGCTGCTCCAAATAAATTTTATTACGCTGGAGTAATTAAATCTTAAATCCCAAGCTTAATTAGTTTAAATAAAGCATTTTACGAAAAACCTTTTCTAAAATACGGGATTTCCAGCTTATAATATAAATATACGCGAAGTATTAGAATAGATATCTATGCCTTGTTTCGCCACCTTTAATATATAACGTCGCTTCTTTCCCTTACCTTTTTTGGCGGTTCCTACCGTTATTAAAACACCCTTTACCTTGTTAAAAGCCTTTGACCCTTTTTTAAATAAATTCCTAATAAAATAATTTTTTTATTGCAATTGTAAGGCGGGAAAAGCCTAGTTTTAAGCTACCCAAAAAGGCTTAGCGTATATTATAACTAGTACTATCCCAACCCTACCTACGCCTTTTATACTACTAATACCCTTTTTGAAAAACCCTACTAATAGCGCTTCTGGTTTGGAATTCAACCCTAATTTTGATTTGGATAATAACTATAATTACCGCTATAATATTACTAATGGAAAAGGAAAAGGATTACCCCCAAACTTACCAACTTTCCTTATTAAAAATCGTTTTTCCTTTCCCTATTATTTTTTAAAACGGATACGCCCTCCTTTTTCCGTCCTTAACTTTAAGCTTTGTAAGTTTTTTAAGGCGTTAATTTCAGTTAATAACCAACTTATTACTATAACTCTGGTATAATTTAATAAGCCCGGTACGTATAATGGAAAGGATTTATCTTTATTCCGCAGCTAGTAAATTAGCGTTAAAAACTATATTAATACCTATTTATTTAGTTTTTAAATTAATAATATACGGATTAAGTAAATTAGTTTCCTCTTTATCGGTAAAGCTAAAATATAGTATTAATAGTACCGAACTACCCTTATTGATATTAGTACTTTTAATACTTAACCAGGTTATTGCAAGGCCTTAAAAGCTTACTTTAAAAACCCCGCAAAGTTATACTGTAAAGTTGATAAGTTTAGGGCTTTTAAGTACTAGGGAGATATTGTCCAATACCTTACCAAAATATAGGAATTTAATACTATTATTTACTAATTAGGTACTACTTTTAGGGATTATATTATATATATTATTCCTAATAATATTATTAAAATAGTGTTTTTCTAAAAAAGTAGCCTCTTTAATACGAATGAAGAGTTTTTATTCGTAGTATAGGAAATTAACCTAATATACGAAAATATATTAATATACCCCGGTATAAAGAGAAAAGGAAAGCCCGATTCGACCCCAAGATATTCGAAATCGAGCCGATAGCTACGGGAATCCTCCTAATTTGTACTAAATCTATCCTTAAACCTACTAAATTACAAATAGGCTAATAATCGCCAAGCCCTTTAGGGTATTGATTAAGTAGATATAAATAAAAGAAAAAAGAATAAGGTTAATTATTAGCGATATAGGTGGAATATATACCATACCTTAAATTATTATACGAGTAAAAATGTAAAGGGTAAGGACCTGCCTTAGCTACTTAAGGTAGTAAATATAATTATTTAACCCAAAAAGGAAAAAAAAGGTTTAACTTTTAAGAAAAGGTCCTTTGAGGAATTGGAACCAGACCAAAAACGATTATTTAAAAAAGCTAAGTTGAAGATCCCGTTAAAATTGACGCGATTAGGGCTAATTTACCGTTCCCCCGTATTTAGGAACTCCCTAATTCCGATAATAAAATTATATCGGAGAAGGATTTTCGCTAAGCCCGTCCCCTACGCGTGGTAATATTTCCCCGGGCTAAACCGTAATCTCCACCCTAATAAACTCCTTTTAGAAGCGGAAGCGCAAGGAAAAAAAGTCACCCCTAGTTAAAAAGGTATAATATTTTATACCTAAAATAGGAAGCCGCGTTATTATTACGATAAACCTTATCATACCCTTTAAATATTAAACCTTTAAACTCGGAAAATACCCTTTGCAAATCCTATTAAATAATGGCGCTAAATTACCTGCGTTGAGCCAAGCTACCGCCAATAAACTCTAAATTACTATTTATTTATATAATTAAATAATATAAAACTTCCAGGGTAACGATATTCCTATATATAACAGGTATATTAAACCTATCGTCCTCTGGTATTAAAAAGACCATTTTTTTAAGCTATTTTTTAAAGTTATACCTTTAAATAAAAACCTTAATACCATCCTCCCCTATTAATAATTATAAAAGTACTACCCCTTTGGATTCTTCGATAAACCTAAATATATTCAATTTACCTCCCGCCGTTACCGTAAGAATTATACTAATCTAAACATTTTAGGGAAGGCGACTCTCGCCTTACTTTCCAAATTTATAAAAATTTCCTTGGAATATTAAGGCTTAGTACTACTCTAATTAAGTAACCCCTTTAAATGACTTTTACTATATAAATCCTGGGATTATATTATTAATCTTATACTAAATACGAAGTTGTTATAAAAACCTTTTTACGCTTTAAATAAAAGGGAACTTAAATTCCTTAAAAAATAACTTAAATAAATATTTTAGAAAAAGAAAATCCGACCCAATAAAGCACCTTACAGTACCCCTCTTTTTATAGTAAATAAAAACGCTTCTATTAAAAAGAAGGGTATATTTAAAAATAACTTTCGCTTCGTTATTAATTAGCGTAACCTTAACGCAAAAACTGTTCCAAACCGTCTTTAACTCCCCTTAATTAATAAACTTTAAAAATAAATGTTAAAAACTTAGTAGTACTCCTGCCTTAACCTTGATAAAGGATTTAACTTAATACGTATTAAGGAGGGCGATGAGTGGAAAACAGCCTTTAAATATAAGTACGGATTTTTTAAATTCCTAATTATGCATTTCGGAATATATAATATACCCGCCTCCTTTTAAGGAATAATAAACGATATTTTCCGTAACCTTCTAAACGTTTATATTGTAGTTTTTATAAATGATATTCTTATTTATTTAGAAATTAAGAAATAGTATAAGGAATATATTAAAAAGGTATTACGTTGTTTGCGAAAATACTAATTTGTAATTAACCCTAGTAAATACGTCTAAAACCAAAAAAGCATTGAATTCTATAAATTCGTCATTTCTCTTAAAGGTATCCAAATAATTAATAAAAAGGTATAGTATATTTTAAATTAGGCGAAACCTTTATTATTTAAAAAGTTACAATTCTTTGTAGGTTTTGCTAACTTTTACAAAAGGTTTATTAAGGATTTCTCCCGTATTGTTAAACCTTTTATAGTAGGTAATACGAAAAAGGTATATGAATGGAGATGGATTTTGGAGATATATAAAACGTTTTTAATATTAAAAAAAGCTTTTACCATAACCCTGTATTTTGTATACTTCGACCTAGATGCAAAAACCATAGTAAAAGTTGATATATTAGATTTTACTCTTAGGTTAGTTTTATTTCAAAAAGGATCTAATAGTACCTGGTACCCTATTATTTTCTACTTTCAGAAACTCCTTCCAGCTAAAATGAATTACGAAATTTACGATAAGGAATTCCTAATTATTGTTAATAATTTATAATATTAATAACGGTATTTAAAGGGTATTAAGAAACCCTTTAAGATTTACATTAACTATTATAACTTAAAGTATTTTATTATTATAAAAATACTTAACTAGTAATAAGCCAAGTAGGCTTAGATATTTAATTTTTATTGTTTTATAATTTACTACTAGCTGGCTTGTAAGAATGAGAAAACTAATATATTTTCTTACTTACCTTAGTATAAACCTAAAAAAGATTCTTCGGAAGACCAACCAATTCCTATAATCCTCTACTTATATTATTTTGCTACGTTTATACTCTTTTTGGCCCGAATTTGTAGTATTTTTATAGTAAAATAGGAAAAAAGCTTTTTAAACGAAATCCAGATAGTTACTAATGCAAACCCCGCCTATAAAATCCGTTATAGTTTAAATATATTTAAATCCAATCCTAATACTGGGTTAATTTATAGGTGAGGTTTATTAATTATTCCAAATTTTAAAAGGCTATAACGGAATATTTTAAAATTGGAATATAATTTACGTATTGTAGGATATTAGGGAATAAACCGTATTTTAAACTTAGTTTAAAGGAATTTTTAATAAAAGGAGATAAAAAAATATAAATAAAAATATATAAAAGGTTATAAAACGTACTAATAAAATAAAAACCCCCAGTATAGTATGTACGGTTTACTATAACCCTTAAAAATATAATAGAAACCTTAACAGTTCATTTTAATAGACTTTATTACGAACCTCCCGCTTTTAAATAATTACAACTTAATTTGGGTTATTATAAACAGGTTTATTAAAATGGCGTACTTTATTCCGCTTAAGAAGAACGGAAAAACTATAAATTATCCCGTATATACCTTCGCCCGGGAATATTAGCGCCTTTATAAGATACTATTAGATATTATTTCTAATAAAAACTCTTAATTTATAAGTTACTTATAAAGGGATTTCCTTAAGCTAGTTGGGGTAAAGTAATATATAAATACTACTTTTTACCCCTAAATTAATAAATAAATAAAAATTATTAATTAGATTTTAAAAACCTATTTTAGGGCTTTTATTATTTATGAAATAACGAATTAAGCCGACCTTTTACTAATAGTAGAATTTATTTATAATAATTCTTGGATAAGTATTATTAAAATATACCCATTCTTTACTAATTATAAATACTACCCTATAGTAAATAATCCAACTAACCTTTATTAAGTAATTAAATACCTTGTTAATCGATTTTACGTTTATTGGATAATTTAAGTCCATAAAAAGGCTGGAAAGCGATTAAAGAAGGTATAATAATTTATTATTAATCTTACACCGCAGAGGACCTCTAGTCCTCGCCCTAGTAGGCAAGCGGTCCCTCTATCTATTTGTTTAGGCACCGTGGGTGCTTCTATAGTACAGGTATCGGTACGATATCGCACCTAAACCAACTCTACTTCCAGCCTTTTGTCTACTAGTCTGGGTCTCTCCTA